>ERZ1292644.1316-Hain-H14-01um-R2-1316-length-13179-cov-4_pt2 | contig 10013 bp, 17 predicted proteins | sample MGYA00564402_ERZ1292644 | MGnify/ENA primary metagenome ERZ1292644 (study PRJEB36523, sample SAMEA6512644) | groundwater metagenome | collected 2019-01-09 | study: AquaDiva: Metagenomics assemblies of 32 groundwater samples | reverse complement strand
GGGCCCGACCGGGCCCTCGGGGGGGTTGGGCGATCCGGAGGGTGGTCCAGGTGGTACGCCGGGCGGTACGCCGGGCGGCGTCGCCCCGGACCCGGCAGACGTCGCCGCAGCGCTTGGTGCCCTAGCTGATCTCGGGGCGGAAGGTGATGGCGACGGCGACGGTGATGGCGACGGCGACGGCGACGGCGACGGCAGCGGCGTGGGGGCGTACCGTCACGGCGGGCGCGTGCCTCCTGACGAAGAACCCGGCCCCGAGACGAAGATCACCGCGCACGAGGGCGAGTACGTCTCGACGCCAGAAGCAACCCGCGAGTACGGGCCCCTGCTGGCGCTCCTCAACAGGGCATCAATGGGCCATCGAGTCGAACAACCACGCGGTATCGAGCGGCTGCTGCGGGTGGCGGGCGGCGGCACATGAAGCGGTGGGTGAAGCGATACATTCGTGAGCACGGAGCAGATCCCGCGTTCGTCCGTGAGGCGTACACCACGATGGGCATGACAGACGATGAGTACGAGGCCGCGCTTCGAGAGGTGCTCACAGTGCACGTCTCGGTAACCGTGTCGGGGACGAACGCGGCGTAAGGACCTAGGAGATAAAGCATGGGCTGGCTCGATGCGTTGACGGAGCTCTTCGATCTCGGCGCCGAAGGCGATGCTCTTGGCGGTGGGAGTGACTACGGCTTCGACTTCGGCGGCGAGGGCATCGACTTCGGCGGTGGTGACTACGGCTTCGACTTCGGCGGCGAGGGCATCGACTTCGATGTCGCCGGCGACACCTCGGTGCCCACGGATTTCGGAGGGTGGGACGCCGGCGACCAGGGCATCGATGTGGGCGACATTGGCGGGGAGGTGCCCGAGGGATACTACGGCGACGGAGAGCTCACGGGCGATCAGTCCGTCTACGGCGAGCCCGAGACGCAGTACGGCGACCAGGAGCTGGACAACCCCTCGGAGACAGTGACGGGTCGTCCTGACCCGATCGCCGGTCCCGGCGTCGGCTCGCAGGACCCCACGGGCGGCGACAAGACGGGCGGGCCTGGTGGTGGCAGGTCGACCCTGGAGCGCCTGCTCTCCTCGCTCGGGGACCGCGGACTCTCCGCCCTCGGCGATGCCGCCACGGGCGCCCTCGGCGGAGCCAAGAACGCCGTCTCGCTCTTCAGCCCGCCGGACATGCCGGGCATCTCGCCGCTGTCCGTGGAGCGTTCTCAGCCGATCCCGCTGCCGGCGGCTCCCCAGGGGCGCCAGTTCACGCCGTATACTCCAGAAGTCACGGCAGGCGGGGGCCTGGAGCGCCTGCTGCGCAGCGGAAGGGGATAGGCGATGGCACTGACGGCGCGTCCAGGCGGGTCGCTGGAGAGTCTCTTTGAAGACCCTGAGGCCATCGCTGCGTTCACGCGCCCGACTCCCTTCGAGGTGCCGGACACCATGGGAGCTCGAGGCCGCTTCCGGGATCTCCAGACCCAGAGCATTTCGGGGCTGGAGGAGCTGCTCGCGGGTGGTGGCGCGAAGCGGCGACCCGAGATCGAGGAGGAGCTGTACAACCGTCAGGCCGAGGACATCAATCGCGCCTCGGACCGCACGCGCTCGATGGAGCGCGAGGGCACGTTTGGCCGCGGGGTGGGGGTGAGTTCCATCACCAACGATCGGTTAGCCGACGTGGACCGTGAGCGCAACGACTCGCTGGGCCGCGCGCGCCGCGAGGCCATCCTTGGCGCTTCCGCCGAGGCTCGAGCCGAAGAAGCGGCGCGGCTGGCGGCGCTCGGACAGGGCTACACCACGGGCACCGGCGGAATGCAGAGCGAGGCCAACATCTTCTTCAATAACGCGCAAGCCGAGGCCGACGCGAATAAGTATGGCGTGGGAGTCGGCTCAACGAACCTCACGAACCGCCTGGCCCGAGAGCAGCAGGGCGGCCAGTTCGGCGCCGAGCTCGCGAGCCGAGAGGAGCTGGAGCGCGAGCGGCGCGGGCTGACGCGGGAGATCAGCCGCGATCAGCTTCTTGCCGGCGGGATCGGTGCCGGCATCGGCGGCCTCGCGGGGCTCTTCAGGGGATAGACGATGGCGGGTGCGCTGGAGCGGCTGTTCCGAGAGTTGACCGGCGGCGGTGCTCTCACCGAGGCGGAGGCCGGGCACATGAAGCGTTTCCTGCCTCCTGCGCCGGCTTCCCCGCCCGTCGGCCCTCGTCGATATTACGATTCGCGCTCGGGCGAACTCGTCGAGGCGGATCAGAGTCCAGGACAGGATTGGTGGCGCATCGGCGCCCCGAGTTCAAGCCTGGAGAACGAGGACGACGAGCCGACGATCCGCGTCCCGGACGACGTGCTCGGGCTGCCAATCGACGCACGTATTCCTGAGATCGAGCGGTACAGAATTGCCCAGCATGAAGACGTGTTGCCAGGAGAGTCTCTGCGCCTGGGAGATGTGTGGGGCGCCACGCCAGGCGTGAGTGGGCTTCAGCGCCTGTTCAGGGAAGGCAGATAAGCGATGGCGGGTCCCGGCCTCGCGATTCTTTCGGGCTTGCTTCACGGCCTCGGCAACATCGGGGCAGTGGAGACGCAGCGCCGCGAGAGGGAGCGCGCGGCGGCGGAGAAGGAGAAGGACCGCGCGGCGCGCTCGGCAGAGCGCTTCACATCTCTACCGTTCGATACGCTCCCGGACGAGGTCCGCGCGGCGTACACGCCGGACTCGGCCGGCAACGCGCGTGTGTTGCTTGCGAAACTGCCGTTCCTGCTGGACCTCATGAAGGAGGGGCGCGCACGCAAGGCAGCCGAATCCGCCTACCCCGACGAGGCGACCGCGCCCCCCGTGGGCGCTGAGCCGCCGGACGTCCGGGGGCTCATGCCGACGCAGCGGCGACTCATCAACGAGGACCGCCAGCAGGCCGGCGCGGCGTACCAGGGTCTGCTGGATGCGCAAGAGCGGGAGCGCGCGCAAGGCCGGGAGCCGATCACGGAGGGTCTCGGGATTCCGCCGCAGCCGTTGTTCCCGGAACCGCCGGATGTGCTCGCACCCACGCCCCGCCCTGTCTCCGCCGGGCCCGCGGCGACTCCGGGTGGACCGATGTCGGCTCGCGACTTCATGGCGTACCTGAATCGACAGGCGCGGAACCGGCAGATCACGGGGGCGCAGCACGCGGAGCAGATGGGCAAGCTGCGCGCTGAGGGGGTGCCGAAGTACACGGCGCTCCAATACGAGGACGAGCGGGGGCAGCAAGTCGCCCCATGGAATCCGCTGGCGGGATCGGCCGGCCCGGCGCAGCGTCTCGGAGGACCGAAGCCGCGACAGCCGAGGGAACTCGAAGAGAAGATGGCGATCATCGACGCCGGCATGGCCGCCATGTACCGAGAGGACCCGAAGAAAAATCCTGCCCCGGGCACGGATGCGTGGGCTGTGAAGCGAGCGGATCTGGTGGCCCGCATGGGCATCCCGCTAGAGGGATCTGCCGCCGGGCTGGTCTCAGGCCGAACACTCGCCGGGACACCGCCGGGGCAGGTGCCGGTCCATGCAGGGACGGCCGCATCCATCGAGGCGCCCCTCGGCACCACGCGGGATGAGGCCGCAGCGATGAACCGCATCCCCATGACGGCAGAGCAGCAGAACAAGCAGGCCGCGATGCGCGGCGCAACCGCGATCCTGGACAAGCTGGGCGGCGATGTGAAGGACATCTTCAGCGGCGACGCCAGTGGTGTCCCCGGTCGCCTCGCGAACACCGTCCGGAACGTCTGGCGCGTCGCACTCCAGGGCGACACCCAGGCGGCGACTTACCACGCCCAGCGCAAGGTGTTGGCGTTCAACCTCGCGCGCGCCTCCGGCAGCGTCGGGGCCACAACGGACGCCGACGCCGAGCGCGTCGACGCCGCGCTGCCGATCGTGTTCCCGATCCCGGACTCGCCCGAGGTGGCGGCGAAGAAGATGCGTGATCTCCCCGCCGTGCTCCAGGAGATCGCCGATCGCAGCGCCAACCGGCCGGCGGGCAGAGGGCCAGCCCTGGCGACGCCTCCAGCCCTCGATGCTAAGGGGCGCCCCCAGCCAACGGCCCCCGGCCCGCTCAGCCTGCCCCTGGCAACAGGGCAATCGGACCCCACACGCAACCGCCGCATCAAGGAGACGGCCACGGGGCAACTTGGCTGGCTGATGCAGGGCACACCGCTGCCGCCCGGCGTGGAGCTGGTGGACTGATGGCCGGCGGGATCATCTGGGACGACGAACAGCGGGTGCCCGCCGCCACGCCGGGCGGCGTGATCTGGGATACTTCACAGCCCGACCTCGCCCGCGAGACCGCGCGTGCCGCCTCGATGCGCGAGCGGCCAGACCCGTCCGGCTGGTACGAGCGCTATGTCGCCGGTCCCGCTACGGGTGTCGCCCGCAGAGGGTTTGAGGCGGCGGGCGCCCTCGACGTCGCCTCCGGGATCAAGACCCCGGAACAGGCGGCCGAGCGCGCGGAGATGTACAGCGAGTTCGTCATCCCGCAGACCGGGATCGAGGCCGGCGCTCTGGCCGGGACCATCGCCGCCCCGGTACTCCTTCCGGCCCGCGCAGCAGCCAAGCTCGGGCCGAAGATGGCCCCCATCCTGAGTCGCATCCTGTTCGGGGCCGGCGGCGGTGAACTCGGCGGTGAAGTGACCGGGGAGACGCCCGGCAAGGGCGCACTCATCGGGGGCGGGACGAACGTAGCAGGCGAAGTCGCCTCCACCGCAGGCAGCAAGCTCTTACGCTCCTTGCCGTGGATGAAGGGCCTCATCAACCGCATGGACGCGAAGCGCATCGGGAACGCGGTCGGCGACATCAGCCCGCCGCTCTCGGGCGCGAAGAAGCCGATGGACTTCCAGGAGCTCATAGAGGAGCGCGGGTTGCCGGCGCTCGGCACGGCCAAGGAAGATGTTCTGCGGCGCGTCGAAGGGATGCTGCCCGGGAGACAGGGGCCGCCGTGGACCGCGGACCTGCCTCCTGGATCGATCCGCATGCCCTCACTCGGCACGCGCGAGTTGCCTTTCGACGCTAGCAAGCCGGCAGGCATGTCCTTGCGCGAAGCCAACGCTGAATTGTCCAAGATCGGCGACATGCTTCACGGCGACATCCCGCTCGATCCGCGCTTCAAGGACCGCGACCTGAAAAAACTCTACGGAGAGTTGACGCAGGAGATCAGCCGCGGTCTCGAAGCATCCGGCGGGCCTGCTGCCCGCGCCGAGTGGGAAGCCGGACAGGCCGCCTATCGGAAGGGCCGTGCGGTCTACGACGTGCTGCGACAGAGCAAGGTGCTCGAGCAGGGCAGCGGCGCGGGCAATCCCATCGACGATCTCGCCGAGCATGGCATGCTGAACGTCGTCAAGCTCCAGCGGCTCATGATGGACCCGGACGTCGCGGCCGGGCTCCGAAAGGCTCTGGGTCCCGGAGACTTCAACAAGTTTTCGGATGCGGTCTTTCGTGGGGCGAAGCGTGGCGCGATCGACCGCACGGCTCTGGGGTCAGGCGCGCCGTTCGACGCGCTGGCCACGATCGGGCGCGGCCAGCAGTCAGGGGCGTGGAGCCTCCCGGTCGCGCTGGGGCGTATCTTTTTGCCGAACGTCGGCGCGCACTATGTGGGCCGCCCTCCGCTGACGCTCCCCTCCAGGCTCCAGTCCATCCTCGACGTCGCCCTCCAGCGCACGGGCGGCGCCGCGCTGGACCCGGAGGCCCGACGCTGAAATGGACACGGACCCGACCAACGAAGACCAGGAGCGCCGCCGCCGCAACGGCCTGACATTCTCGGGCTTTGGCGTGTCCGGTGCGGCGGGCGGGATTACCGGGCTCCTCATGCTGATCATCGTCCTCGTGGGTGGGGCTTTGGGGGCACTGGTTTACATCACGCGCGAGGGATTCCAGACGAACGCCAGCGCGGTGCTCCGCATGGAATCCTCTCTCAGCGAGATGGGCGATCAGGTCCGGCAAGACCTCGCATCACGAGAGCGGTTCCGTCAAACCCTGGCGGACATGGTGCAGGTCATGCGCGACCAGCAGCAGAGCGGCAGTCCCGTGCGCACCGTCCCGCGCAGGACGCGAGGGGCGGACCAGGATGGTGTCAACTGACCGCTGGCCGACGTGGCGTCGCGGTGTGCTCATCGTCGGCGTGCTGCTCCTCGTCCTCGCGCTGCCGTGGGCGCTCCGCGGCTACGGTCGGTGGTGGGAGTACGCGATGGGATGGAAGTGCGGGACCACGGTCGAGATCGTGTTGCCGAGGGCGAAGTGACGTCCGTGGAGGGATGACGATGCTCTGGAGATCCGCTGCGCTGCTCGTGCTGCTGACGCCAGGACTCGCTGGCTGCACTGGCACGGCATCTCTCGTGCGCGCGCTCGCACAGGACCCGGCCACGGCGTGCGTGAGCATCCTCACCATCTACGGAGCCGTGAAGATTTTCCGCACGGCGATCCCCAACGGCGCGGTGCGCTGCACGCAGGATCAGATGCAGGTGCAGTCCGCGACGCCGAAGCCCACCACCCGGAAATAGCGCTTGACGTAGAAACGCTAACCCGCTAATCTACGCACCATGACGGACGAGCAGGTGCGTAAGCAGCTCGCGGACATGGTGCGGACGCTGGGGACGCAGCGGGCCGCGGCAGCGAGGCTCGGCGTGTCGACCACGTATTTCGCCGACGTCCGGCGGGGCCGCCAGCGTGCCGGCCCGAAAATCCTCGCGGCGCTCGGGCTCACGCGGCGAGACGTGTACGAGGCCAAACGATGACGCGCCTGACCCCGGAGGCCGAGGCCGAGATCGTGCAGTGGGCCGAGCAACTCCACACACGCGGCGATGTTGGGCAGTCGCGCTACCTGCGGCAGATGCTCGCCGAGGTGACGGCGCTCCGGGTGCGGCTACGCGAGATGGAGATCGAGCGGGACGCCGCGATCGCACACGCCACCGCGAGTGCGACCGAGGCGACGGCATTGCGCGGAGACCTAGAGCGGAACGTGAGGCGGACCCTTCCGGCGCTGGGCGCGCATGCGGGGGACGACGCGACATGAGCCCGCCGCGCAACCCGCGCCATTGGCCGGCGATAGCTGCGATCGGCTTTCCGCGCCGCCTGCCGGGCCGGGATGCGCCGCCTTGCCGGTTCCCGCACCGCGACCGACACACGCGCGAGGCCGCGCGCATCCCCGCCGTCGCGACACTCGCGCTGTCGCGGGGCTGCGCGGCGTACCCGGATGACCGCGAGCAGCCGGTATGCTGGTATCACCTGTGCAAGAGTGACCCGGTTGGCGCCGCGCGCATTCTCCGCGTGCACGACGTCGAGGCGTGCCTTTCGCTCGATGCGGTCGACGTCGTCGACGCGCGCCCGCGCTACGTGTGACGGCGCACAATCGGCTGCGAGAGCCCATCGTGCTGGCGCCGGGGACGGGGTCGCGGGCGATGCTCTGCTCCGACTGCGAGTACGTCTCCGACGCACGGGCCGGGTACAGCGCCTGCCCGAAGTGCGGGAGTGGTCACCTCTGGTCACTGGCGGGGCTTCTGGACAGAAGGAGGGCGTGGTGAGTCCAGCGATTCATCCGACGACCTGCGAGCGGTGTCGCGCGGTGCTCCACGTCACGGATGGGCGCCGCCTGTGTCGCACCGACGCCATGGCCGACCTGCTGATGGCGGCGAATGACGCCTACCGCGGCGATGACGGCAACCGATTCGCCTATTGGCGGCATCTCGCGGCAGCAGTCGTGCAGGCGCCCACATGAACGCTGCGCCCTGGACAGAAGGAGGGGAACAACGATGATGGAACAGCGATTTCCTGGCGCGGCGTATGACCGCTGGAAGACGACGGAACCCGTCGGTCGGTGGGACCGTCGGCCACATCGCTGTCAGGGATGCGGCATCCGCTGTTACTGTCCGGCCGAGACGATCGAGGAGTGTCCACACTCAGCGGCGTGTAAGGCCATCGTGGAGGAGGGCGCGTGAGTGCCCCGTCGAAGCGGACGCCGCGTGAGACGGCGATCGAGACGTTGGCCGTCGTGATCGCGCGACTCAAGGGTCCTGCCTATATCGACGACCTGGAGCGCAAGCAGCTCGCGGTGGCGTGTGAGCACGCGCGCGAGGCCGTGGAGCAGATCGAGGAGACGAAGCGCCCGCGGCGGGCCAAGCTCCAAGGCCAGCGGGCGCGGTCGGAAGTGCCGACGGAGGAAGATCGATGACTGACGATGTCTTCGAGATCATCGAGTGCCGGACGCGGGAGGAGTGGCTCGACGTGCGCAAGGACGGCATCGGGGCCTCGGAAGCGCCGACGCTCGTGGGCGCCGGCCGCGAGACCGTCGGCGATCTGTGGGCCAGGAAGCTCGGCATCCTCGACACCACCGTCGAGGAGAACGAGCGCATGGAGTGGGGGCGACGCTTGGAGGTCGCGCTCGCCCGGGCGTTCGAGGAGAAGACCGAGCGGCTGATCGTCGACCCCGGCGACTTCACGATCTACCGCTCGCGGCGCTACCCGTGGTGCACGGCCACCCTCGACCGGGAGATTGCGCCGATCGAGGACCGCGACGGGCCCGGCGTGCTCGAGCTGAAGTGCGGCGATTCGAGCCAGGCCGGCGAGTGGAAGGACGGGCCGCCGCTTGCTCATCTGGTACAGGTGCAGTGGCAGATGCTCGTGACGGGCTACCAGTGGGGTTCGATCGCCGTGTTGCTCGGCGGCAACAAGTTCTTGTGGCAGGACGTCGAACGCCGCGATGACGTGATCGACGTCCTGCTCGCGGAAGGGCGGAAGCTGTGGGAGCTGATCGTCAGCGAGACACCGCCGCCCGTGGAGCCATGGAGCGATACGGCCTCCGATCTCCTCGAGGCGCTCTACGCCAAAGAGGACGGGACCACGATCGAGTTGCCAGCGGAAGCACTGGGATGGGACGCTCGGCGCTCGGAGTTGAAGGCGCAGGCGAAGACGGTCGCGGAGGAGGTGACGGCGCTCGACAACCGGATCAAGGCGAGCATCGGCGGGGCGACGGTGGGCACCCTGCCCGACGGGTCGGGGCGGTACCGCTGGGCGCACGTGACGCGTCACATGCCGGCGCGCGAGGCGTACGACACCAGCTTCCGCGAGCTGCGCCGGCTGGCGCCGCTCAAGGGGTCCGACACGCGCGGCCAGCGAGCGCGCTCGGAAGTCCCTACGGAGGAGGACCGGTGAGCGTCTGCCTCTGCGGACATCTCGCCGAAGATCACACGGCCTACTCCGGCGCGTGCGATGGGACGACCGTCTATCGAGGTGAGCGCGGCGACGAGATCGAGCACTGCCGGTGCGCGATCTACGAGCCGGAGATCGACGAGGAGGGGGAAAACTGATGGCGGAGACGGAACTCCAGACGACCGACGAGACCAAGGCGGGGCTCGCGCGCTACGTCGACCCGTCGAGCGGCCTCGACATCTTGACGCTCGGCAACATGGCTCCGTGGGAGAAGGAGTGATGGCGGACTCGAAGCGGCCGGAGGACGACGAGCCCGAGATCCTCGACGGCAGTCAAGCGCTGGCGAACCTCAACCTGGCGGAGATCAACCAGCAGGTGTCGACCGCCAAGCGCTATCCGCGATCCATCTCGGCGTTCATGAAACAGGCGACCGAGATGGCGACCCTGGATCAGGAGACCGCCGGATCGATGTTCTACGCGTTGCCGCGCGCCGGGAAGATCATCGAGGGGCCGTCCGTCCGGCTGGCCGAGGTCGTGGCGAGCGCGTGGGGGAACCTCCGATTCGGCGCGCAGGAGGTCGAGGTCGGGGACAAGTTCGTGACCGCGCGCGGGTTCGCCTACGACCTGGAGAAGAACACCGCGTGCGCGTTCGACGTCCGCCGTCGGATCACCGACAAATTTCACCGGCGCTACGACGAGGACATGATCGGGGTCACGTCGCGCGCCGCCGCGGCCATTGCGTTCCGCACGTCCATCTTCAAGATCGTGCCGATGAGCTACGTCAAGAACCTCTGCGACGCGGCCAAGCAAGCCTCGCTCGGCAAGGCGATGACCATGGAGCAGCGGCGGACCCGGGTGGTGGAGTGGTTCGCCAAGCTCGGGGC
>ERZ1292644.1926-Hain-H14-01um-R2-1926-length-10038-cov-6_pt1 | contig 10038 bp, 19 predicted proteins | sample MGYA00564402_ERZ1292644 | MGnify/ENA primary metagenome ERZ1292644 (study PRJEB36523, sample SAMEA6512644) | groundwater metagenome | collected 2019-01-09 | study: AquaDiva: Metagenomics assemblies of 32 groundwater samples | reverse complement strand
GCCCCATGCCCCTGCCCCATGCCCGAAGGGGGCTGGTTGACGCCACGGTGATGCGCTAATCCCGGTTAATTCCTCGCGCGCGCGAGGCCCGCTCACCGAAAGCGGGGTCAAGGAAAAGCGAAAAAGCCGCGCGAAACCGGCTTTTTCGCTCCTGATCGCCCTCCCTTAGCCCCCCTCCCCCCCGCTGCCAACGCTTGCTCGTACCTCCCCCAATCGCCATACCCCCCGCATGCGCGCGCGCGCGGCGTCTTAGACTCAGCCGTACGGCTTAGTCATTGAGCCGATCCGCAGGGATTGATGCCCCTAAGAGCGTCCGGCTCGCTTTTGTCGGAGCGCGAAGCAAGCGGAGACTAAAAAAGCGAGAACCATGCTCGTGAGATTTATCTCATGAGCCCTGGCTAAGAACAGTACAGCCTGGTTGGTCGCTAATGGCCTGGCTCAAGAAAGGGGAATTCATGAGAAACCGGTTTCTCGCTCGCTCACTCGCCCGTTTTTTTATTGCTGCGCTGCTGCGCGCTTCGCAAAAAACGGGCGGCTCGCGGCGATCCACCGCCGGGAGGAAGGCGGGTTACTCCTCCACCTCCCACTCCGCCCGGGCGTCGCGCGTGATTCTTGCCGTGAACCTTCTCAACGCTTCCTTGTCCGCCAAAACCCGCTTGTGCACCCGGGCCACCTGCGGCAGGGACCGGGTGAGGCACGCGCGGCAGAGTTCTGCCGCCGATACCCCGATTTCGGCCGACAACGCCAGCAGTTTCGCCTTCTGGCCCGCGCTTAAGGCGAAGTCGAATGTCGGTGAGCGGAGCCCTGCCTGATAGGCGCCGGCGGCGGCCCGCTGTTCGTGAACGGCCGTCCCTTGGGACAACGGCCCCTCCCACCAGCGATCGCCGTAACGCTCGACCCGGGTGGCATAGCCCTTCTTGCCGGCGGCGCTCCGCTTGGCCCGGTAAAGGCTCTCTTGTTGCACTGGTTGTTTTCGTGACAAAGAAGCAGGCATGATCTCTCGCGTTGGTCGTGAGGCTGAATGCGAGGCAGTTCTGCCTGAAGGGAGGGGATTACTCCCTCCAACGCCCGGTTTTCGGCGACCGGCTGCGAAGAGGGGCCGTTGAGGAAAACCGTGGTTAGTCCCCAACAGCGCACCAAGTGACGTCATGGGGCAATCAGATCGCGGTACGTCCCCGGAGGGAAAGGCGGGCCCGAGAGAAACCCACCCCCAACGATCGGTGTTTCCCTGCCGATCAGACCGCGTAGCGCAGGTGGTGGCGCGAGTTTACGGAGAGGCGAATCCTGGGGCGTTTTGAGTGAGGACGGCCAATCGGTCTAGCGGATCGCGAGAGGCGGTCTGCCGGGCGTCCGGGGTGGATTAAACGGGGTTTGGGGAGAGTGAGGAAACCACTCCGGGTGAGGATACCCGGAGTGGTGGGGGGTTGGTCAACGGTGGAAGCGGAGGACGCGGCGAAATCGCTGCCGCTTGCCGGACCACTGGCGAAACCATGGGGACGAAGGCAGGTAGGCCATGGCTACACCACCTTCAATCCAGCGTCTTGCATTCCGGTCGCCAGGTCATGAGCGTACCGGTGCTCACAAGCGAAGGTGATTCGGTTGGTCCACATGGGGCCTGCGATCTCAACGTTCTCCTCTACCCACGCTCGAGCTGCTGGCGTGCAGAGGAGGAAGGTGAACAGCGATCCGTGATTTTCGACCACCACGTCCATGTCCGAGTGAACAGCCATTGTCTCGCCTCCTGAAAGAGAGAAGGTCCGCTCCGGCGGACCGGGGTTTCGTGATGTCACGTTAGCCGGGATAGAGGGCAATCACCTCGCCCTTGAGCAGGTCTCGCCGGCACTCGTTCAGTTCCTTGGCGGTGAAGAGGTAGTTTGGCCTGACGGTTACCTCGCAGCCGGCGATAATGTCGCAGTAAGGGCAGCCTACCTCAAAACAGCGCCCGTCCTCATGGTCCTGCTCGTCATACTGCCAACGCTCGCTGATCTCAAATTCCGCCGACTTCTCGGCTGCCTCTACCGCCAGCCCGGGCTTCAACGCCACAAAGGTCACCAGCGTATCGCCATACCGCGGCCAGACACTGGCCGCGTAGTAGTCAAACTTGCTCACCACACACCTCCCCTTTCTCCCCTCTCACGAGGGGAAGACAATCCCCTTGAGCCAATAGAACGCCACCACGCAGGGCATGCCCACGAGCAGCAGGACCAACGGGCCCACCGTCAGCAGGTTTGCCAGGTCCCCAGCGATGAGTAGCGCTGCGTTGAGACCGTGGCCGATGGCTGGCCAGTTCATTTTGCCGCTCTCTCTGCTTCCCACGTGGTGGTACAGGCGTTGAACAGCTCCTGATGTTCCGCCATCGCGTCCTCCAGGAGCCGGTAGTTCTGCGCGCTGGGCAGCAAGGCGAAATCGGTAAACGCTCGGAGTAGCGGCCCGTTGTGCCGTTGATACTCCGCTTGCACTCGCTCCAACGCGGGTGAGGTCAAATTCATCATCATCGGTCCTCCTGCCCCCAGTATACCGTGATTGGTATCTGACGTCAAGTGGCGTCAATTGAGGCACGAGGGGGATTGTTTTTACACAAAGTGGAGGGAGAGCAGGGGCGGCAGAGTGGTCTACCGGGCCATCTTGCGGCTGGCGATGGCTAACATAATGAATATTATCGGAACTTGACCGGCGTAATGGTTGAATGTCACCCTCTTACTCCTGTCAGCCGGGGCGCTGGCTACTACCGGTGTCAAGGGGGGAGGGGTAGGCGTCGCCGCAAACCTTTTCCCTAAGGGTCCTCCCCTTCACCCCCGGCCGCGAGCACCCGGCGACCGATAGCGAGCGGGCATATACCCAAGAGGAGGAGCGAGGACGGGATGAACTAGCGTCTTTGCCCTGGGGCGGCGTCTTGTTCCGGGCCAAACCCGACGAGTCCGGACTCATCGGGTCGTTGGACGGGGGCGAAGGTTTGATCATCCAGCGACGGGACGAGTTCCGTGAGACGGAGGGGCAGGCGGCAGCGGGGGCAGCGGGTTCGCTGCCGTTGGAGGTCTTGGGCCACGAGGACCAGGGCATCGAGCCATTGGCCGTGGGGTACGAGGCGGATGCGGGCAATTCGCTGTGAACAGGGGGCGTGGAACAGAGTCAAGTGCTTCGGGGCCACCCGATCCCTCCGGGGACGAAAAGACCCGCCGGTGTTATTCCCTGGCCGGCGGGTATCACGTCAGTCACGTCGAAAAGGAAGCTCACGCCCATGGTATCACGCCCTGCCCTTCGTTTTCAACCCGATCCGGTGATCCGGTGAGAAGGTGACCGGGTGGCCGGGTGGAAGCAGGCCGAGAATCGGCTGGGGGAGGAGTTCAGTATGGCAGGAGAGCCGGTACGGGAGCGGGAGTTCCACCAGACGGACGGGGAGGTGGGGCAGGCGCTGGCGGAGTATCTGGTGTGGGTAGGGCGGATCCAGGAGCCGGACGTAGGGAAGGCGAAGGCGGCCCGGATCGACAACATCAAGTTGACGCCGGGGTTATTGGGGGCCAAGACGGTAAAGGCGCTGGCGGTAGTAAACTACTGGCTGGACCGCAACAACCTGCGGGCGGCGATGTTCTGGCTGAACATGGTGATCTCGCAGCTTCCGGCGGCGTATGCCGAGCGGGTAGCGGGGATGGACCGGTACCAGGTAGACGCGGAGATCGAGGCGTGGGGGCGCAAGCTGGGGTACAGTCCGGCGGAGGCGAAAGCGGTGGCGAGCCGGCTAGTGGAAGGGATTCCCGCCGCAGCGGATGGTTCCTGAGCCGGAGGAAGGGGTCCGGGGAGCGGGGCCGGGCCGCTCCCGGTGAGGAAAGAGAAGGGCGAGCTGCTGAACGGCACGCTGGCGGCCGCCGTGAAGTACGGCACGATCATCGCCGTGGTCGCGCTGCAGACGGGGGTGCTGCTGGCCCGCACGGACCGGATGCGCGACGAGGTCGCCGAAGCTCGCTCCGACCTCAAGGCCACGAACGAGGTGCTGCGCCAGTTGCAACTCCAACAAGCGGTGCGGAGCGGCCACTCCGTGGAGGTGAACTGGCGCTTGAAAGCCATCGAGAGGCGGCTGGAGCAGCTCTCCGGGCCGCTGGAGCGGCGGCACCGCCGCTGATCGATGCCGCTTTGAGGGAGGGGGAGGTCCGACTCCCAGCGGCCGTCCGGTCCCCCTCCCTCAAAGCCGGAGAGCCCGCCCCTTTCGGGGAGGAGTTCAGGATGGAGAGCTTCCAAGGGCCCGGCAAGAAGCAGACGCGCCTCTTGTCCGAGCAGATCGGGAACGCGCTCGCCGTTTCCCCGCAGGCCGAGGACGAGAGCCCCTTCGAGCGGTTGAAGCTGTTGGGAGCGCGGGCCAGGGCGCTGCGCGATCCCTCCCGCAATCCGTATAAAAATAATTTCCACCGCTTCCTGACGGAGTGCGTCTGGACCAAGGACGAGGCGGCGGGGCGCGTGGCCCCGATGCCCGCGTACCCGTATCTCAAGGATCTGGCCCACGATCTGATCGTCGAGCGCAAATTGTTCATCGAGAAGAGCCGGCGGGTGCTGGCGAGCTGGGTGGTCTGCGCCTTCGACGTGTGGGTGGCCGCCGGGGGCCGGGACGAGCGCTGGGAGACGTTGACCAACGGCGACGGCCACCGACTGGTCTGGCTGGGGGCGCGCCAGTTCGAGCAGGCCAACTGGTTTCTGTTCGAGCGGGTGAAGTTCCTGATCGAGAAGTCCCTGGACCATGATCTGCAGCGGAAGTGGCCGGAGTTTCCCGATTGGCGCTGGAAGGAAGGGGTGGGCACGGCGGCGAACGGGAGCCAGATCCGCTGTGTGGCCCAGGGGGCCGATGCCTTCCATGGCCCCTCGGCCACCGTGCTGCATCTCGAGGAGGTATCCCGCATGGAGCAGGCCAAGGCCACGATCGAAGGCGCCATCCCGACCTTACGGGGCGGCGGTCATCTCGTCGCGATCAGCACGCCGCTGAACGCTTCTTACGCGAGCTTGATCGTCAGCGGGGATATCGGGGGGAAGCGCTGGCAATGAGGAGCCGGCCGCCCCTCCCCGGAGATCCTCTCCCTGCGGCCCTGCGCCTCTTTCAACAGGCCGTGGATCGGCTGAAACACGCCGAGGCAAAGATCGAAGTCAGCGTCAAGAGCAACTTCCTTCTGGGCGCTGACTGGAAGCAGCAGGCCCGGGCTCTCCTGCTCGCCCGGCGCGAGTTGGCTGATGCCGTTCAAGACCTCGCCAACGCCGTCTACCACCCCGAAAGGCAAGCCGATGCGAATGTCGAAAGCCCCGAAACCGAAGAGCGCGAAGTCCCCGCGTCAGCCTGCCACCCCGCGCCGGCCGCCGAAAGCGGGGCTGATGGGCGGGATGAGGGGGGACGCTCCGCTGCCTCCGAAGCGCGGCCGGGGGCGAAAGCCGCCGGGACCGCCGGTGGGGCCGGGCATCAGTTATGAGCGGCTGAAGGGGCCGATCAATCCCGACAGCCGCGACGAGAAGAAGCCCCCAGTGGACCGCAACCTCACGGGCCGGAACCCGAACGTCGCCTACGTTGCCGATCACTGGCTCCAGCGCCCGGCCGGCACGGCGGGGCACGCGGTGGATCCGATCTCGAATACCCCCTTCGTGAAGGGCGAGCCCAAAGAGCCGCTGTCGATGAGCAAAGGCGCGCAATTCGGCCGCCGGCTGGGGCTGGCGCTGGAGCCCGGCTTCGAGCGGCGCGTCGCGAAGCAGAAGCTGGCGGGGCCGAAGAAGGCAAAGAAGAAAGGGAAAATGTGATGGCTGATATGAGCCCGGGGGGACGCCGTGACTTTGGCGGCGGCGCGCTGATGAGCAAGACCAGGGATTGGGATACCGGGACGCCGCACGGTTTCAAGGGCCAGGTCGCGCCCGCGAAGGGGGTGGCGACGCGGCAGAAGGACGCCGCGAGCGTGAAGCAGCCCGCGGGGCACGGGATGCCGCCCGGCGGCGGGGGTAGTGGGCCCAAAAGCTTTCCCGCGCCGAAAAACGAGCAGAGCGCCAAAGCGCCGAAGTTGGCCGTGCCGCCGGCCGTGGGGCGGATGAGTGGGATCAAGGACCATGCCAGGGCGGTGCAGGCGGGCAAGTCGAAGACCGACCACGGGCCGCGGGGGTCGGGCCGAACGGGCGGTAGTGGGGTAACAAAAAGAGGCTGACGATAGAAGCCGTCAGCCTCTCCCATGCCGTGCCTGACCCGAGCCCGGCTTGCCGTGCCACGCCCCGCCGAACCCCGCCCCGGCCTGCCTTGCCACTATCACAAGTGTAAGCGGATAGGGCTCAAGAGGAACTCAAATAGATGGCCTTCAACGTGAAAGAGCCGAAGTACGCGGGGCTGAACCAGCAGTTGGATCTGCTGGAGGAAAGTGAACTTCCCTATCTGGTGGCCGTGCAGGATCCCGGTGGGCTGGCGATCACCGAGACGGTGCCTGAAGGTGATGCGGGCAAGATGCTAGTGGGCGGGATTCTCGCCTGGTATATCCGGGAGTTGTGCGAGCGGGAAGGCACAGCGGCGGCGAGGGAGTGGCTGGAGCACGCCTTCCAGGCGGCGGCGTCGTTCGTGGCCGACTCCTTTGATGAGCGCGTTACCCCGCCGAACCTGTTCCCCATGGACGACGGGCGACGGGCCTCATGAAACTCTGTTGGCCCACCGCCTGGTACAGCAAACAACGACTGGTCGATGAAGTGAACCGGCTGAACGCCCGATTAGAACACGTAGTGGCGCAACGCACTCTGGTTGATGCGACCTTGATTAGAGTGGAGACGGAGCGCCTCGCGCTTGAAGCGCGGGTGCGCGACGAGCAGTGTGAGGGCGATCAGGACTGGTTCAGGGTGAAACAGCAGCGCGACGAGGCTCGCGGCGCCGTCGATCTTGGCGTTGCCCTCCTGTTAGCTGCCGACGCCCCCCTGGCCGCCGCCGAACTGGACAAGCGCCGGACGTGGCTGGAGCATGAGGACTGATGCCGGTCGTCGCCCGTATTCCTACCCAAAAGAAGCGCCTGATTCTTCCCCGCGACCGGACGCGCCCCGCTGCTGCTAACCCGGACGGCCGGGTGCTCGCCCCCCCGCGGGCCACCGCCGACGGCTGGAAGGTGTTGACGATCCACTGGTCGAACGTTCCCGGCTACGATTACGAGACGGCCTGCGAGGGGCTCTCGCCGGAGGGGATCGCCCGCGAGCTGGAGATCGACTGGAACGCGACCGAGGGCTTGCGGGTGTATCCGGAGTTCGGGCGCGGCAAGCACGTGGCCCTCGAGCCGCTGGTTCCTAACCCTGACGAGACGTTCTACACGGGGTGGGATTTCGGGGGATGCCCGGCGTTCGTGATCATGCAGTTCAACGCCTTTGGGCAGTTGCAGCTCTTTCCCTCCTGCTCGCCGCCCGAGGGTCTCGGGATCCACATCTACGACTTCGGGCAACTGGTGGCCGAGCACCTGCTGCGGCGCTATGCCACCCCGTTTGGCAAGGAGTTGAAGGAACTGAAGCTGATCCACTTCGGGGACCCCGCCGGCAATGCCCGTCCGGCGCGCACGGGTGACCGCCCGCAGGAAACCCAGAGCTGTTTCGACATCCTCTACCGCGGCCTGGTGCTGGACATGGGGACGAATGAATGGGGCGAGCCGGTCAAGGAGCGGAAGCCGGGCCTCGGCTGGCGGATCGGGCCCGGGGCCGTGAACATCACCGACCGGCTGGCGGCGGTCAAGGGGCGCCTGACCCACTCCTTACGCGACGGGATGCCGGCCTTGATCGTCTGTCCCAACGCGGACGTGCTGATCTCCGGGTTCCAGGGGGGCTATCACCGGCCCCAGCGAGCGGACGGCAGTTATGCCCGCGATCCCGAGAAGAACTTTTTTTCTCACACCTTCAATGCGTTGGAGTATGCCTGCACGCGCCTCTTCGTCCAGCCGGCCGCCGAGCCGGAGGACGAGGACGAGGACGGCGGGCGCCGGGTGGAGTTCAGGAGCCACGCCGCCTCGAGGTACGCGTGACGCTCCCGCCGGGGCTCGAGGTTGAATGGGACGCCCAGGATATCCGGCGCTTGCAGGAAGAGCGCGACAAATACCGCCGTAAGTACGAAACGGCCGAGGCGCGAATGGACCCCCTCGTCTACGACGTCCGGAACCTCCTGGACGCGATGCGAGCCCAGGGCGGGAGCGTGACCCAGGCTTCCGAGGCGGTGTGGACCTGGTACGCGGCGCTGCGGAACGAATTCTCAGGCTGGTGAAATGACGCAATGCGAACTGGAAGCGCTGGCATCCCACTGGCAACGCCGTTTAAGGCTCGTCGATTGGGACGTCAGCTACTGATGGCTAAAGCCACCAACTTGCCGATCCCACTGCGTCGGCGTGTGGCCGGCTGACATCCGTTGACCAGACGGGCCAGGAGTTACCCTGGAGCGGCCCACCCGGTCATGGACAGCGAGTAGGTCCCTTCGCCTCGCTGGAAGCCTTGCGGCTTCGAGAGTAGTCGTCGCTGTAGTGAGAACCGGAGCTCCGCCACAGCGGAGTGCCTTGATAGTCAGCGCCGTCCGGGTGCAATAGTCTGTTCGCTGTCCGTGGGGCCAATTCCTCTCCACCCCTAAAGCGAGGGGCTTCTTGGCGGAGAACGGGAAAGGTCTTTTCGGTGACACAGGCCGAGTTGGAAGTGCGGGTGGCCCACTGGCAGGAGCGGCTGCGTTTGCAAGATTGGGACGTGACGATCTGCACCCGCCGGCACTGGGAGTTGAAGGAGGTGTGCGCGCAGGTGACGTTGGTGCTGAACAAGAAGGCGGCGCTGATCTCGATTCTCGATCCCAACGACTACCAGCCGGATGAGTTCAGCGTGGATGGTATCGAGCGGGCCATCGTCCACGAGCTGTTGCACCTCCACCTGGAGCCATTGGCCCCGGAGGACCGGGAAGGCCTTCAGTGGACGGCTTTGGAACAGGCGATCAACGCGATCAGCCACGCGCTGGTACCCGGCCTGCTGGGACACACGATCTCCCGGGACAAACTTCAGGGTTTCGAGAAAAAGCGATGCGATTCCTGACTGAGCCCGATGTTCGCCTGCTGGCCGTGACGCGGTGGGTGGCGGAGGAATTGCCCGAGGATGCGGCGGCGTGGCAGGTGAACGTGGACACCGCCGATGGCGAAATGCTGATCGAGTTCGCCGGCCGCCAGTGTTACGAGAGTTGGGAAAATAAGGCCGGCCGCACGAATGCCCAGTACATCGAGAACATCAAACAGATCGGCCATCTGTCGGTGGTCGAGCACGCCGGGGCGAGCCTGCGGTTCGCGGCGGTGAGCCGGAGCTGGTCGCACGAGGCGGTTCGGCACCGGCACCTCTCAGTCAGCCAGCTTTCGCAGCGGTATGTAGACAGCAGTGAGGTGAACTTCGTGGTCCCGCCCGCGATCCGGGGGACGCGGCTCCAGCCGGCCTTCGAGGCCGTGTGCCGGCGGAGCGTGGCCGCTTACGAGACTCTCACCGCCTTCCTCGTGCCCACTCATGAGGAGCCCAGTACGGCACGGATAAAGTTGGCCCGCGAGGCAGCGAGATCCGTGCTGCCCAACGCGACCGAGACGCGTCTCGTGCTGACCGGCAACCTGCGCGCGTGGCGCTGGTTCTGCAAGCTGCGGGCCACCGAGGCGGCGGACGCCGAGATGGCGGAAGTGGCCTGCCGGGTAGTGGAGATTCTTCAAGGGGTGGCGCCCAGCGTATTCAACGACTTCGAGGAAAAGACGAGTGAGAAGGACGGGCGGGCGTACTACCACACGAAGTTGAGCTACTGATGCCGCGGGACAACGCCTTGCAGGGGACCGGGAGCCGCCTTTACCGCTGCGAGCAGTGCGGGAAGCGGGAGTGGCTGAAGCATGACGGCATTGGCTATGAGAAGGAGTGTCCGGCCTGCGGCGGGGTGAGCTACTGCGATCCGTTCCCGCCCCAGGAGCTTGCCCGGCGCCTGGACGCCCTGGCTGAGCGGCTCGAAGCGGAGGATGGCGCACTCGTCTTTTGAGACGGGCGTATTCGTCTTTTGAGACGGGCGTATTCGTCTTTTGA
>ERZ1292644.1925-Hain-H14-01um-R2-1925-length-10046-cov-5_pt1 | contig 10046 bp, 9 predicted proteins | sample MGYA00564402_ERZ1292644 | MGnify/ENA primary metagenome ERZ1292644 (study PRJEB36523, sample SAMEA6512644) | groundwater metagenome | collected 2019-01-09 | study: AquaDiva: Metagenomics assemblies of 32 groundwater samples | reverse complement strand
CGAGGCCGAAGAAGAACACCACGATTACTACAACAAAAATTCTAATAAACCCTACTGCCAAATCGTCATCAACCAAAAACTCAAAATATTGAAAGAGAGATTTGACAGGTTGCTGGCTTAATATAAAAAGTTCGAATCCTAGACCCACCGCAGACAACATTTTTTATCGAGAGACCACCCCTATTGAGGCAGTTGTGAGACCGATGTTTACTTATGTTAATTTGTATTTTAAAGATTAATCTGTTATCATACCGGCATAATGCAATTACAGTCATTTAGACAATAAATCGCTAAAGAAAAACCGCGCATTCTTGTGGTTTTTCGTGGTGGTTTTTTTGTTTATTAAAAAACGCCGCCAATTCCGCCGGCGCCGACGTTTTCCCGTTATTGGCTTCAAGAAATCGCGCTACCTGATACATCAGACAATCATCACAATAATCATCACTTTTTACCTTTTTTCCTTGTGGTGAGTTTTGTAAAATTATTTTTTTCCATAAATTTATTTTAATGATTTTTGAAATGAAAAACCAACCACCGCCATCTAAAAAGTGGCGAAAAGAAAAGGTTCCAAATTAAAACACCTAATTAATACATTGTGTGGCAGTAAGTTTTTCATCATATTTTTTCATATTATTCATAATTTCTTTAGCAATAGGCTTTATTTTTCTTACTACCTCTTGTGTTAATTCTATATTGTGCGGATCATTTAATCCGGCATCAATCATGTTATTAGACATTTTCATTAGGGCGATATTTTTGAATAATATTTTTTGATTTTCTTTATTAAATGTAGACCAAAAATCTGCGTTTTCGCTATATATTTGTGTTTCATATTGCCACGCCGGCACTCCCGTTTGCTCGAAACCCGTAAAATAACAGGCTAGAGTAAAATTATACCTATCGATTTGGAAAAATTTTGTTTTTTGATTATAATCTGGCAACCAAATTAAGACAGCGGTAAAGACAACCAGGATAAAAGTTAAACCAATCATAATTAAATTGGAGGTTTTGGTAGAATCATTTAAATCTTTCACTGAATCACGCAATTCTCTAATCGCTTTATTATCCGGAGATTCCGGTGTAGCGTAAGGCATAAATTTATTCTCCTAATTTTTTTGTTGGGTAAATTTCATAATCCTTAATATGGATAGTCAGCAAGACCGAATAGCTCAACTTCTTCTTTTCCTATTACAGCTCCAATCTTTGAGAGCTCATTTGCATCAATTACATTACAAATATCAATTTTTTTACGGAGCGCATTCTTTAACCAATCGGAATTCCAAATTTTTACATTTACATCAACCACCTTTGCACACAAACTTTCAGAATGGTCATACGTTCCGCCAAGTTTAACTGTTATTCTATGCAGCCAAATCTGCATAATCCCAGTATTGGGAAGCTTCTTAAATTTCTGTAATATCTTTTGAATCGCCACTTCTCTTTTTGATTTTGGAAGAAAGTCGACAAGTTTGCTAATTATTGCTGTTGCAATTTGATAAACTCTGGGATTTTTATATGCAATGTCGACAATAGTGCTAATGAGGCTAACAATGTCCTCTTTTACATCTTTCTTATTCAGATCTATTAATTTATAATAAACGCCGTTTAGTAGAATTGTTAATTGACCCGAGTTAGGAAAATTCTCCGCAAACAAGGAGATGGCAAGAAGCTCGTGGAGTAGCTTATCGTGACTATGCCAATGGGCGAGCCAATACAATTTATCTTCTTTAATAGATGAATGAACAACTTTTTCCGTTCCTTTTGTTTTTGAAGGACTAATCTTCAGACCAAGGCCGTGCAGAACGTCAGTTAATTCTTTCATTATTTGCTCAGCGATCTGTGAGTGGTTTGTAAAAATTCTATAATCATCCCTGTACCTAATGATGCGGTACTCTGACTTTTTTATATTGTAAATTCGTTGAGCAAGTAAATTATCTGCGTAGCATAAAACCAATTCGGCTATAAAATCCATGAGGACGCTACCCTGTGGAATGCCATTTGTCTGGCCATTTGACATTCCCTGAAGTTGTTTATCAATCTTATTTCCAAACAGAGAACTATCGTGTCGCTTATTTTTTGCCACATCTTTACCATGTAATGCCCAGGATATCGAATGTGTATATATTGCTCCGTAACAATCAGTGATATCTGTGTGTAATACATAGTCGTACGCGAGAGCATATTTTATAGATTTTTTTTCGACCTCATTTACCCAATGTATTATTTGTGATGCTTTGTCTTTTTTATAATAAAATGAAACAACTGGCAATCCTTCGCATTCAATATTGCGACTCTGTTTAAATAAAAAACTAAAGCGACTTTTTAATATATTCCAGTTACGCGTCTCAGTAATTGTATGAACAAGGCTCACATATAAAGCAGGATGTATAAGTTGAAGTGGACGCCACGCATATTTCCCGTCCTTATTACTAGTTAACTTATAGTTTACGTCCTCAAAGTCCCAAGGTTTTTTTGTTTTCAAATAAAAGTCAGACAAATTTTTTCTCTGAAGAATAGTAGATATATCATTTAAAATAGGACCAAATTTGAAGTAGGGCGGAAGATCAAAATTACAGTAGCTTTCATGCCTTAATAGAAATTTCCGTGCCTTATTCGAGTTTAAAAATAAAATATTTATCATATATCTTTCTTTATCTCCTCTAAAATTTTAGGGATTTGGGATTCGATTTTGGCGATATTCTCCAAAATCTCTTTTGGATCGCGGCGGCTTATTCATTCTCTAACATTAATCTCCCGTACTTTCAACAATTTTAATCCCCTCCGGGGGTGAGGCCGTAGAGTTTATAAAATCACTCTATTTTTGCTGACTTCTCTAAATTATGTTTCATGCAAAGTAGTCGGACATTTTTTGCTGTTAAGCTGGTACCGCCTCTCGAAAAAGGTAAATCATGATCAAAGTGTAAATTTTCTTTAGATTTACATATCATACACATACCTTTATCACGCTGCCAAACTTCTTTTTTAATTTCTGACGGAATTAATCTTGTATGTGCCAGCTCTTTATCTATATTAGTAATATTTTCTTCCCTATCAGACAGATGCAGTATAAATCGAAAGACATTTCTTGCACCGTCACCAACGATTTTATAGTCAACCAAATCAAAAAATCCCTTTAGGGACCAGACTCCGGGAAAAACCTTTTCATAAACTTTCACTAGTTCCGGTGTTCTTTTGCCGGTTTTATATTCATCAACTGATTTTGTAAATAAACCATTTTGGGTAAGTCTACCAGTGGGTAATTCTCTTAGTTGGTCTTCATGTTTAGGATTATGTTCGTACGATTTTCTAGGAACATCATGTCCCTCATACTCGATAGTGACACCATCGTCATGAATCTTGTCTTGGTATGGAGCATTGGGGCGTTGTGACATCAATATCACGGAATAGCTTGGACTCAACCTGAAATTCATACCCCGTTGTAGAGTTTGAATACTCTCTGCATCACACATTTCACGATAGCTTAAAATGTCATCACGAATTTTGGGCATTATTTTATTTCCGGTAAATGCCTTCTAAAATATTTTTCCGTTTCTTTATCCATGAAATAGACATAAACACCCTTATGGGCTCTAGACATAAGAACTCGGTAAACATTTTTAAAATGTTGTGCCAACGCTGGATTATTGCGAGTTACTTGCGTGTCATATGAATTTTTTGGAACTGCCTTCCAAGATTTTAATTTCGGATCATATATCAAATCATTGCCGAAAATTACAGCAATATAGTCAAATTCGAAACCCTGTGCCGTATATACTGTACCCACTTGTTCCATTCCCGAATTATCAGTAGCCCATTTCCAAAATTGATCTTTATTTTCCCATGGCATTTCAAAATTTCCAATTTTTACATCGTTTACCAATGAACCGTCGGCGTTAGGAGCACTCCATGGCCAACAAAATCCAGCAACAATACGAGCAGAATTTTGCTTCTCCGAATTCCGTTTCCTTATCTCAGACATCATTATGGAAGGATCATCAAAAACACGAAAGGTCATCCTTGCATCAAACTCGGTTATTTCGGTGTCTCGAATTTCCAACACATGATCCAACCATTGTAAATAAGCGTCTGAGCCGGAGCATCGAAACTGGGTCTGCAATTCAAATTCGGCTATGTTACTCTCTTTAACACCAAATCGTCCGGCGGCGTCTTTAAGCATTGCAACACCACCAATTTCACTTGGCCGCACAATTTGATACTCATCCATAAAAAAGATGTTTAATTTGGCTACTCGCAACAATTCATCTACTTGAGGCAGATTCGTTCTCTGAGCTCTTGGAGTATATCTGCTTACGCTTGATTCTCTTATACGATGCGCTTCGTCACAGATAAGTACATCAAAAGAATTTGGTTCTGTTGTAATAAAACTATTAAAAAACTTGAATAAATTTTTTGCTCTAACACCAACTATCTTTCTCAGCGTATTTGTAAAGGCAGATGAACCTGTTGCGTGTACAACTTTTTTTCCTTGCCGCAAGAGCTCTCCCATAACCTCCAACGCTATAACGGATTTTCCTGTACCCGGACCGCCTTTGACGATTACGATTGATTTTTGCTTTGTCCGCGCAAGTTGTTTGGCCCTATGCATTATTGCGTTATATGCTGCAATTTGCTCATCAATTAAATTGAAAATTTGTTGTTTATTGATCATTTCCGATGTGTGCTCTAACAATTTTTTCGTCGGTCCAATTGGGCTTCCTACAAATCGCTCGTAAAGTAACTGCCCTCCGCCTCCACCAAGACGATCCTTGAGGTATCTCGCTAGCTCCAAAGAGTCTTCCTTTGCAAAAACCGGGTATTCTTTTACAAATTTAGAAAACTTTTCTGAGAAAAGTACGGGCTTACCAACCTTCGAATAATTGTGTGCATAGGTAGATGCATCCAAGCTGGGAGCGTCTGCCTCGCTAAAAATTCTAATAAAGTCTTTGAGATGGAAATAATAACCCTGTACTTGCAAAGAGGGGTGCGCCTGTTCTTTTCTAAAACTTCCATAATCCACAATGACATTGCCATCTGAATCGGCATCAAACACTTTGTCATTCGACCATTGTTTTAATTCCAACATCACGGCGCTCTCTTGTCCTTTTACATCTTTACCGAATAACAAAACATCTATCCTTTGTGATGAATACGGCAATTCATATTCAACAAGGACATGGTTATCCTTAAGGTTTGCGTACTGGAAAGAGTTATTCAAAATAGCGAGAGAAATGGCCCATGACCTATATTCTCTTTCACCAGGATTTCTACTGTAGTGTGCTCGATATTTTTCAGCTGCACGATCTGCAACGCAGTTTTGCATTACATCATCATTGAAACGCTCGATTGTGCTTTCGTATAAAATCATAGTTCTGTATATTTCTTAGCCGATCCTTTTGCTTTACTCATGGGATATTTTGCAGAATTTTTCTTTAGCTTAGCTTCAACTGCTTTAGCAATATCAACCCTCAAATTATCAGCCAATTCAAAAAGATATATTGCAACATCTGCTAATTCATCGGCTATATCAGCTTTTTTATATTTCGCATGCTTATTAATATCTTTAATGGTTGCTTTCCACTGAAAGTGCTCTAAAACTTCGACCGCTTCCAAAACTAAAGATAGGGCCATATCTTTATGATTATGGAATTGTTTCCAATCCCTCTCTTTCACAAATTTATTTATTTTTTGGGTAAGTTTTTTTATGTCGGACATAAGTTTAAATTAAGCTTTGTTCTTTTAAGCTTGAGAAATTATCTTCGGTCACAATAATATGATCAAGAAGCTCGACACCGATAATTTTTGCTGCCTCTGCAAGGCGTCTTGTTAAAGCTATATCCTCTGGAGAAGCTTCTGGGTCTCCGGATGGATGATTATGCGCAATAATTATTTGTGCTGCAGAAGCCTGTATAGCTTCTTTGAAAACTTCGCGAGGATGTACAATGCTTGCATTCAACGAACCGACCGAAATATCGCTGATTTTTATTAAATTATTTCGCGCATCGATTGATAACATTACGAAATGTTCCTTCTTTTTTAAGCCTATGAATTTTTTTAGATAATCCGCAACCGCTTTTGATGAACTCATTGCTATTTTTTCTGGGATTTGCTCTCTGGCCAGACGCTCAGATGTTGCTTGAAAAAGTTTTAGCCCAAAAGCATTTGAGGGGCCGACACCTTTTACTCTCTGTAATTCTTCGTAAGAAGTACTTAATACGCCTCGTAACCCACCGAAATTCTTGATTGCTTCTTTCGCCATTTGTTTACAATCTTTTCTCGGTGTTCCCAGGGTTAAAAGTAGTTCAACAATTTCATAATCAAGAAAGCCTTCCAGTCCCGACTGTAGAAATCTTTCACGCAATCTCTTCCTGTGACCAGTATTTGGATACGTGCCTTGCGAATCATTTGATTTTGGCAAATCCTTTATTTTCATTATTTTTTCGCGATTTCTGACCAAGAGGTCCGTCAATTAAATTACTTGTTTCTCCTATGAACCAATCCCACATATATGCGTCTTTATACCATAATAAAATAGCGCTGGAAAGTAAGTTTATAGCGGTTTTTTTATTTTTCTATTGAATTTGGTATAATATAGGTAATGGCTCTGGATATTTTAATTAAAAACGGAACGGTGATAGATGGCGTTGGAACGCCGGCGTATCACGCCGATATCGCGATAAAAGACGGTAAAATAGAGAAAATCGGTTTTTTGGGCGAACCCAGCGCTAAAACCGTAATTGACGCCACCAGCCAATATATCGCGCCGGGATTTATTGATATTAACAACGCTTCCGATCGCCACTGGGCTTTGTTTAATCATCCGAATATGGAAAGCTATTTGCACCAAGGAGTTACGACCGTTATCGGCGGCAACTGCGGCTCATCTTTGGCGCCGCTTGCAACCGGCAATATTATCGCCACTATCCAAAAGTGGGCGGATATAAAGCAAATTAACGTGAATTGGCTAAAGCTTTCCGACTTTTTTACTGAAGTAAAAAGAAAAAAATTACTTTTAAATTTTGGAACGCTGACAGGCCATGCCACCTTGCGGCGTAATATCATAGGCGACCAATTTCGAGAGTTAACCGAAAAAGAATTAGCCCAAATGAAACACATGCTTACAGAAGCTTTAGCGGAAGGATCTTTAGGTTTCTCAACCGGGTTAGTTTATTCTCACGCTAAAGCGGCAACCGAGAACGAAATTATCTCTCTTATTTCAGCCCTTGGTCCAGGTAAAATATACAGTTCTCACTTAAGAGACGAAGAGGGGAAACTTTATGAAAGCATTTTAGAAGCGATTAATGCAGCCAAAAAAACCAAAACTAATATTGAAATCTCGCACTTAAAATCTACCGGTAAAAAAAATTGGGGCTTGTTTGATAAAAGTTTAGAAGTAATTGAACGCGCGGCAAAAGAGGGGATTAATATTAATTTTGATATCTATCCATACGTCTCAACCGCTACCGTTTTTTACACCATGCTGCCGGACTTTGTTGCCATTGGAGGCCGAATGAGATTAATTGAAAATTTAAAAAATCAGGAATTAAAAAAGAGAGTTATTGAAGAAATGAAGGGCAAAGAAAATGATTTTACCGATATTATTATTGCTGGCGGTGATATTGATAAGACCTTTATCGGCAAGACCATCAACGCTATTTCTCAAAATCAAGGTGCTGGCATTTTAGAAACCGTTATTAATCTTTTAATATCTGCCGAGGGCAGATTAGTTGTTTTTCGGCCAAGTTTATCAGAAGAAAATTTTATTAAAGCTCTAAAAAGTTCATTATCAATAATAGCTTCAGACGGTGCGGCCTATAATTTGGATGATGCTCGCGAAGGATACTTGGCTCATCCTCGCTCATTTGGTTGTTTTCCAAGAATTTTAAGCCGCTATGTACGTGAAAAAAATATTATTAGTTTAGAAGAAGCTGTTAAGAAAATGACTGCCTTACCCGCTCTTAAAATTGGATTACTCCATCGCGGCGTAATTCAACAGGGATTTTTTGCCGATATTACAATTTTTAATTTTGATACCATAAAAGATTTGGCTTCGTTTGAAAATCCTTTTCAGTACGCCCAAGGCGTCCATTCGGTTATAATAAATGGCAAGGTCGCTTTATCTTCGGGGAAGGTTAAAAATCAGGGACTCGGTCAATTAATTATCTGAATACCAATTACAAATTTATACGAATATACTAATTCGTATATTAGTAAGTGATTAGTAATTAGTAATATGGTGAAATTCAAAAAAATAAAACCTAAAAACGTTGATTGGCGATTTCTGGCGATTGTAATATCGCTTATGATTTTTGGTCTTTTTATTCTTTCCTCTGCTTCATTTACGGTCGGAGAAAAAGAATGGAACGACCCTCAATATTATTTAAAAGAACAGCTTCTCAAGGGGGTCTTAATCGGTGCTATAAGTTTTTTAATTTTTTTAAAAATTCCGTTAGAATTGCTTAAAAGATACAGTTTTGTTTTTCTAATTTTTTCTATTTTTCTTCTCGTTTTAGTTTTTTTCCCTAAATTAGGATTATCTCACAGCGGTTCAACGCGCTGGATCAACCTTGGCTCGGTATCTTTTCAGCCAAGCGAACTACTTAAACTATCATTTTTAATTTATTTGGCTTCATGGTTTGACTCGCGTCGTCATGACTTGCAAAAATTTAGTTATGGCCTTTTGCCATTTTTAATAATTACCGGTATTATCGGTTTTTTACTGTTTTTGCAGCCAAATATAGGAACTTTCGGCATTATCGCTTTATCAGCTGTTATTACTTATTTTGCGGCCGGAGGACAATTTCGCCATATAGTTATTATTGGTTTAATTGGTTTGGTATTATTTTCAATTTTTATTTTTTTGAAACCATACGGAACGGAAAGATTAAAAACATTTTTAAATTCCCAAAACGATATTAAAGGCGCGTCTTATCAGATTAATCAGGCCTTAATATCTATCGGAGTAGGGGGTGTAGGTGGCGTCGATGTAAATCAAAATCTTGTTTCAACTTATTTACCAGAAACTATTGGGGACTCAATTTTTGCGGTTTTAGCAGAAAAAATGGGCATGCTCGGCGTAAGTTTTGCTTTATTGCTCTATTTTTTATTTACAATTTTTAGTTTTAGAATCGCTTTTAAAAGTAGCGAATATTTCCCAAAACTTTTAACAATAGGTATTGCTTCTTGGATTATAATTCAAAGTTTTATTAATATTGCTGCAATATCAGGAATTATTCCATTAACCGGCGTGCCTCTGCCTTTTATCAGTTACGGCAGTTCGGCACTGGTTGTTAATCTTGCTGGGGCCGGCATTATAGCTAACGTATCAAGATATACTACTTAATTCATTATTCATGATTCGTATTATTCTAACTGGAGGCGGAACTGGCGGGCATTTATTTCCTCTTGTTGCTGTTGCAAGAAAAATAATTGAATTGGCAAGAGCCGGAGATTACGGAGAATCGGAAATATATTATTTAGGTCCCGGCCTTTTTCTTGAAAGCAGTTTAGAAAGAGAAGAAATAAACTTCCATTACGCGATTTTAGTAACCGGCAAATGGAGGCGTTATTTCTCTTTTAAAAACTTTATTGACTTGTTTAAAATATTCATAGGATTTGCGCAGGCGCTTTGGAAAGTTTGGATAATAATGCCCGATGTTATTTTCAGTAAAGGCGGTTACGGTAGTATAGCAACTGTTTTAGCAGGCTGGCTTTACCGAATACCGATAATTCTTCATGAATCAGATAGTGCGCCGGGTTTTGCCAATCGCTTGCTTGCCCCATTTGCCACTTTTATTGCCGTTTCTTTTAATGAGGCCGCTAAACATTTTCCGGAAGGTAAAACCTATTTCACCGGCGAGGCGATAAGGGATGCATTTTTTTTCCCATCAAATCCCGAAAAAGAGCATGCTTTGCTGCATTTAACAACAAAAAAGCCATTAATATTGGTGTTAGGCGGTTCTCAAGGAGCTCAAAGAGTGAATAATATTATTTTAGATATATTACCCAATTTACTTGAAACTGCTGAAATTATTCATCAGATTGGAGAT
>ERZ1292644.1923-Hain-H14-01um-R2-1923-length-10050-cov-5_pt1 | contig 10050 bp, 12 predicted proteins | sample MGYA00564402_ERZ1292644 | MGnify/ENA primary metagenome ERZ1292644 (study PRJEB36523, sample SAMEA6512644) | groundwater metagenome | collected 2019-01-09 | study: AquaDiva: Metagenomics assemblies of 32 groundwater samples | reverse complement strand
AAAAGTGTGCGCGAGGCAATGATGTGGGCGCCAATAAACCCAATGTCGGTGGTTCAGCAGATCGGCGCGCGCGCCGGCCTTTTAACCCGCGAGCAACTGGAAGAATGTCTTAAAAAAGCCCCGGCAGATTACGAACCGAAAGTTTTATAAATGTTGCAGAAAAGTGTGAAATCGAATATAATAAGCGGATGAAAAAATTACTTATATTATTAGTGTTATTGGTCGGAGTTTTTTTGTTTTCTGCGTCAGTAGAAGCGAGAACAACTCGCGTAAGAGGATACTTTAAGCCTTCAACTGGTAGCTATGTAGCTCCTCATTACAAAACCACACCAAATCGTTCTAAATTTGATAATTTTTCCACGAAAGGAAACTTTAATCCTTATACTGGAAAGAAAGGAACGGTAAGTCCTTTCAAGAGCTTTAAGTTTAAGTATTAATGTAAGCCCATCTCAAAACCAATCGATCAATAACGCCAAATCAGGCTTTTGGGGAAGAATTTTATCTTGGTTAAGATGGCGTTAAATTAAAATATGAAAAATTAAGCCTTTGGGGTGTTTGTAAATAAAATAAAAATATGAAGGAAAAAATTAAGAAAATCATAAAATACTTAAATAAATATTTTCTTGATATTCTATTTTGATAGGTATTTTTATACTATCTTATAACTTATTAAAGCCAACTGATTTGAAAGGAAGAATATTCGACAAGCTCACTTATGCCACAGAATATAAGGTTTTAGGAATAATGTTAATTGCACTTGCTATTGATATGGCTATTAGACGCTATTTTGCCAAAATAAAGAATAATGAGTAGTGGGTGGGGGTAAAAATATGAAAAATTGGGTAAAAGAAAATTGGTTCAAAACATTAGCTATTCTGTTTTTATTGAGCGCCCTTAGAGATTGGTCTTATGGTTATTATCAATTTTGATAATGCCAAGTGAGGACTTAAACGGCCAAATATTTTGTCATCGGGGCAAAAACTTGTTGAACCAATGGGGGGTGGTATTACCAATTTTGTCTCTTAATGGAATGAATGAATATTATCAAAAATTCGGAAATCATGCAGATATAAAAAGTTTGGTTGCTGCCACCCAATTATGGATTTAATGTGGCTGGAAAGATATTGGGAGAAATAGAAAGGGGCGGAAAAAATGAATGATTGCGAGAATTTTTTAGCTTGCTAAGTCAAATTGTAGTAACTAAAAAGGTGCCCATTGTGGAGAGGGCATATTTGCATTTTCTGTAAATTATTGTTATAGTGGAATTACTAATAACTTCTTACCCTTTCAAACATATGAATAACAATGAAGAACTAATTAAAAAAGCTGATATTCAAAGGATTGCCGAAGAAGGAGCTAAAATATACGACCAGATTAAGGTTAATTATGACCCAAAAGAAAGGGGTAAATTTTTAGCGATTGATATTGATAGCAAAAAAGTATATCTCGGCAATACAAGCGCCGAAGCTCTTGAATTAGCCAGACAAAATCATCCTAATAAGGTCTTTTATGTTGTAAAGATAGGATTTGATGTGGCTGAAACAATGGCAAAAACATTTACTGACAATTTTAAGTAATTTATCAGATGATTAGCGGCGTATTCGTAGAAAACATACCCTTAATAAAAGTTGTTGTGGCTTGGGGGCAATCTGTTCAAGCCCCTTTTGTTGTTTTAGACACTGGTTTTACAGGCGACTTGCAAGTAACGCCCAAAATAGCTATGGAGCTTGGACTTAAAGTTGTTGGTGTTACTAAAACGCAAATTGCCAATGGTCAAATTATTCAAGTTCCTGTGGCTCTTGCGATTGCATCAATGGAAGGAGCGTCAAACTACATTCAAGTTTTAATATCTGACAGTTTTCCGTTAGCTGGTATCAGTTTTCTTACAAAATTTAACTATAAAGCATTGGTTGATTGCAAATACAGAATTGTGGCACTGGAGAGAATGATATAGTAATTAATAGCAAAGTCGAGGTAAATTTTTAATGAAAATCGTGAGCATAAAAGATTACCTAAAAAGAACAACCGAAGAAAAGTGGGCTTTAGGGCATTTTAATTTTTCAGAGGACGATGCCATACGGGCAATTGTTGAGTCCGCTGCAGAATTCAAAACGCCCGTTTTTCTTGGCACTTCGGAGGGAGAAAGAAAGCATTTAGGTGTGAAACAATCGGTAAATTTAGTCAAGGCATTTCGCGAAGAATTCGATGTACCCATTTTTTTAAATGCCGATCATACAAAAAGTTTTGAGGGCGTAAAGGAAGCGGTTGATGCGGGTTATGACGCGATTTTAGCCGATTTTTCGGCTTTGTCTTTTGAAGAAAATATAAAATTAACGAAACAAAGTGTTGAATACGCTAAATCAAAAAATCCGGATATAATTGTGGAAGGTGAACTCGGATATATAAGAGGGGAATCGAAATTACAACGGGAAATAATAGAAGTAAAGCCGGAAGATTTAACTAAACCAGAAGAGGCGGCGCAGTTCGTAAAAGAAACCGGCATAGATATGCTGGCGCCGGCGGTTGGAAATATCCACGGTATAGTTGTAAGCAGCAAAGAATCAGTAGATATTTCAAGAATCGCGACAATTAAAAAAGCGGTCGGTGACAATGTTTATTTGGTTTTACATGGCGCATCCGGATTAAGCGAAACCGACTTAAAGAATTCGATAAATGCCGGAATTTCAGTAATTCATATTAATACTGAAATACGCATGGCTTTTACAGAAGCGTTAAAAGAAACCATTGAAAAAGAACCTCAAGAAACAACGCCATATAAAATTCTAGCGCCGTCAATTGAAGCGATGAAAAAAGTTATAGAAAAAAAATTAAAAATTTTCAGTAGCATTAACAAAATTTAAAAATACATTAAATATCCGCGTGACATTTTCTTAATAAAAATTATCCACAAGACATCTTGACGCGAAGTTTATCTTAAGTTAAACTTAATGAACATGAAAAATAATATCGTGGGGTTAAAAGAATTAAGAGAAAATTTAAATACCTATATTTCTCAAGTAAATAAGGGCAGATCGTTTATAATTGTTAGAAAATCAAAACCCTTATTTAAAATTTCTTCTGTTGACGAAGATGAAGGACTTTGGGAAACAGTCATTGATTTTACTAAAATCAATAAAAACGGCATTGATGCTAAACAGGTGTTGAAGGTACTTCGAAAACTAAATGCCTCTTCTTAGCAAGCTATTATCTAAATTTAATAAAGAGGATAGGCTTGTTTTAGAATTTTTAATTAAGAAAATTATTTCTCTAAATTGGCAAGGTCTAGATATTAAAAAACTACAATGATATGAGGATATTTTTAGATTGCGCAAGGGCAAATTGAGAATTATTTTTTATAAGTATAAATCAAGCATTTCCATTATTAATATGGAACGTCGCAATGATAAAACTTATAGGTTTTAATTTTTCCCAATTCATATAAAAATTCAAAAAGTGTCACGGGGCCTAAAACGAGTTAAAATACGCAACATGGAAAACGAAAAATCACCAGAAAAAGAGCCAGTCGTATCCTTTCGGGAAACGACAGATGAAGATTTCGATTTTGTATTCAACCTCAACAAAGCCAATATGCGTAAGTACGTTGAAGAAATGAGAGGTTGGGATGATGAGTTTGAACGAGAAGATATGAAAAAGAAGTTTACCCCCGGCGTTGATAGAGTAATTCAAATTGACGGAAAAGATGCAGGAATTCTAAAGGTTTTGGAGACAGATGAGGAAATAAAATTAGATCATGTTGAGTTGCTACCAGAATATCAAGGTCAGGGATTAGGAAGCAAAATCATCGGGGACTTGATAAATAAGAATAAGCCGATAAGATTGCAAGTTCTGAAACAGAATCCTGCTGTGGAATTGTATAAAAAACTTGGTTTCGAAATTGTGGGAGAAACTGATCTGAAATATCAAATGTTGCGTAAATAAATCCCTGTGGCATTTTCAATATTTTGGCCATTTTGATAGGCGCACAATGAGGAAATGGCTTAAAATAAAGAAAATCCCTGCGGTTGGGTATTAAAAAAAAGCAGAGGTGCCATGTGGTATGAGGAAAGCTGAAAAAATAAAGAAAAAGCCCCTGGCTATGGGCGTCCATGTTGGCCAGGGGATAGGCGATTCGCCGCCTCCAGTCAAGTATTTTGTGAGGGTTTCAGTTCAGACCCTGACTGGCGGACCTGAAGCCTGGTTCCATCCTCGCTATTAAGTATAGCAAATCATTACAATCTTGTCAATAGCCGAAAAAATGGCTTAAGATTTGGGTAAAATGACATTGATAAATTCGTAAAGTCAATAAGGATAAAAGGTGTCATGGAAAATAATTATAAATAAAAAAACCGCTGGACGAACCGAATTGACTTGATTGCTTAAATAGTATATAATGGCATTATCGCTCTATTAGACAATATAGGAGGACAATATGAGGCGGATAATCGCGATTATTATCGGAATTTTAATAACGTTCTTTATAATCAATTGGATTGCTGAACATGGGTTAAAGATTACGCGTTTAGCCAACGCCGACGAGACCCAAGGGCCAAAAGAAGTTTTGCCGGAAGCCAAACCGGAATTTAAACTCCCTTGGCAGTCCTTTTCAGATATGTCCAACATGCTCAGTAATGATGAAAATGAAGAATTAATTACGAAGAGGTGTTCTGGTGAAGATTTTTTTCAGTATAAATTCGTTTATAGCGGGAAAACATACAGCTACGCGGCCCTAGACGAACGTTGGGCCATCTGGCTCTATCAAAAAAATAAGGTTGTATTTATGTGGCTTGGCCATTATCAGCCCGGTTCTGACGCCATTGTTCCAACGTGGGCAATGTCAGAAAAGGATATGAAAACTATTTTTCCCGGAGTTTGCAGCTGGTTGATTCAGCAAATAGCATAAATTTTACTTTCATTTTTAAACCCCTGCGCTATAAGTTACTTGCGCGGGGGTTATGCTTTTAATAAAACGAAATTTGATGATATAGTTAGCGAGAACTATGAAAAATAATTTTAAAAAAACAGAATTAAAAAAAATTTGGCTGTCGCACTCGGGAATTGAGGGGATGTACCGCTGTCCGCGGTGTTTTTGGCTGCAATATAATAAACGATTGCGCCAGCCAGAAGGCATCGTTTCGCGGCTGGCCAATCGTTTTGACGTAATTTTAAAAAAATATTTTGATATTTACCGTCCGCTTGGCGAACTTCCGCCGATGATTGACGGTAAAGTTGAAGTAAAGCTGGAAAATCCTTTTCAAGAAAAATATTTCTGGAATTATGATGAAAAATACGGCCTAACCGGTCGTCTTGATGATTGCTTGGTCAGAAGCGATTGGACTTATACACCCATTGATCATAAAACAGCCAGCTCTGATCCCCGCGAAAAAGATATTTTAGAAGCTTATCAGCATCAGCTGAATTTTTATGCATATCTCTTGGAAAAAAATGGCAAAAAAACTTCCGGATTTGGACACCTGATATACTATTTTCCCGAACACGGGGAAAATCTCCATCAAGGCGTGCCGATTCATGTTCATGTTCAAACTTTGAAAACCGATCCAAAACAAGCGGAACAAGAATTTTTAAAAGCGGTGAAAATTTTGGAAGGCAAATTGCCGCTGCCATCACCAGATTGCCAGTTTTGCCATTGGCACGAACAACTAAAAAAGTTAAATTTGTGATAAATGGTGAAAAATATCTGTGGACCAGACATTCGCAGTATAAAATGCGACATTACGGCTTATCGGCGCAAAGAATTAAAAGAATAATTCGGCATCCGGCGCGAACGGAGGAAGCGATAATACCCGGCATGGTCGCGGCTATGCAACTGGCGGATGGCAAAAATTATTCCGAAATTTGGACCATATACCAGATAATTAAAAGAACCAAAAATATAAAAATTATCACTGCCTGGCGCTATCCCGGAAAAAGTCCTACCCACAATCCGATCCCGGCAGAAATTCTTGAGGAAGTTAAATCAATAATTTAAATGATTTTAAAAAAGGAATTTTTTGAAAGACCAACACTCGTTGTTGCCAAAGATTTGCTTGGAAAATATTTAGTCAGACGTTTTAACGGAGAAATTAATCGTTTTATTGTCACCGAAGTTGAGGCATACGATGGTTTTAAAGATAAAGCATCGCATGCGTCGCGGGGGATGACAAAAAGAAACGCGCCGATGTTTGGCAAAGCCGGTTACTGGTATGTGTATTTTACTTATGGAATGCACTATATGCTAAATATCGTAACAGGACCCCAAAATTATCCGGCCGCCGTTTTAATTCGCGCAATTGAAAGCATAAACGGGCCAGGACGTCTTACCAAACAATTGAAAATAGATAAAAAATTTAACGGTAAAATTGCTGCAATAAAAACTAGCTTGTGGTTAGAATCAAATTCAAAAATTGAAAATTGTAAATTGAAAATTAAAAACTTACCTCGCATTGGAGTAAATTACGCCGGTCCTGTTTGGTCTCAAAAGAAATGGCGATTTAAATTGACAGAAATAGCATAAATATTTATTATTAAATTTATATTTTATTTTCTAGATACCAAATACTAGATACTAACTTTAATGATTCCCAGATATTCTCCGGATAAACTATTTAAACTGGATGCAAAAAACAAAATAAGATTTATGATTGGCACTATTTTTGTCGTCGCAATTTTAGCGGCGTTTTTTGTTTATCCGATTGGGTGGAATAAAGCGGCTCAGAAAATAAATATTGTTTCACCGGTAAAAATTTCTAATTTCTTTAACGTACCGTTTAAACTTGGTCTTGATTTGGCCGGCGGCACGCGTCTGACTTATTTAGCCGACGTATCGGGCGTAGTTTCCGGTGATATAAATTCCGCTATGTCGGGACTTCGCGATGTTATTGAACGGCGTGTCAATCTTTTTGGCGTTAGCGAGCCGGTGGTTGAAGTTGAAAGCGCGGTTAATGAGTGGCGGCTGGTAGTTGAACTCGCCGGTATTAAAGATATATCATCTGCCATTGCTTTAATAGGCGAGACGCCGTTTTTAGAGTTTAAAGAGCAGTTGCCGGAAACCGAGACAAAAAAGATATTAAACGAACAAAAGGCCGAAAATAAAGAATACTTATTGATTGATCCTTATTTTAAGCCGACCAATTTAAACGGCAGATACATAAAAGGCGCCAAGGTAGAATTTGACCAAACGACTTATCAGCCGACGGTAAGTGTTCAATTTGACAGCGAGGGAGCTAAAATATTTGAAGAATTGACGACTCGCAATGTTGGCAAACCGATAGGTATTTATCTTGACGGCCTGCCGATTTCAGCGCCGGTTGTAAGGGAGACGATTGCCGGCGGCTCGGCGGTGATTTCCGGTAAGTTTACTCTTGCGGAGGCAAAAAAATTAGCTGAGCGACTTAATGCCGGCGCTCTGCCGGTACCGATTAAATTAATTTCTCAGGATTCGGTAGGAGCGTCTTTGGGTCGCGATTCTCTTGATAAAAGTTTATTTGCCGGACTGCTTGGTTTTTTGGCAGTGGCGTTATTTATGATTTTGTACTATCGTTTTTTTGGAGTTGCGGCGGTTACAGCACTTTTAATTTATACCGCTCTGGTTTTGGCTTTATTTAAACTAATACCGGTAACCTTGACCTTAGCCGGAGTGGCCGGATTTATTTTATCAATAGGCATGGCTGTTGATGCCAATATTCTTATTTTTGAAAGATTTAAAGAAGAGGTTCGCTCCGGAAAGGACTTAGGAATGGCTATTGATGACGGATTTACTCGAGCTTGGCCGTCTATTCGTGATTCTAATATTTCAACTCTAATTACCACAGCTGTTTTATATTATTTCACTACCAGCATTGTCCGTGGGTTTGCTTTAACTTTAGGCATTGGTGTTATTGTAAGCATGTTTTCAGCAATATTCGTAACTCGTTCATTTTTGAAGCTATTTTCATCGGAAACTCTTGGAAAATGGCCGTGGCTTATTGGTATAAAAACTAAAATTTCTAATTTTTAATCAATTTCTAATTATAAATTTTTTTAATGTTTAAAAATTGAAAAATTTAAAATTATATGCTGAATATTGTTGAAAATAGAAAAATTTTTTACACAATCTCCGCAGTCACTATTGCCGCTAGCATTGCGGCTTTGGCGTTGTGGGGTCTTCAATTTGGCATTGATTTTCAAGGCGGTTCAGTTTTAGAGGTTAATTATTCCGCTTTGCCTGATTTAAGTACCGTTTCCGATTCTTTAAAACCCTTTAAATTAAGCGATTTAAAAATCGCGCCGCTTGGAACAAACGGCGCGGTGTTGCGATATAAAGAAACTGATGAAGCGGTGCATCAAAATATTATTAATATTTTAGCTACCGAAGCGGAAAAGAATAAAATTCAATTTGAAGAAAGAAGATTTTCTTCTATAGGCCCAACCATCGGAGCCGAATTAAAACAAAAATCAGTAAAAGCCATTATCATCGTTCTTTTGGGCATTTCGCTTTATATCGCTTGGGCCTTTAGGAAAGTATCGCAGCCAATAAGTTCCTGGCGTTACGGCGTCGTTACTCTGATAGCCCTTTTTCACGACTTAGTTATCCCCATCGGTCTTTTTGCTTATTTGGGGCATTTTTACGGCGTTGAAGTCGGCGCCAATTTTATCACAGCGCTTCTTGTGATTTTAGGTTTTTCGGTTCACGACACCATCGTAGTATTTGACAGAATCCGGGAAAATCTTAAACGTTATAGCCACTTAAGTTTTATGCCGCTTGTTAACCAAAGCATCCGCGAAACCCTGGTGCGTTCGCTCAACACTTCGCTTACCGTTTTAGTGACTTTGTCGGCTTTATATATTTTTGGAGGAGAGAACTTAAAATATTTTGTATTAGCGCTAATAGTCGGCATTTTTTCGGGAACTTATTCGTCAGTATTCATTGCGGCCCCGCTTTTAATAACTTGGCTTACTTTTTTAAAAAAGAGTTGACATTATTACAATGTTATTATATTGTTAAAACAGCAGATAATAATTAATTTATTATTTTTTAATAAAGTATGGCAGAAAAAAATTTAAAAAATGTTTTAGACGAAATAATCAAAGTTATTAGCCCAAGGGTTCGGGAAATAATTGAAAAGCGGTTTGGCCTTCGCACTTTATCTTACCAAACCTTAGAAGCCATCGGTCGTAATATGGGTATTACCAGAGAGCGTGTGAGGCAAATTGAGTCCTTAGGTCTTAAGCAATTAACTAATAAGAATATCTTAGAGCCGATAAAACCGGTTTTTGAGCTAATAGAACGGCATCTGGCAAAGTATGGCGGTGTTAGAAACGAAGATTATTTTTTAAAAGAATTGACGGAACTGCTTTCTTTAAAAGAAAAAAACAAAGAAAATTTAATTAATTTTACGCTTGTCTTAGGGAGGGGAAGGTTCATTTATTTTAAAGAAACTCCACTGTGGCGATCGGCTTGGGCGCTTAGCGGCAGCCACTATAATAAGGCAATCGCTTTAGCCGGGGCTTTAAAAGAAAAATTAGCCAGCCAGAATTCACTGTTTCAAGACGCTGCCCTGCTTAAAACGGCAACCGAATTGGCCGATAAAAGTTTAACAGAACAGGCTCTTAAATCCCATGTCGGTCTTTGCCGGCATATTTCTCAAAATCCTTTCGGCGAATGGGGACTCATAAGTTCTCCGGAGGTCTCGCCCCGGGGCGTTAAGGATAAGGCCTATTTGGTTTTTAAAAAGGAAAAGCATCCGCTTCATTTCGCCGAAGTGGCGGATTTAATTAATAAAACGGTTTTTGGGGGGCGCAAAGCCCATCCTCAAACGGTTCACAATGAACTTATTAAAGATCCGCGATTTGTTTTAGTTGGGCGCGGGACTTATGCCTTAAGCGACTGGGGCTACGAACCAGGAACGGTACGCGATGTTTTAGTATCAATTTTAAAAAAATCAGAACGGGGGTTAACCAAGGAAGAAGTTATTAAAACCGTTCAGGATAAACGATTAGTTAAAGAAAACACCATTATCTTAAATCTCCAAAACCGGAAAGTTTTTAAAAGAACCGCTGACAATCGATTTATTT
>ERZ1292644.1922-Hain-H14-01um-R2-1922-length-10056-cov-5_pt1 | contig 10056 bp, 18 predicted proteins | sample MGYA00564402_ERZ1292644 | MGnify/ENA primary metagenome ERZ1292644 (study PRJEB36523, sample SAMEA6512644) | groundwater metagenome | collected 2019-01-09 | study: AquaDiva: Metagenomics assemblies of 32 groundwater samples | reverse complement strand
CCCATGTTTTATGACAAGAAAAAATGTCATCATAAATCCAAGTATTTTACACGGAAATAAATAAATTATAATAAAAAAATTGAGTGTTTTAATTAATCTATTTTTCATTTCCATTACTTTTCGGTTCATCCATAAGCCTCCATTTTTCAACATCATTTATTTTGTGTTTTTCTTTCAGTTTTAATTTTGTATAAATTGTTGGTGAATATTCGCTGTAAAATGTCGTAAAAAACCAAAACCCATTAAAACTTTGATTATCTAAATATATCGCAGGTACAGTAATATTTCCGTTCCAACAAAGCACTAAGTCTTTGTGTTTTGGTTTTTCTTTATTTAATAATTTCCATTCCATTATAAAACAGTTTGCATCTTCAGGTGCTTTATTCAATGCCTTGTTTTTAGGCTTCGATGATGCTTTTTTATTTTTTTCAAACCATTTTCGTAAAAAATCTTTATCAAATGATTTTAAGATTTGCTTAAACTCTTTATCTAATTTTTTGTAATCTAACATTGTTTTTTATTTTAAAGAAACATTCCCATTTCATCATACAATCTTTGGTTTGCTATTTTAATGTATTCAGTATTCAATTCAAATCCTGTAAAGTTCCTTCCAAGTTTCCGGGCAACAACGGCAGTAGTTCCAGCACCCATAAACGGATCCAAAACAATTCCATCTTTCGGGCATCCTGCTTTCATCATTCGTTCAACCAACTTTTCAGGGTAAGTCGCAAAATGTGCTTTCGGGAATGGTTCAGTATTTATGCTCCAAACAGTTCTCATATTCTTTCCGTCTGGGTTTGGTCGCATATTCCTATTCCTGTAAGTTGTTTGTCCTGTGCCATCATCCCAAGTGCTTTTGCCGTTTGCTTCCAAATCATCGCCGCCCCACCTGTCAAGTGGTTTTGTGTATGGTTCTAATTGCTGTTCAAAATAATAATCAGTTGATTGTTGCACAAAGAAGAATATTTTTTCAAAGTCCACAGTAAACCTATCGGTTGCCGATGAAGGCATTTGGTTCGGCTTGTGCCATACAATTTGATTTCGTAAAATCCATCCCCTGCTTACCATTTCTATTGCAAAACGTTCCGGTATCATTAACAAACTTTTATTCAGTCCTGTACCTCTGAATTTACTCGCCTTTGCTGTTCCGTTTGGCAATACATAAACTTGCTTTGAGTTCTCAATGTATTTGCTTGTATCAGCGTTTTTAGTCGTTCCACTTCCACTCCCTGCGTAAGTATCTCCCAAGTTCACAAAGCAAGTTCCTTCCGGCCTCAACACTCTTTTTACTTCATCAAATATATTGCACAAGTTTATAATAAATTCTTCAAAATGTTCTTCCTTTCCTATTTCAGCCGGACAGTCAGGTAAATATGACCTCAGCCCCCAATAAGGAGGTGATGAAATACAGCAATCAATAACCCCATCAGGAATGTTCTTCAATCCTGATTGACAGTTTTCGTTGTATATTGTATTCAGTTGCATTCTATCATTTCACAACAACAAACATAACGCCGCTGATTTCTTTACCCTTTAATTGACCGTTTTTTATTAACCTATATACCCAAGTTGTAGAGTATTTTTTGCTATCGGCGTATCTCCGGACAGTTAATAGCTTTTCTTTATTTTTCATGATAATTTTTTAGTTTCATCGGCTAATTTATATAATAGTTTTAAGTTTATAACTAAAAAGTTGTACACATTGCGATTGTGAATAACTTTTGTTTGAAGTTTGAACCAATAAATATTATATTTGCTCCATGATTCACACGGCCTTCCCTATAAACGCCACCCTACTAAGTATGTCTTACGGCAATAACGAGGAATTGGCAATAATATTCCGAAAGGGCCAAACACGCACTTATTCAGGAGTAGGCCAGGAAACAGCATATAAACTATTTTACCTAAAAACCGCATCCGATGTGATGCGATTCTACGCCTTAAAAATAAAAAAAAAATATAAAGTAACAGTTAAAAAATAAACCTATGCAAATACACGGAATAATTAAGTCGATCAGTGAAACAGCACAAATATCTGACAAATTTAGAAAACGAGATTTTGTTTTAACAACAGACCACACAACCAACTGGCCGCAATTTATACAGCTTGAACTCACTCAAGATAAATGTTCTTTAATTGATAATTATAAAATTGATGATGAAATAAGTGTTGATTTTAATGTGCGAGGCAGGCAATGGACTGATAAAGAAGGAAAAGTAAAAACATTCAATTCTCTTCAAGCATGGAAAATTGAACTCGTTAACGGCAGCACAGAAATGCCCTTAAAAACAGACACAATAACCGAAACAACGTCTCAGCCAATTATTCATAGCGCGCAACAAATAGACGATTTGCCTTTTTAATATGAGTTTAGATCAACTCAAAAAACTAAATATCGAATACCAGCATTCTAAACACCCAAATTTTCCGAAAGATTATTTGTTTCCATATAAATATACCGATAAAACGGCTAATGGGCTAACTAAATGTATCATCGACTGGATTCGTTTTAACGGTGGGCAGGCGGAAAGAGTCTCCACCGTTGGCCGATATGTTCAAGGTGCATCTTATACCGATGTCGTTGGCCGGACAAGACTAACTAAAGGAAAATACATCCCATCCGTTGGGGCTATTGGGGCATCGGACATTTCTGCCATTATTAAAGGAAAAAGTTTAAAAATAGAAGTGAAAATGAAAGATAAAGAAAGCCCAGCCCAATTAGAATATAAAAAAGATGTTGAAGCGGCTGGAGGAATTTATTTCATAGCGCATAACTTTAATGAGTTTTTGGTTAAATATAATGAGATTATTAATTGTGCATAACTATGTGTAAAACATGTGTACAAAAATAAAATTATATTGTTTTTAACTTGCCTGTATAACGTAAGTTTGTACCCACATTAAAATCCGTCGATCTATGAATCAAATTATTATTTACATTTAAAATATAGCTCCCCTGATAGGGTTGCGATTCCTCTCTGATCGGCGGTGCGTGATTCTTGATGGGGGGCTTGTTTTTAGTTATGCAATACGCAATATTAAATGGTAAAAAAATTGAAGCTACTAAATCTGGCGAAATTGGCATTTGTCGATGTTGTAATTCTAAAGTAAGGGCACATTGCGGAAATATAATTGTTTGGCATTGGAAACATATTAATAAAGAAGAATGTGATAGTTGGTGGGAACCAGAAACTAAATGGCATAGAGATTGGAAAAATAAATTTAATAAAGAAAACCAGGAAGTTATTTGTTTTGACGAAACAACAGGAGAGAAACATATAGCAGATGTTAAATTCAATAACAATATTGTTATTGAATTTCAGAATAGTTCAATCGGTTTAGATGAAATTGAATCGCGTAATAATTTTCATAAAAAAATAATTTGGGTTTTAAATGGAGATAAATTTAGAAAAAGATTTTTAGTTAAACCGTTATACAAAAATAGATTTTGCATAAATGCTTTATATTATCATTTAAAAACTAATAGTATGGGGATATCCCTACAAGAATCTTTAGCAAATTTTGAAAATAAATCCATACATTATACTGAACAATATAGGGATAGCGATTTATATATTAAAATAACTAACTATTTTAAGTCAAAATACATAAAGTGGTTTGATTATTCAGTATATGTGAGTAAATATCAATCAGGAGAGAATCGTTTTAATGGAATATTTTACACTATACTAAAATCTAAAATTATTGAATTAGGATTAGAACGTTTTTTAAGTGTATGTATTTATAAATGGAAACATCCAAATGTTTTTAGTAAATTAAACTTATTTGAAAATCATATATATATTGATTTAGGAGATTTATATTTATATAGAATATATAATAATATTTTCTCTACGCATCTTTTAATTTTTAATGGATATCTCGATTGTGTTAGAATTAAAAAAAGAGATTTTATAAATAATAATATTTCTGAAAATGTCCAAAATAAACACATTTAAAAACGTTAGAGATAAAAAGCCAAGTGGGTTTTTAGAATTCCAAGATTACCTATCTAAAATTAAAGAAGGCTTTTGGCAGGATATAGTTTTAGCTATTAGAAACGGAACGGCAGCAAAAGACACGGCACCTGCTGTTACCTGTTCTGGGATTTTTAATGAAAGAAATTCACCTGGATTAATATCGCATTCTGGTATTATCGCAATCGATATAGACCCAAAAGGAAACGAGAATGTTGTTTTAAACGATGTTATAATCCGATTAAAAGATATGCCGTATATATACGCATACCATAAATCTATTCGCGGTTTCGGATATGTGGCTTATGTGAAAATAAGTCCAGATAAACACTTAGATTCTTTTTTATATATTGAAAAAGCGTTCCATAACGATTTAAATATCACTATTGACCCTGCATGTAAAGACGTTCCGAGATTAAGATTTATTTCCTACGACCCGGATTTATATTTGAATGAAAACGCAAAAAAATTAAATAAATTTTTATCAAAAAAAGAAACTAATGTTGTTTATAAGGAAGTAATTTTCCTTGATAGTGATGTTAAATCATTGGCTGACCAAATAACTCATGGTAAAATAAACATCTGTGAATCGTATCACGATTGGATTAATGTTGGCCTTGCGATTGCTACCGAGTTTGGAGAAGCCGGCGAGGATTTATTTCATGTTGTTTCGTCTCAATCCGAAAAATATAACCAACCTGATTGCGCTAAAAAATATAAAAATTTTTTAAAGACAAAACACGATAAAATTCCAATTGGCCATTTCTTTGCCCTTTGTTCTAAAAACGGCGTTGAGGTTGTCTCTAAGGCAACTAAACGAAAAGGCGATAAAATAAAGCAGATAAGGGCTTCTATGCCTAAAGATCCGATAGAGACTATCAAGACTTTTATGTCTGCAAATGGGATGGGTAGTGATGAGGATTTTGAACTTCTTAAAAAGGTAATGGCATTGCCGTTAAAAAGCCTTGTAGTTTCTGATTCAAATAAGTATATTTTAGAAATTGAAGATATTTTAAAGGAGTATGATATCAAGTTTAATGAGATTACCAGGAAAATAGAATTTAATGGGGCTGAATTAAATGATTTTTCTTTCAATAAAATTTATATCAACCTTTTAAAATCAATAGACGAAAGGTTTACACAGCAGGTTGTTTATTCGGTTATTGATTCAGTGGCCGAAAGTTACAATCCAATAAAAAATTGGTTTAATAAAAATAAACACCTTTATAAACCCGAATTAGAACATAATGCCATTAAAGAACTTCTTGATTGTTTTGAATGCGAAAACGCCGTTATTGATGATAACGGTAACCGTAATATAATGCCTGACTTTCATACCTATTTCCTTCCACGTTGGCTTTGTGGCGTTGTTTCTTCTGCCCACGATACATATTCCTTACTTATACTAGTTCTTTGCGGAAAACAAGGCGTTGGTAAAAGCGAGTTCTTTATAAATATTTTACCGGATGACTTAAAAAAATATTGCGCTACATCTAAACTCGATAGGGATAAGGATGATGAAATTTTAATGACTCAAAAATTAATTCTTTACGATGATGAGTTTGGTGGTAAATCAAAATTCGATGAAAAAAAGCTAAAATCACTTAGTTCATCTCAGTTTTTTTCAGTACGAAAATCCTACGGTAGAAACCACGAAGATTTAAAAAGGCTTGCAGTTTTGGGCGGAACCACCAACGAAGAAGTTGTAATCAACGATATTACAGGTAACCGGCGAATTATACCAATATCGATAAAAAGTTTTGATATTGAAAGATTTAAGGCTATCGATAAGGATTTACTTTGGGCAGAGGTATATCATTTATGGGAGCGTGATAAAAGGGCGTGGATGTTGAATATTGATACAATATCACTTTTAAATATAACAACTATCGATAATACAGAAACATCCATAGAGGAAGAATTATTATCCAGGCATTTTGCACCGGCGACGGATGGTGATATTGGGTGTGAGTTCCTAACAACCACTGATATAGCTAATTATTTATTAACATATTCTGAAATTAAGTTCTCATTAAAACGGCTTGGTACTATTCTTAAAATTAATGGATACAAACCAGTTTCTAAAAACATCAGAGGAAAATCTATAAAATGTTATCAAGTAAAAAAGCTATCACAAGACGATGTCCTGCATGAAAGGAATAGCGTTGAAACGCTGTGAAAGGTGGTAGCGTTTTTTAAATGGTAAGATTAGTGGTAGCGTTTTTTTACAATCCTACCATCTCCAAACACCTACTCTCACTAAGGCAACATTGAAAGGTGGTAAGATGGTAAGATAAAAAGAGAGAGTTACTTATATATATATATATATATATATATATATAAGGGATTACATATAGTACATGTTTTACACAGGGACTCCAACCCTCTTTTTTGAAAAACGCTACCACCTGCCTTAATACTTAGTGAGAGTAGGTGTCCGGCGGTGGTAGCGTTTTTAAATTTTAGCAAAACAATACTACCACCTCACTTTTTTAACAAATTTTTAACAAAAAAAGTGGTAAGAATGGTTCAAAAAAAGCCAATAGTGGTTCAAAAAAAGGCTATAAAAAGGCGGTTTTTTAGGCTAAAATGGGCTTTTTAGGCTAAAATAAGGCGGTTTTTTGGAGCAATAAGGGTGTTTTTCAGACCACTATGGCTGTTTTTTGAACATCTATTTGGGTGGGTTCTCGCGGGTAATATCGATAAGATAGTATATTCTGGTGGGATACCGCGCCCGCGAACGGAACGCATATATACATATACACGCGCCCGCACCCACGACCATCCCCTATAATAAAAAAACACCCCCTAACTATCAAACAGTTACGATAAAAAAGCCTTAATTTGTAAAATAATTGTATTTTGTATGTAAAAAGGATGTATATTTGTTTTTATTATTGAAAATTTTTAACCAATTTAAAAAATAAATCATGATAGTAAATAAAAAAATAATGAAGGTTTGGGAGAAAGAATTAAAAGGAAAGAATATAACCCAAGTAGCAAAGGACGCTAACGTGAATTACCGGACGCTTGTATCCGTACTAAAAACCGGCAAAACAATCGCAAGCGTAGTAAATAAGCTGAACGCATACATACTACGTGAGCGGGCCAAAATGAAGGAAATACTACATATCGAAGATGATAAACTTTAAAATGAAAGAAGCAAAACTATTTTTTTCAGGAACTCACCCTTGTAAAAGTTGCCCTTACAGAAAGGATGCGCCGAAACAACTTTGGGCTAAATACGAATTTGATAAGTTAATACAAGAGGATAAACAAATGTTTGGCGGAAATTATAAATGCCATAAGAACGATGGTAGCTGCTGTAAGGGTTGGTTAATCAATCAAGACAATCGTAGGCTTCCAAATATTAATTTACGGATTCTTATGAATAAGGAAGTAGTAACGAGAGAGTATTTAGACCAGTTGAAATGTAAGGTTGAAATGTTTGAAACGATTGAAGAAATGGTAGAGGCGAATTATCCGAAACTTAACTAAAAAAACATGAAAAATGTAAACGAAAAACGTGGAAAGAAATGCTTGTATAATTGGGCTAATCTTAAAAAAATAGGAGATAATTTTTTAATTGGAATACCGGCACAGATTAATATACGTAAAAAGCAATCTTCTATATCTTCTATGGGTTCTAGATGGGCCAAAGACAATGCGCCGAAACGAAAATTCACAACTAAAAGAATTGGTAATAAAATAATAGTAATAAGGATTTTTTAAAAATAGATAGTTTCAAAACAAATACAAAAAAAACAATACCATGAGCCAAGAAACGAAATACCATATATCCGAATTTGACTTCGATGAAATAGTAAGACTATACCGCGAAGGCATCACTCTAAAGGAGTTGGAAGCGCGATATAAGATTCCGTATTATATACTACGTAACCGTCTCTATGATAATTCAGTACGGATTAATGTGAGCGACTCAATGTCTGAAAACTGTGGGCTTATACAGATGGCTGAATCCAAACTTATACAGATGGCTAAAGATATGAAGCAGGGTGAATTCGGAAAGTTAGACCAGTATAAAGAATTGCTTTTTTGGACGAGCAAGGCGGATTTGAATGAAGGAATGGTTTTTATACCTACAACTCTACTGCGGTGAAAGAATTAGTAAAAAGAATATACAGGTTTATTGAAACTTATGCAGGGGTAAGACCTGATTGGGACGGAGAAAGTGAAAATGATAAATTTACTTCACCAGATGCTTCTCAAATGAAATATTGTGCTGATATGTTGGCGAAAGATATGAAACCAACACAATGTTGGAGTGAATGGGGTAGTGGTGGATACAAACCATATTCATCAAAAGAAGGCAGACAAGAACATGATGAATTGGTGAAGGAAATTTATAAAATAATAAACGCTTCAGGCAAACCGAATTACCGGATTTGAAATATTAATAAAATGAAACAAGTAACAGTAAAAAAAGACACAATGGAAGCAACATTAGTAAAAGCCACAGGGTTAGACCCACAAGCACCTTACTCACTTGGCAACAAAGAATATTATTATCAAAGGGAATGTAATTCAGGACACAAAGATTTAACCGATGAAGAAATTGCATTTACAGGTGGATGGTATGATGGCTACAATTGGACTGTTCCTTGTTGCCTGCGGTGTATCAAAGCCGATAAGGAATACCCTACCGTAATGCAACATATCCACAATACAAAAGTTCATTTAAAAGAAGCAAAGTAATGGCGCACTATAATCATTTCGTAAATCATAAATATAAGCAGATTATGTTTTCATCATTAAACATCGGTGATAAATTTAGAAAAGATTTCTTCCTAAAAGGAAGAAGAAGGGCTGATATAATTTGTATCAAAACAGGAGAACTCGCTTTTATTGAAAAACGGAGTAAGAAAGAGCATAAACTTTATTCAGCAGAAGTTTATCAGGTAAGTCATTATGAAGAAACAGAAAATTTTAAAAACACAACTATATGAATAAACAAATCTGGAAATTCGAGTTATCTAAAGAGGATAAACAACAAATAGCAATGCCTCAAGGCGCACAAATACTAAGTTGCCAGGAACAGCGTGGCGGTAAATGGTGCATTTGGGCATTAGTAATTCCTGAAGCAGAAAAAGAAGAAAGAACCTTTGAGGTATTTGGAACAGGCCATCCTATTTCTTATGACATGGGGGTAGATAGGGAGTTTATAGACACAATCCAAACACAAGGGGCGGAATTGAGTATGTATGTATTTCACATCTTTGAAAGATTAAATTAATAATAAAATGGAATACAAAAGTTTGGACACATTTGAAATCAATGGCAGGGGAAAAGTTTTTGTAGTAGAAAATGACAAGGACAGGGATAGGGACAAGAATGATTTACTTGGAAGTGAAGTTACAATTGATGGAGTAAATTATAAGGTGCGAGGAGTAGAATCATTTGCAATACACAAAATTCGTAAAGGGCAGAAAATTGGACTACTTGTTTAATTTATGGAACACGATTTAACTTTCAAGACAAAGGATTCAGGCGACACACTGCTCGGAAAAACAAAGGCGGAGGTAATCTTACTCTGCTATTGGTACAGTGGCCTTACAGCGAGCCTTGCCGATCAAAACAAAATAAAAGAACTTAAAAGAATGGAACTTTTAAACTGAAAAAACATGGAAACAGACATAGACCCAAAGACGGTGATTTTAAACTACGATGATGTATCTAGGATGAAGGATTTTTGTTTAGATGGGGATAGTGTATCAAGAGATTTCATGGATTGGTACATAAACGATAATGCTTTTTTTACTAAAACAGGAATACTAATTATTGAAGATATTTTTAAGAATAATAATAAAAAATATTGTTTGTCTTTTAATTTTAACAATCCAAACATTCCATTATTTTGTTTATACGATTATGAAACTCAAAAAATCGTATCAAAATTTACATTCCATAGGCAAGAAAATATAAAAATGGATAATATTTTAATTAAAACAGTATATGCCGACTGTGATTTTTTTGTAAAAAATAGGGATAGCGATAACGATTTCTCTTTTGTACACACACTAAAAGAAAATATAAATAACAAAAATAACATAGAAGAAA
>ERZ1292644.1920-Hain-H14-01um-R2-1920-length-10059-cov-5_pt1 | contig 10059 bp, 7 predicted proteins | sample MGYA00564402_ERZ1292644 | MGnify/ENA primary metagenome ERZ1292644 (study PRJEB36523, sample SAMEA6512644) | groundwater metagenome | collected 2019-01-09 | study: AquaDiva: Metagenomics assemblies of 32 groundwater samples | reverse complement strand
GGCGCGGTGTCTGGGTCACAGGCTGGGCCTACCCCGCCGGCAAAGACAAGGTGCGGGTCTCCGCCATCGCGCCGGCCCTCGTGGAAGCGGTGGCGAAAGCGAAAGCGGCTTACGACGCGGCGTAACCTTCCTTCTCTCTCCCCCGGAGAATCGGGAGCGGAGGAAGCGATGGCCGTCACCTATGCGCCCAAACACGTACCCGCGAATACGAACACGCTGGTCCACACGGGACGGATAAGCGTGGATCAGCTCTTGATCACGTCTTCGGCGACCACTGCCACGGAAACGGTCGATTTTTTGGACGGTACGGACGCGAGTGGAGAGCTGCGCTGCCGCATCAAAGTCTGGGCCTCACCCGCGGCAGACGTGATCCGCCTCCCCAAGCCGATCGTGTGTCTCGTCGGACTCTTCGTCGTGCCAGGGGCATGTGACGTGAACGTCTGGGCCACAGGAGCGTAAGCGATGAGTGCAACGGTTACGCGGGGACAACTCAAAGACATCGCACGCCGAGCCCTGGCCGATGAGACAGGAACCAAGTTTCCGGACGATTCCTTGGCGCAGTGGTGCGAGAACTCCATCCAGAGATGGAACACTTTCTTCGCCGTCGAAGACTCCGCGACGATCGCGCTGACGGCGGACGTGCGAACGTATTCGTTGACCTCTTACACGGGATTGCGGCGGGTGAAAAACGTGGAATACCCAAGTTCCAACGATCCCCCACAACCCCTGACGTGCCGCTGCTACGAGGACCCAGAAGGCTTCTACGGCGGGCTGTATTGGGACACCCGCGGCACGCCGCCGACGACCTTGATCCTCGGGCCGTCGCCCGCGGCGGGAGAATCGCTGATCCTGCGCTACTGGCGCGCGGCGGCGTATCCGAGTGACGACGGGACGCTGCTGGAGGTGCCGGACGAGGACATCAACTGCCTCAAAGAAGACATCGTGACGCAGGCGATGGAGTACCTGGCGCACAAGGAAGCGCAGAACGCGGGGCCGTCCGGGTTCGCGCTGTCACAGCTTGGCACGGAGGCGCTGCGGCGCCGCCGCAACCTGTTGGAAGAGTACCGGACGCTGCGGGCGTCACGAGAGAGCTACCTTTACTACTGATGGTTGATGGTTGATGGTTGATGGTTGATGGGGGACGGGACCGAACCGACCATCAACCATCGACCATCGACCATCGACCATCGACCGTTGAGCGAAGCGAAGGAGACCACGTTGAACGAGAAGTGTGTTACCCCCGAGGCGATGACACCGGAAGCAGCAGCTCCCGAGGCGTTCCCGAACGCATTTTTGATGGAGGCGCGGCTGTTGGAGGCGGAGTGCAACCGGTGTGCGCGGGAACGGGACGCATGGGAGGCGAAGCGGGCGCTGGTCGAACAGGAACTGCAGCGCTTCATCCGGGGGTTCCTCTACGCGCGGGGCGTGGAAGTGGACGCGGTGCAGACGCGGGTGGACCTGGCGGCCAACCAGTGGGAGACAACGGCAAGGGTCGAGGGATGAGGGTCAAGGGTCGAGGGTCGAGGGGGGGTCGGGTTAGGTCCGGGTGCCCCGCGACCCTTGACCCTCTCCGTGGGGGTGCGAAGATGGCAACGAATGAGGCGGTGAAGGCCGGGACGGCAGACTGGTTCCTTTCCTCGCGCGACCTGCGCGCCGATCGGTGGGAGTTTCTGTTCACGCGCGTCGTCGGGGGCGTGCTGGAGACGCACGCCCAGAGTGTGCCTGTGAGTGTCCCCTACCCGGAGGCGGAGGCGGCGGCGCGGGCCACCCTGCCCCCGGAGGTCGCGGTCGTCGAAGCGGGGCGCACCCTCGCCGCGTGGCAGGAGGGAGTGGCAAACGTCGAAGCGGTCGTCGGGGAGTGGGACGAAAAACTTCATGCGGCGCGTCAAGAGGTCGCCCTCCAGGAGGCGCGGATCGCGCAGAGCGGGGACCGGGTGGCGGCGCTGGAGATCCTCCTCTCGCAGATGGAGCGCCGTGAAAGCGCGTTCAAGTCGATGAAGGAGACGTGGCAGCGGGAGATCGCGCGACTGGGACGCCGGATGGGGACGTGGGACGCGCGCATTAGCGCGTGGACGGCGCGCCTGGCGGAGTGGGACGCCGATTCCGGGGACGCGCCGCTGTCGCCGGAGTCGGTGCGGCAGGTGACGGCGATGGGGGAGATCGGCGAGCCCGCGCTGCCGGGGACGGCAGACGAAGGAGACGTCGGTGTCCAGAGCGCCGTCGGGGCGACGGTGGGGAGCAGCGCCTATCCGCTGGCGCTGACGGCGGGGAACTACGCCTGGTATCTGCAGGGGATCTACTCCGACGGCAGCAACCAGCGGGTGACGCGGAGCATCGGTGACTCTCTCGTGATGCACCTGGACGTGAAAGCGTTCGGGGCGGTCGGGGACGGGGTGGCGGACGACACGTGGGCGTTCCAGGCGGCAATCGACGCGGCGATCAATTCCACGACTTTCCGGGGGATTATCACCGTGCCCAGGGGGCGCTACAAGATCAGCGCGCCCCTGATCATCTCCAAGCGGAACACCGCCGGCACGGGGTATGACTTCGTGCAGGGGGTCGAGCTTTGCGGAGAGTATGCCGGCTACAATATAGACAGCGCCGCGAGTTGCCGGCTGGAGTTTACGTATAACAACCGCCCCGGCATCGCGATCCAGTTCGGCCGGGGGATCACGATTCGCAACCTGGTGCTGGTCGGACAGAACACGATTACAGCGCCCGCGACGATGCAGGACGTGATCAGCAATACCTTTCTGGCGTCCGGCGTCCGGGACAACCGCTACTCTCCGCACGCGGGCATCGTGATCGATCCGTTCTTCGGCAGTGTCGGGTCGTCCGACCAGTATCCAGGGAACGCGGCGTCCGCGACGCAGGGGGCGACGGGGGCGACGATGGCCTCCTTCTACGTCGGCACGGCGGCGGAAGGGACCAGTCATACGAGGATCGAGAACTGCTTCTGCAGTAAGTGGGCGTGCGGCGTGCTGGCTTCTGCCGCGCCCAGCGTGGTGAATGGGGAAGACCTGATCCTTGACAAGTGCTACATCGATTTCTGCACGGTTGGGCTCGGGATGGGGCAGTCGCAACTGCGGAACGTAAACCTCTTCGACTGCACGATCGCCTCTTGCCTCTACGCGATCTCGTGCACAAAGTATGGCGACCGCATCGGCGTCATGCCCAATATCTTCGGGGGCAACTTCGGATTCGTCAAGTGGCTCTTTGACGCGATGAACCAGGACCAGGGTGCGGCAGTCATCGCGGGACTCTACGCCGAATCGTTTTTGTCACTCGGGTATCTGTTCAGCGGTGGATCGAATGTCAAACCCCTGGCGTTTGTCGGCTGTTCCTTCCAGTTCGCAACCTCGCAGCCGATGATCGACTGCCAGGCTTACTTCCATGGCTGCTATCTCTTCAGCGGCTGTTACCTTATCTGGGGCGATTCCGGAGCGCCGATGGCCTTCCACCTGCTGGACACGGGCGGGTTTGCAAAGACGAACGTTCTCTTTCAGGCGTGCGAGCTTGGCTCGGCGGATTTTGGCGTCACCGATTCCCCACAACTCGTGTTCAACACCGCTTACATGTGGGACGTGGACGGCTGTCTGCTGCAGGAGATGAAGGCGACGGCGCCCCCGTATGGCCCGACGCGCTTTTCGCGCCGTCTTGTCGCGGTCAGTCTCGCGGATATGAACCGCCGCACCGTCGCGCCGGGCGCAGAGATCATGGTCGTGGGCAGCGGGACGCGCTATAGCGTGTTGCCCGAGAACCTCGTCGTGGAGTTGACGCTGACCGGCCTTGCCGTCAACGGCACAGGCGGCGCGACGGCGACGATCGGCGCGTCTTCGGACGGCCTGCTGCGCGCCGGGGACATGATCGTGTCCATAACCGGCGTCACCGTCGAAGCCGGCCCGTCCGCGACCCCGAACGGGGTGGTGAACGCTTACTTTGGCCGGGTTGCTTCCGTCGTCGGCACGGCACTCACCCTGGACCGGGTGATCAAGTCCGCGAACGCGGGAGACACCCTGGGGCTCTACAGATTGCCGCGATTCCACGCCGCCACGATCGGGGATGTCGCAAATACGTCCGTATCCGTCACCAATGTGACAGGGCTCAGCGGCTGGGGAGTGGGTGACCGCATCCGGGGAACGGGTATCCCAGCAGGCACTTATGTCACGGCCGCATCGGGCACCACGATCACTCTATCAAAGGCTGCTACGGCGACCACGGCGACAACAAGACTGTACGATGCCGACCTCGGGAGTTTGAGTCCCGCCGCCGTCTGACACCGTCTGCCAGGACGGTCACCGTACCGTCCTGGCAGATAGCCCGCGTGCCCTCCCCCTCTCCCATATCCCCCCTCCCCCGCCGTGCGGAGAATCGGAGGCGGGGGAGGGACGGGCACATGGCAGACAAGGCATGGGTGGAAACGGGACTGCTTCAGTCCAATGCGACTGCGACGGCTGACGGGCGCCTGTTCGACGTTGGGGGGTTGTCGGCGGTCGGGCTGCAAGTCACGGGCATTACCACGGCGACGATCACGGTGGAAGTGACCGTCAATGGTACGCGGTGGGACGCGCTGCCGGTCCTAAACCTCAACTCCCTCGTCACCGGCACCACCATCACCGCTGATGGGTATTACGCCTGCTTCTTTATCGGAGCGGACCAGCTTCGCAGCCGCATCAGTGCCTACACCTCGGGCAGCATCACTGTCACCGCGAAGGCGGTCGGCAAAGCCGAGGGCATCACGCTGATCGCCGGGCTCGCGGGGGCCGCTGCGATTCCGGTAGACACGGAGCTGCCCGCTGCCGCGGCACTCGCAGACGCCGCGAGCGCCGCACCCACGACACCCACCGTAGGCAACATCCCCCTGTTGATGAACGCGACGACCGTGGACCGGCAACGCGCAGTCGTGGCGGGCCTGGATTCCACGGGCACAGGGATCGCCGCGGCGGGGTTGGTCGGACAACTGGACGATACCGCCACAACGGCCGTGACCGAGAACCAGTTTGCGGTTGCACGTCTCTCCACCCGCCGCGCCTTGTTGATCGAGGGGGTCGCTTCGGGCACAAACGTCAACGTGAACCTCGCCGCCAGCGCGGCCACTGTGACGATCGACAGCGAATTACCGGTCGCCGCAGCCCTTGCAGACGCAGCCTCGGCCACCCCGACCACCCCCACCGTAGGGGCTGTGCCCCTCCTGATGAATGCGACCACCGTGGACCGTGCGCGCGCCGTCGTGAACGCGCTGGATTCGGCGGGCACCGGGATCGCGGCAGCAGGGCTCATCGGTCAACTCGATGATACGGCCACCAGCAGCGTGACGGAGAACCAGTTCGCCGTAGCGCGCATCTCAACGCGGCGGGCGCTGTTGGTAGAAGGGGTCGCTTCCGGGACGAACCTGAACATCGCGATAGCAGCGTCATCGGCGACGGTGACGGTCGATACGGAGATGGCGGCGGCGGGAGCGCTGGCCGACGCGGCGAGTGCGGCGCCCACGACCGCCACGGTCGGCGCCGTGCCGCTGCTGATGAACGCCACCACGATCGACCGCCAGCGCGCCGTGGTGGCGGGCCTGGATTCGGCAGGCACGGGGATCGCCGCAGCGGGGTTGGTCGGTCAACTGGATGACACGGCGACGACCGCGGTTACCGAGAACCAGTTCGCCGTCGCGAGGATCTCGACGCGGCGGGCACTGCTGGTCGAAGGTGTGGCGTCAGGGACGAACCTGAACGTAAACCTCGCAGCATCCGCGGCGACCGTGACGATTGACAGCGAACTGCCGGCCGCGGCAGCGCTGGCAGATGCCGCTTCGGCGACACCCACTACCCCCACGGTAGGCAGCGTGCCTTTGCTGATGAACGCGACCACGATCGACCGGCAGAGGGCGGTGGTCGCGGGGCTAGATTCTACAGGGACGGGGATCGCCGCGGCGGGATTGGTCGGGCAGTTGGATGATACCGCCACAACGGCCGTCACCGAGAACCAGTTTGCCGTCGCACGTATCTCCACCCGACGCGCACTGCTGATTGAAGGAGTAGCGTCAGGGACCAACATCAACGTGAACCTCGCCGCCAGCGCGGCCACTGTGACGATCGACAGTGAACTCCCCGCCGCCGCGGCGTTGGCAGACGCGGCCGCAGCGGCGCCCACCACCCCCACGGTGGGAAGCATCGGCCTCCTCATGAACGCGACCACGGTGGATCGGGCGCGGGCGGTGGTGAACGCGCTGGATTCCGCAGGGACGGGGATTGCAGCAGCCGGATTGGTGGGCCAGCTCGACGACACCGCGACCTCGGCGGTGACGGAGAACCAGTTCGCGGTCGCGCGGATTTCTACGCGGCGCGCGCTGTTGGTGGAAGGGGTCGCGTCGGGGACCAACCTGAACGTGAACCTGGCCGCTTCGGCGGCGACAGTGACCGTAGACAGCGAACTGACGACGGCAGACCTTGACACTGGTGCGGGCACGGACACGCGAGCGGTAGTGGGGCTCGCCCTCACGAAATCCGGCGGCGCGGTGCTCGCCCCTGCGGCACCCGTCTCCAACGCGCTCGTCGATCAACCCCTATTCGTGGCGATCGGCGGGCTCGACGCCGCCGACCTGACCAAGTTCCGGGCGCCTTACGTCTACACCCCACAGGACGGCACCTCAGGCTACCCGGCCATCTACACCAACAGCTATCCTCTCCTCTATAACGGAACTACATGGGATGTGCGGAGAGCGGCGGTAAACGCGCTGAACTCGATCGGCACGGGGATCGCTGCAGCAGGCATGGTCGCCCAATACGACGACACCGCCCCAACCGCGATTACCGAGAACCAGTTCGGCAACGTGCGGATGTCCTCCGACCGCCGCCTCTACGTGGAGCAGCCCTATGTGCAGGGCCGCGTTACCGCCGACGGTCAGATCAAGGGATCAGCGGGGTTCGTCCACTCTATCTCTATTGCGGCGCTTACCGCGACACCGACCGCGGGCCTGCTCACGATCTACGATAGCCTGACGGAGACGGGCACGGTGCTTTACTCCGAGTGGGTGTTCGCGACAGACGTGGGCCACACCATTTTCCTGGACGTGCCGTTTGCGACAGGATTGTATGTCGGGTACGACGCTACCTTGAGTAGCGTGCAAGTTCAAATTTCCTATCGCTGAACAGTCACACAAGGGTTAACTGGGCTTCTGCTTTCTGCGGCAAACCCAACGCCTGCCTTACATGAGGGGAACGGTAATCGGTGGAGCGTCCTCCCTTCTCCGAATTACACTTGGAACACAAAGGCTGCCAGTTAGACAACCAGTTTGAGCTGCCGTCCTTACTGAACGGGATTACGTGGTCCACGGTCAATGGCCCTGCCGTGCCGCAACAGACACACCGGTTGCTACAAAGATCGCGAAGCAACTTCCATTCTGCATGAGTGACGGCCCCAGGGATTCCAAGCTTGCGCGCCCGACGATTATGAGAAACAACCTGTCTTCTCTCACGACTGTATTCGGGATCGACAGTATGCTCAATCACGTTGCGTCCCACCGAGAAGTGCCTGGCTAGTGTCGCGACGGACTCTCCTGAAAGAAACCGTTGCACAACGTCCTCGCTTTGAGAAGGAGACAACTGTCGGCGGCTTCTACCACCAGAAGGCGTCGTGACTGCTTCTTCTGTGGGCCACCGACTTCGGATACGAGCAGCGAGTGTCGCCGCCGTAACCTTACACCGCGGGTCCCGTGCCCATTGCGCAACAGACCGTGTTTCGCCGTTCCATGTGACTTTGATGTTGGTGCGTGTATTGTTCGCCTGCTGAAGCTTCGTAGCCCAGCAACAATTAGACGGCGTGTAATGTGAATCGTTATCCAAGCGTTCCAAACTCCTGGTTTCATCATAACCGTTTTTCAAAGACCAATCGCGAAACCTCGCATAATCAAGCCATTCATCGCATACCCGAATACCTCGCCCTCCGTAATCGTGGTAGGCTTGATTCTGGCTGTTGTAACACCTGCTTTTCATCGAGCCCCAAATCGCGTGAAGTTTCCTGGGAAGGCGCCCATGTGTCTTGGTAAAAGGATGTTCCGGTCGGTCTCTTAGGCATTGCGCGCACCCCTGACTGGTCCCTTTGCGTAAGCTGTAGGATGCGACTTCAGCCCTTGCGCCACAAACACACTCTACAAGACAGTAATACCTAAAACCGCCCTTCGGATCTTCCTTTCTTATGTTTGGCTGAAGGACAGTCCACCGTGAGAAACGCTCGCCTTGCACCATAACACACCTTCGTGGAGCACATGCCTTGCAGCCGCCCGTCTTGTTCGCCAGGAGCAGGTTGACTGAGACTTCGCTCTCCTTTCCACAGTCACACCGCACTTTGCAGAAACTGCTGCGTCTCCCCGAACCGTGGGTTTTAAGAAAGCACTCGGAAATCACGATCCACCGGCCGTATCGATTCCCGATTAAGGTCTGACTGTGCGGAGGTCTTCCTGGCGTGGTAGAATGAAGGCGCATCGGAGGTCCCTTTCCTCTGGTGCGAAGGCCAGTTCCGTCGTTGCAAGCGGCGGGCTGGCCGTTTCTGTGCTGCTTAATTCTATCACATAAGCATTCGTAAGTCAGGCACAAATACCCTTTTGTATCCTGTATAATCTCCCTCGCAGAGAATCCCCGTTGAGTGTCGCCACGACGCGGTGCTTGCGGAAAGCACGGAGGCCCGCCAAATGGCACACGCCAGGACAGTGAGCTTTAGCCCATTGAGAGAAGGAAGCAAGCATGACAGCCGGGGCAGGAACCACCGATTGGATACCGATTATCAACGCCGTGTTCGCGGGGCTGGCGTCGCTGTTGCTCATCTGGGTTGGGCGCAAAGTGGTGACGTTGGACGTGAAGGCGAACACGTTGGACGCGAAGGCGGACGCGTTGGACGCGAAGGCGGACGCGGCGGCTACCCTGGGGACGAAGAACGCCGAGAAGTTGTCCGGGCTGAAGGAGAAGGCGACGGAGATGGCGGCGGAGCACCGAGGGCAGATGTCCGTGCTGCAGGAGCAGGGCAACGGCAACCGCACGGAGATGCTGAACCGGCTGGTGGAGGCGAACGAGAAGATCGCCACCCTGGAGTCCCGGCTTGGCGAGGTGACGGCACTGCTGACGAAGATGGCCGAGGAGAAGGCGATCGCGGACAAGGCGATCGCGGACAAGGCGATCGCGGACAAGGCGATCGCCGATAAGGCGATCGAGATTGCAGCCAGGGCGCTTGAGGAGAAGGCGATCGCCGCCAGGGCGCTTGAGGAGAAGGCGCTTGCGGACAGGGCGCGGGAACAGGCGACGGTAACAGCGGCGAAGGTCGCGGAGACGATGGCGGTGCCGGTGGCGGTGCCGGAGACGCCACTGCAGACAGCGGAGGAAAAGAAGAACCATTGAGAAAGCGACTGCTGGCGGGTATCGTCCTGCTGGTGTGCCTGGCCGCGCCTGCGGCGGCGCAGGGTGCGGGTGCGGAGGCGTGCCTGTCGCTGGTGAACCAGGAGCGGGCAAAGGTGGGACTGGCGCCTCTCGCCTCGGACGCGCGCCTGGTCGCCGCGGCGCAGGGGTATGCGGAGCTGCTGAACCAGGGGATCCCGTTCTCGCACCGGGGACCGGACGGCTCGACGCCGCTGTCGCGGATGAACGCCGCCGGGGTGAACTGGAGCAACGCGACGGCGATGGGCGAGAACATCGCCCGCGGGTTTCTGTCCGCGGAATCGGTGATGGCGGCGTGGATGAACTCCCCCGGTCACCGCGCCGCCATTCTGGAGCCTCGCTTCACCCACGTCGGCATCGGCGTCGCCGGGACCTCCTGGGTCCAGGACTTCGCGGGACTGACAGGTGCGCCACCCTCCGGGCCGGGAGCCGGCGCCCAGGGGGCACCCCCGCCGGGAGCCATCCCTCCACCGGTGCGGATCGACGCGCTGACGCCACCGGTGGCAGCACCAGGACAGTTGGTCTGGGTGGACGGCGCGGGCTTCGGGTTCGCGCCGGGCGCGGTCGGTATCCACCCCGGCGTGCTCGCGCCCGTGCTGGTGTGGACACCTACGCGCATCCTGGCAATCGTCCCGTTCGGCGC
>ERZ1292644.1919-Hain-H14-01um-R2-1919-length-10060-cov-5_pt1 | contig 10060 bp, 16 predicted proteins | sample MGYA00564402_ERZ1292644 | MGnify/ENA primary metagenome ERZ1292644 (study PRJEB36523, sample SAMEA6512644) | groundwater metagenome | collected 2019-01-09 | study: AquaDiva: Metagenomics assemblies of 32 groundwater samples | reverse complement strand
TTGAAGACTACATAAGCAAGTTGAAAGTTGTAATAGAGGAAGAAAAGCCGTACTAGGAGGCGGCAAGTATGCCAGATGAATTAGAACCGAAAGTGGAGTTAGAACCAGGACAGGCGGATGATACCGCAGGTTCTGTGGTTGTAGACCTTGAGGCTAAGCCTACATCTACCCCTACCAAAGAGGATGAGCTTGTTAAGAAGTTGGAGTCTTCTATCAGCCAGAAGTATGACAGGCTTCTTAAGAACCTTGAGAACCAACTTTCAGGGGCACGTCGTATTATAGAACGTCAGGAGAAGCAGTTACAGGTACCTCCTCCAATCCAGAAGCAGGAACCTACTCCTGAACAGCAAAAGGTCTACCAGACCGAACTTGACCGCCTGAAGGACACCGACCCTTGGAAAGCCGTAGACATGCTTGCCGAGGAGAAAGCTAAGGAAATCCTGAAGAAGCAGGAAGCCGAGCGTGAGATAGTTGAGCTCCACAGGAAAAGGGAAAAGACCCTTGCCAAATCCATCGAATCAGTGATGTCAGAGTATCCAGAGCTTAAGAAGGATGGTGAGGAAACGATGACCCAACAAGACCTCCTCATCCGTGATACCTATATCCAGATTCAGAACGAGAACCCCGAACTTTTATCCGACCCCTATGGCCCAATTACTATCAAGGAGGAGATGGAACGCCGTCTCCTTCAGGGCGGGGTGGATTTACCGCTAAGGCGCAAAAGAGAGTTGTACCTTTCATCCAAAACTCAGCCTTCGCCTAGGCGTGCAGGAGTAGAGGCAGGCAGTCTTCCGCCTGGTCGTTCATCTTCAACAGACAGTAAATACGTCCTCTCCCCTGACGAGAAAGCAATGTGCGATACCTACAGTATCCCATACGAAGAGTTTGCTAAGACAGCTCGTGCCCTGAGCACAGAAGGCCAGGTGACTACATGAGCCCCAACCCTAACCCGAAGGTGAAATCGGCTTTCGCCGAAGTAAAGGAGTCATCGGTGGCAGATGCAGTAAAAACTGAGGCACCCCCTCAGGATACGGAGCAGAGAACTGAGCCAGTCGTGATTAAGACAGAGTTAGACGCCTACATCACAGAGCGTGTAAAGGGTCAACCCCGCTCCCTCACAGAGGTCGTAGCGATTGTTGAACCCCGCACCTCAGTCGGTCGTATGGCACTCCCAGACGAACTGGAGAAATTCTCATATGATTGTACCGTTGGAGAATCCTGCAAAGTGCACCTCTGGGCATTCGATGAGGACATCCGACGCTGGACTTACTCCAACCGTGGTCAGTTTATTTTCCGCTGGCTCACGAAGAATAAGCGTGCCTTGGATGAAGCCCTTGATGTCCGTGGATGGGTTATTGTGAACCGTCAGTACTTTCCCCAACTTCCTAAGTATATTGTTTCCGCCAACGGAATTGTGGAAAGAGGTTCCGCCATCCTTGGATTTATGGCTGTGGAAAAGGCTCTTAAACTTCGTCATGCTCCTGCAGAGAAATCAACAAACAGAGTTAGAAGCCGTATAACCAATGTCGCCCGCCCTGGTGAGAGGCCGAAGTTCTTAATGAGTGGCGAGATGAAAGGGCATCAGTATATGCCCCAAATCAAAGACCAGGGTGACGGTGAAGCAGATGTCCCAGGGCCTGGAGAAATCCAGCCCGATAGGGATTTCTGACGGCTTACGCCGAATTTAACGAATTAACTTAAGGAGATTCTACCATGGCAAATGATAACAACCCCCGTGGTCTTATCCCCTTGGACTGGCCTTACACCAAAGTACATGCCTACCGTATCACAACAGGAGGCGATGTATTCTTGGGTCAAGGCGTAGATGCAGTTGCCGCTGGATATGTCAGTGCAGTGACAATAACTGGAATTCAGACACTCATCGGAGTTGTAGTCGGATTTACAGGCCCGAATGAGAGTGGACTTGCAACTAATGCTCCGTTTCTGGATGTTTCAGATTTAACTCCCGTGGTGGGAGGGCTTCCAGCTGGAGATAGGTTTGCTATTGTTGCTGATGACCCAGACCAACTGTATGTTGTCCAAGAGGATACAGGAGGCACTGCTCTGACCCTTGCAGAAACATGGTCAAGTATTGATGGCATCTTCAGGGGAACAGACGCAGACAACACGGATGGAAATACAAATACAGGTTGGGCAAATCTTGAGATTGATGCAAGCAGTGTTGTTCAGACAACTGCTGCAACATTCCAGATTGTTAAGCTGTATGAAACTGTTAATTCAGATGGAACAAGGAATGCTGTTGGTGACTACGCCAAGTGGGTTATCAAGATTCTTCACCACAGAATGCGTGGAGCCAACATCATGGTTCCTGTAGTTTAACCCATAGGAGACTAACATGAACAGGACACAGTTTAATAAGTCAGTTGTCCCTGGGCTGTTCTCCTTTGCGGTGAGCAGCTACAGGCCAAAGAGTGGTGAAGAGATGTGGAGACAGCTAGTAGACGCTGTCCGCCCATCCCGTAGAGCTTATGAAGAATCCGCCTACTATGGTGCCTTAGGTCTTGTCCCTGTAAAAGCTGAAGGAGTTGGCATTTCCTACAGTGATATGGCACAAGGACCTACTAAGCGGTGGACTCATATTACCTACGGTTTGGGTGTGAGAATCACTGAGGAACTCATCGATGACACGTTGTACGGTGAGATTCCTACCGAGATGGAGTCAATTAGTCGGGAGTTAGGTTCGTCTTCTCGTGAGACGATTGAGGTTTTGACATGGGATTTAATCAATAGCGGAACCGCAACTACATCCCATACGGCAGGAGATGCGTTGGCTATCTTTTCAGCCTCGCATACCCTCCTCAATGGTGGAACGTGGAACAACCTTCTCTCCCCTGCGGCAGACTTGTCAGCCACAAGCCTTCAAGCTGCCTTGGATGACTTTGAGACGACGGTGGATGATACTGGCAAAATTCAGTCAATTCGTGCCAACAAGATTTTCGTAGCCCCAGCAAACGCCTGGAAAGCCAAGGAACTCTTGAACAGCGCCTATGACCCTGAGACTGCCAATAACTCCATTAACGCCATCAAGGAGAGGAATCTTGCCCTCGTCGTGTCGCCCTACCTCACAGACACAGATGCCTTCACACTTAAGGCAGACCCTCCGTCAGCTAATGACGGTCTGATTGCCTTCATGCGTCGGCGTCCTACATTTGCGAGGGATGGGGATTTTGGCACCGGGGACGCGTTGTTTAAGGTGACGTTTCGCCACTCGGTTGAGGTAAACAAACCCTCCAATATCTATTTTTCTGCGGGGGCTTAACAATTAACTAAGGACTAGGGGGGTGCACCATCTGCCCCCCGAACTCCTTCGCATAAAGGAGAGCCAATGGGTAACAACAGAATCAGATATGGATTAGCATACGGACCAGAGGGGTCTGCTGGAGCAACCTCTGCTGGTCACATCCTCACACCAGGGGATACTACTCCTGATGTAAGCAATGGGGTATTCTTCCTGAGTGTCAACACCTCTGCCACCGCCATCTCGTATTTCGACTTAGTCGGTAAGGGTGGTATCGACGCTGTCTCCCAGAACAATGGCAAGGTCATCAAGATTCTTTTCATTGATGCTCTGACCACCATTAACAACGCTGGGAACGTCATCTTAGCGGACACCACAGGAGCCATCCCAGCAAACACTGTGATGGATTTGGTTCACTACAACTCCTCATGGTATGAGATTAGCCGTTCTAGAAACAACCAGACGCAATCGGGCTTGAGGCGGTTGAATCTTAATGTTGCAGCTTCTAACGCCATCAATGTGACATCAGCCAACATTGTTGCTTTGACAGTCACAGGTGCATCCCACATCCTGACAGGGTTTGCTGGAGGTGTCTCGAACCAGAGTATTACGATTCTGTATTCTGGGAACAGTAGTCAACTTACTGGCTTCACCCAGTCTGCAGGAAACCTCGTTCTGGCAGGAACCAATGCCGTTAACTTCTTAGGGGGTTCTGCTGCATTTATCTTTACAACCCTGAATGGGAGTGAATGGATTAGCGACGCAGGGTTAGTCAGCCCGTAAGGTAGCTGATGCCTAAGATATCGAGGTATTTGAAGTTCCAATCTCAGCGTTCTGGATTTGACGGAATGAGGATTGGAATGATAAAGGATGGTCCATGGATAGTCCTACCTGAGGAATATGACCAGCCCCCTCCCTCCAAGTTATCTCTTGGGGGAGAGGGGGACATCTCCCTTGGGCAGATGGGGAGCTTCCCCTTTGTCATCTCCATGTTGACTGCTCCCATCACAGATATCATTGTCCAAGTGTTGGGAACTGCCTCCCAGATAAACCCATCAACAACCTATCCATGGGTGCGTATCTCAGGTTCAGGAGGCTCTGTCGACCTGACCTCCGACCCCCAAATGACCGCAGGAGTTCAGGGGCAGATTCAAACAGTGCAATGTACAAGCAATGGGGTGACTCTAGATGACGGCACAGGTCTTGACCTCTCAGCGCAAGGAACCTTTGCAATGGGGAGTGGCGCCATCATCACCTTCGTCTATACGACCGCTGGTGCTGGCCAGTGGGTTGAGATTTACCGTGACCGATTATGACATGCATCTTGGTGAACCAAGTTTAACCTAAGGAGGCTCGATGCCTAACACGATTTATGACAATACCTATCTCATCTTGGATACTTCACCAACCGCTCTTGCATGGCCTAGTGGTGGAGCCAGAGTCAAATCCATTGTTGTCAGAGCATCTGGCACAAATTCAGCAGTCCACTTTAACATTGGAGGTGTCGGCACTCCCATCTTCATGTGGAACTTAGCCATCCATGGAGTCGGCAGTTCCGCTGCTGTCTTTCCATCTACCTATTCCTATGACTTCGGTGGAGTCCGTTTTCAGACCGCATGGATTCCATCAACTCTGACAGCCTGTAGCGTCTGGCTGCATTTCGTCTAATGAATATCTACAAGCATAGGGCTACGGTTACTACGGATGGAGGAAGTGTAGGCTCTACAACTTTGAACATTCGAGGTGGTCTTTGTCGTCAACTCCTTATCCGCGCCTTAACCGCTCCAACTGTTACTATCTTCCGTGCAGATATTACTGATGAAAATGGAGTTATCGTGAGGAACTACGGCTATCGAACAGGCGAACTGAATGTTGTAGACGACCCATTTCCTATGTCAGGAGCCAATGTGGTGAATATTACAAATGCTAGTCAGACAGATACGTTTGTCGTAATGCTAGGTATCCAAGAATGAGACTCATAGAGAAGTGGAAATCAGAGATACTTAAAGCCAAGGAATCTTTCCTTGAGAAAAAGTTGGAGAGGGAACTTGCTCAACTTCATGCTCATTACGAGGGTAAACTTGAGTTAGAAGAGGAGAAACTTAAGCTTGCTCAGGTTGTTCTAGAGGATAAGCGAAAGGAGTATGAGAAGGTATCAGCAGACTATGATGCCAAACTCTCTCAGCTTCGTGATGCTCTTCTTGAGGCAGAAGCAAGTTTTAAAGCATCTCTTGAGGAGCTTGCTCTTTCTCGCATGAAGGATTTGGAAAAGAGAGACAGCCTTCTAACAGATAAATATCAGGAGTATTTAAAGAGGGAGTCTGATTCTTATTCTGCTAAGCTCTCCCAAATGATTGAATCCAATGAGAAAGCTCTTTCCGACATTGAGTTCGAGCTGAATGAGAAATTGAAGCTGAGGGTTAGTGAGATTGAAAAGATTCACACTAGGATATTGGATGAGAAGATTGCCTCCAATAATAAAGTTCTCTATGTTGAGGAATGCCGTACAAACTCTCTCCTTAGGGAACTTAAGCAGAAACAGGAGGATTGTTCCTTCGAGCTTAGACGCCAGCAACAACGTGAAGAAGACCTCAAGAAAACCAACTCAGAGCTTGAGAAACAGATTAGGATGTTGGAGGCCAAGGCTCGCCCAGATTCAGTCTGGGTTGAGGCTTTTACAGCAGGCTATACAAAGGGGTTTGACACATTGGCCCCGCTCCTTTCAAAGACAAATGAAGAACTTCCAGGGAAGATAAGAGATTTCGCTATGGATGAATCACTCAAGAGCCTTAAACCTCTTCTTGACCAAAAGCTGGATGAAGTTGGAAAATCACATCTCAAGGGCATTGCAGACCTGTTAGCCAAGAAAAAGGAGTTTGAATCGAAGTTATCTTCTGTATCAACCGATGGTGAAAAGGTAAAGTATACCGCATACATTCAAGCATTGGAGTGGGCTTTAGATGGCAATAATATACGTAAGAGAGAACCCGTTTCTAGGTAGTGTAGGGACAACTAGATTCCTAAACGTCTTGACGAGTGCTGCTGTACAAGTAGCTCTGAATAGCGGTTATCAAGCTATGACCATTTTTAACAATGGGTCAGGGAATCTCATTTGGGGGGATTCTTCCGTCGCTGCTAATAGTGGTAATACTCTCTTTGTTCAATCTCGCGTGGAGTGGCTTGGTCTCCAAGAAGGTTGGTCCACCTATGTCCGTTCAGAATCTGTTTCAACCATTATAAGCATCACAGAGTACAATGTCTGAGACTCCCCCGCCACTACGAGTCAGAGAAGCAGATGGCTCTCCTAGTCTCATTCCGACCTATGTGATGACTTTTTCTGGAGCTACACTTACCCGCCGCGGTCCAACCGAAATGCTCATTCAGATGGATTCTGGTGCATCAGGAGGTGGTGCTCCTACTGATGCTGTCTATCTTGTTGGAGTTGCTGATGCCACTCTTTCAGCAGAGAGAGTTGTAAGAGCAGTATCAGGGCTTCTGATAGACTCCACCAATGCTGGGTTCTTTGATATAGGTCTTGTGACTCCTGTCTCTGTGGCAAGTGGTGGGATAGGAACTACAACCCTAACTGCCTTTGGAGTCCTTTATGGAAGCGGTGGGTCAGCTATTCAAGCCACTCCTGCCATGTCAGGTGGTGCTATCCTCATTGGTAGCGGTGTTAACTTCCGTCCCCACGTTCTGAACACCGCAGGTCAAGGTCAGTATCTTGTGACTTCAGCGGGTCCTATCGGAGGTCTCGCTTGGGCTAATACATTGGGACCTGGTGGGGTAGTTTACGCTCCTACAGCTGGGAGTTATGTAGCTTTTGAGACAGATGCGACCCTTACGAATGAGAGGGTCTTGTCTGGAGGTTCAAGTGCGACTGTTGTAACAGATGGCTCCTTTGTCTATGTTACAGCCATTACGGCTGGATTCACCACCTCAGCCAGGGTGATTACAACACTCTTTCCGATGTCAGGAGGAGCAAACTTCTCTGCAGACAGAACCTTCGCAGTCAATACCGCATTCCTTGTAACTTCATCACGAACTATATCCTTTGGTAGTGCACTGTTCTCTGGTGGTGGAAATCTTGGTGCAGATAGAACTATTACCATTGGAACACCTATTGGGACAGGAAGTGGTGGAACAGGTATAAGCGATTATCTTCCATGGCAACTTTTTAGGGCTGGTTCTTCTACCCTTGATGGATTTGTCCAGATGCCTTATATGACTGTTGGAGATTTAATTGTTGGTTCTTCTCCAATAGCAGGTTCTGAAAGTGAACCTTTCTTATTGAGTGTGGGTAGTCCAGGACAAGTTCTTGGAATTGTTAATGCTCAGAAAGGAAGTGTAGCTTGGATTACCACAGGGGCAGGAGGAGCAGGAGCTACTTACGCTGCTACTGGAAATCAATATGTCACCTTAGCTGATGCAGCAGACCTGACTGCTGATAGAGTTTTAGCTGCTGGTACTGGTCTCTACCTTACAGACCTTGGTGCAGGCAATAATGTTCTCTTCTCTATGTCGAGTAAAACAGTTAGGATTCCCCTTGCTCTTGCTACTGTTCAACCAGATAGTGCCAATGCCTTCTGGACAGCTAAAAGTGGCAGTATTGTTGATTACGGCTACGTAGCCTTTGCAGACTCAGGAAATGGTGCAGCAACATGGTGGGGTCTTATTCCAACAAATGTGCATTCGTCTCCTCTATGGAGCATTGAGCTTTGGAGTTCTCCTGACTCAGGTAATGGAGGTAACACAATTCTTTCAATGAGTGCAAAGGTTGTAGGTCAGCTTGGTTCCATTGATGCCACCTACACCAACATGGTTAGTGTTGGGACTTTCTTTATTAATACCTCCAACATTATGACTGTCACAACTATGTCAGCAACGAACTTTGACAGTACATTGACTGTTGGAGCTAACAGTATGCTTTTTGTGGAAATTATTCGTCATGGAGGTCTGGTTTCAGACACATTGAGTGCCCAATGGGATGTTCTTGCTACTGTTTTAAGGATTAATGTGATATGAGTAAACCTCGTTATCAGGTTGAAGCAACCTTAAACACTCTTCCACGTCTGAATACATCCTATTTAGGTTTATCATCCCAGCTCATTGGGAAAGACATATTCATACTTGAATCTCTTTCAATTGATACAGGAAACCTTATTCTCTATGCTGATATACGCTTTAATGACCAAACTGACAGAGATGCAATTGGCAGTTACGTCTTAGACAGAGTATCCTCAAATGCAACTACAAAAAACTGGTTTACAAGGGCAACATTACGTTCGCATCTTTGCACTCATGATGATTCATCCATCTCTGACTGTAAGACAACAAGTTTCTTGGAGTTTACCAAATGAGTAGCCGTGATTTTGATGGAGTCGATGATTTAATTACAGCAGGCTCAAATGCTGTTTTGAATGCTGTAACAAGCGTCTTCACAGTGCTTGCCTGGGTCATGATGGATTCTGCTTCTATCAACCAGGCTATTACCTGTAAGGGCGATGAAGATGATACTAATAACCCATTCAGCTACTACCTCAGAATCAACTCTAACAACAGAATTCACTTCCGTACAAGAGACATTGGCGGGAATGGTGATGATGTGATAGGAGGTACAACACTCTCTGCTGGAGTATGGTATTTCGTCGGAGGTCAACGGGTAACTTTGGGAGCTGCAAGCCGGAACTTCGTTTTCTTAAACGGTCGTACAGATGGTTTGACAGGGCCGCCTAATAACGTCTTAAGAAGTACTGCTGCTGAAAACCAGCTTATTGGCTGCCGTCGTGCAGTGAACTCCAATACCAATTTCTTCAATGGTAAAATCTCACACCTTCATATCTACAATACTCTGATAGTAAGTAGCCTTCAAACCCAGATTATGCGTATCCCAGCTTCTATCCAGAGTAGTTTAGTCGGGTATTGGCCTCTTTGGGGTGGGAGTCCTGAGGGTGACTACAGTGGGTATAGAAATAATGGTGTGGTTTCTGGGACAACGGTATCTCCAGATAATCCAGGTGTCAATCAGATGTTTATTGCACAACAACCAGTAGGAGAGTATGCCTTTTGACAGAATGGCTGAACTTCGTGAAGGAATTCGGACTTGGAGTCGCAGTCCCCTCAGGTGTCGTCCTGTATGCGGGCTGGCTGATTCGGTATGTTTTTGCAGAGAACTCGAAGAGAGAAGCGAACATGTACAGCCTTATCTCTTCTCACCTTCTTTCAATGGAGCAGCGTCTTGTGAGCCACGACCAAAGGGAGACCGAGTTTATGACTTCCATGCATGAATCCCAGAGGTATCAGCGTGAGGAACATGACCGTATTATGAAGGGACTTAACGACATCACCATCATCTTGGCAAAGCTTAATGGGCATAACTGATTGGCTTCTTAAAAGGAGGGTTACAAAGATGGTAGGAAAACTAGTAGGGTGGATTTTAGGACTTGTAGACAAGATTCCTGGGAAGGGCGGGCGTACTGCTGCCGTAACTTTGGCTGGAGTAGCTTATGGAGTTACAGGAGCAATAAGCGGTAATCTCACCCTTGAGCAAGCTGTCACCTACATTGTGGTCTCATTAGGTTTAGCATTCTCTGCACTTCACAAGTAGAAAGGAGTAAACATGGGAGTATTCACAGCAGTATGGAACAGACTTATTCCACTTGTTCCGCAGATTGTGGTTTGTGTGGCAGATGCGATTAGGACTGCCTTTACAATTACACCGCCAGCACCGTAGTTGAAATGGAGTCCCGAAGTCGGCGCACGCTGAAAAGATGTGCGCCCGACTGAGGGACGACTCCAGTT
>ERZ1292644.1918-Hain-H14-01um-R2-1918-length-10067-cov-6_pt1 | contig 10067 bp, 11 predicted proteins | sample MGYA00564402_ERZ1292644 | MGnify/ENA primary metagenome ERZ1292644 (study PRJEB36523, sample SAMEA6512644) | groundwater metagenome | collected 2019-01-09 | study: AquaDiva: Metagenomics assemblies of 32 groundwater samples | reverse complement strand
GTGGTCTGCACGCGCTTCATTGCCGACGCACCAACGATCGAGCAAACACCTCCAATGCACGAACATGATCCCGACGCTCCACCTCCCACGCCTCCCACCACGGCCTGCCATCGCGAGCATGAGCGTGAAAATGGGCAAGAGCGCGCTCCGGATCACCCATGACCTCCTTCACCGACGACAAATCTTCATCCGCCAGCTTGTCAAACAGCCCTAGCTGGTATCGTCGCGCCCTCTTCAATCTGCTTTTCTTGCCCACGTTGACCTTCCTCAACACCGCATTCGCTCGCGCCGCATCTGCACCACGTCGGCCGGCGGCGCGTTCTTCATCAACTCCTCGACGCGCGCGCGTACCGCAGCGACACACGCATCGAGCTTGGCCTTGCGGTCGTCGACGGTGACAAACCTGATCGCCCGTTCGCCCGCCTCGAAGATCGACGGGATGCCTCCGGGGATGTCGCGCACGCGATGGAGCGTCCAATCGTCGGCGGTGAACACCTTCTCATCGGGGAGCGGCGGCGGCTCGTCGCCGGTAGGTGGCAGCGGCGGCAACGGCTTCCACGCGCCGTGATACGTGACCGTGTTCCGGCCGGTGACGGCGTCGGCGTATTCGAGCCACAACAGCATGTCCCTCGGGCGCCGGAACTCGCCGAAGTCCTGCAAGACCTTCAGCGGCGTGCGACTCCCACACTTACCGGATTTCTTCGTCGCCGATGTCAACTCACCGCCGATCCCGAGCTTGGGCAGGATGTAGTTGGCTTTCGGGGGGTGCGAGACGACGACGGCGTGACTATCTCCGCCGAAGGCGTCGACGGGCTCGAACGAGGGATCGATCGCCTTCACGGCGCGGCGCCACATCACGCGCAGCTCCGCCTCGATCTCCGCGTCCGTATCGTTCGGCGTCACCCCCGACAAAGCTCGCGCGATCGAAACGGCTACATCCTCGTCGCTGCGAGACCGAGACGGACGCGCGAAGCCCATGGCGACGTGGAGGTGAAAATGCCAGCCGGAAGTCTGATCATTGACCGTGTAGTCGAGGGCCTTCGCCATGCCGACCAGGCCCCACTTTTTCTCGAAACGCTCCCACGGCGATCCACCGATCATCCGTCGGAACGCCCCGATGCCGACTACGTGGGCCTCCTCCAGCGTGTTGGCTTTCGTGTGCCGCAAGGTGAACGTCGACATCAAGTCCGAGCGCGGGCCGTACCTCCGGCGATGGTCCGCGACGACGGCGTTGACCTCCTCTTCGTCCTCGGCGCGCTTCCTCACGAGGCAGACCGGGCAATCGTTGCGGTCGTCGCGCATCATCCCGCGCTCATACAACCGGGCCGCTCCAATGTCCGCCCAGACCTCGAAACCGCCCTCCGTGTCGGTCGCCGTGGTCTGCGTGTCGGTCGCCGTCCACCCCGTCCTGGTAGACCAGCGCCCGCACATGTATCCGCGCTCCGTGGCGTAGGGCCGGGCCACGTCACGGAGCCACCACACCAGGGCGCGCATGTTGGTGGGCTTGGAAGGGGACGAAAACGAAGAGCCAGGGGAGGGGGGGATACAAAGATCGTAGGGAAGCCAAGGCGCGGCGGCTTCGCCGCCCGCGCGGCCGGCCGCAGCCCGCGCCCGCAGCGCCGCGCGCCAGTACGCGCGCTCGTTCGCCTCGTTCCGCTTCCGGCGGTCGCGCTTCGCCTTCGCCTCGGCCTTCGCCTCAGCCCTCGCCATCGCCGCATACGCCGCCTGGAACGCATCGCCCTCCGTAGCGTAGCTCGGCGGCGGTAGCGGGTCGCCGCTGGCGACGGCGACGGCCCTGCGCAATGCGTCCACCGCGTAGACGACGGCGACGGCCGGCGAAGTCCAAGCCCCCGGCGCGAGCAGGTCCCGCGCGTTCGGCCAGGGCGGTGGCGAGCTAGACGCAGCCGCGGCCGTCACAAAAGCACCAGATGGCTACGAGGGGCGGGGTATCTCTCCGCTCGGCGGGTCGTGGCGTAGTGGTCGGGCGGCCGGCGCTGCGAAACACGGCCAGTGGCGGGGCGGGCTGCGCCCCCCGCGGCCCCCCGCCAGCCCGCGACGCTCCGGCAGACCGGAGCTGTGCCGCCGCGGACGGCGGCTCGGACGACCGACCGACCGACTGCTCGCTCGCCGGCTTCGCCGGCTAGCTGCGCGGCGCTCCCACGCACCTACTCCGCCCTCCGCCGCGTCCCCCCGTCGGTGCGCCGTCGAGCACGGTCCCGTCGCCGTGAGCGCGCGAGCAGGCGCGCCGCCTCCGCGACCACTGGATCGGCGCCGTCGTCCCCGTCAAGCGCGCGGCGGACCTCCGCCGCCAGTTCACCGACGATGCGCCGCCCTTTCGGCGAGCGCGCAGCGTCGGCGACGGCGCGGAGCAGCGCCAGCCCGTCAGGTGGTTGTAGTGGGGGGTCGCCGCTACTGCCGTCGCTGCTGGCGGCGCGTGGCGCTGCGCGGCGGCGAGCGCGAGCGCGTCGCACGACGCGAGCGGCGACGCGGGGGCGTGCGCCGACTACACGTGCGGCGGTGGCGACGGGCCACGACCCGTACCGGCGTCGCGCGCGCGTATACGTGCGATCCCGCCGGCGCGCCTCGGCGCGGGCGCGCTCGCTCCACGTGCGGCCCTGCGCGGTGCCGCGCAGCCGCTCGGCGCAGTACCGCGCGCCACTCGCCCGCAGGTCCGCCAGGCGCAACCGCTCAGCCTCGGCGATCATGACAACGCCCTGGACCGCGTGAGCCACGCGGTCGCGCTCCTCGTTGTCCACCTGGTCAATCCGCGCCAGCGTGCGCACGAACTCGGCGCGCTCCTGCGGTGGCAGGAGTAGCAGCCCCTCAGCGAACAGGATGATTTGGCTATCGGGATGTGAGTGTGGTAGCGTGTGCATGAGTCGCGGCCCTCACCGCGATGGCGCCTCCGCCGCCGCCCGTCGAGCGTGTCAACGCTCCCCGGGCGGTTCGTTTTTCGGCTGGACGCATCGTGACCAAACTACGCCGATTGATCGGCAAATGCAAATCTATCTCCGTTTGCCCTTCCCACCGTCGAGCACGCCGAGCACGCGGCCGGCGGCGCCGGCCTCCCGTGCGCCGGGCGCGATGTAGTGGCGCTGGGCCGTGCGGGCGCTGGCGTCGGCGCCGTGACCCATGCTGAACGCCAGGTCATCCAGGGAGCGCCCGCGCCGCGCCGCCAGCGTGGCGAAGGTGCGGCGGAGCATCCGCGCATCCACGGGCGGCACCCCGGCTGCCTCCGCGATCCGTGCCGCCGCCTCGCGTACCCAGGGTGCCTTGTACGGGAACAGCCGATCGGCGGGCGCCTTCCCATCGGTGCGGCGTGCGAGCAGCGGGCGCAGTTCCACGTCAGCCACTTCGAGCGGCCGGCGCGTGTTCCGCGTCTTGAGCGTCGCGCCCGCCACCCACAACACGGCGCCGTCGTCGTCCACGTCGCGCGCCGCGATCTGCACGATCTCCGACGGGCGCAGCGAGCAGGTGAGCGCGATCAGCGCTCCGAGCGCGCCGTCGTCGCCCTTCGAGGCGAGCGCGAGCGCCTTTTCTCGGAACGTGCGCGCCTCGCTCACGCGCAGCGCATCGCTCCGATGGTCGGCGCGCTCGCCGATCTTCTCGATCGCGGCGAACGGGTTTTCGCGCAACCAGCGACGGCGTGAGTGCGCGAGCCACGTCCCCCATGTTTTCGCCCACCGCAGCATCATGTGGTGCGACGACGGCTGATACTTCCCCGACGTGGCGAGCGCCACGTACAGGTTCTCGCAGCGACGGGGCGTCAGCACGGCGAGCGGCGAATCGCGCACGTCTCCGAGCAGGCGGCGCAGCGCGTTCACGGCGCCCCACACCGTCATGGCGCGCAGCTCGCGCGCCTCCATCTCCTTCTTGTAGTCGTCGATCGCGCTGCCGACCGTGCGCCGCGTCGTCGTGATCTGCGCCCGGATCTCGTCGGCGAGCGTTTCGGCCGCCGGCTTCGTCGGGAACACGCGCGAGCCGGCGAGCACGCCCCCCGGCTGCTGGCGATAGAACACGCGCCAGCCGTCGCGGTAGCGGTAGATCCAGGCGCCCGCGCCTCCCTGTCTCGACTTCGCCATCTGTTCCTCCCGTGTGGTTACACAGATGGTTACACAAGCCGGCGCGATTGGCAAGCGGCGAACAAATTACCGTCGGTGATTGCGGATAGAGCCGAAAATCGCTACTGCTCGACGCAAGGCGTGTCCCGTCGAGAAACGCGGCGAACGAGGTTACATGCCCCGTCGAGACCGTGTGTAACCTTCGCAGTTGACTCCGGGCTTCGCCTACGTCTGCGGGCCTGCCCCGGTGTCCGACACGAGCGTCCAGAAGTTGGCCCCGACCGCCTCTGCCGCCCTGGTCAGCGTGCGCACCGTCGCGTTGACCGCTCCCTGTTCGAGCCGCTGCCACCGCTTGTAGTCGATGCCGGCGGCGGCGGCAGCTTCCTCCTGGGTGAGCTTCGCGGCCTCACGAGCGGCGCGCAGACGCCGGCCAAGTTCGCACTGGACCGAATTGACCGACGGCGGGCGCTTCTTCACGCCCGACAGGTTCAGCGAGTGACAGCTTGGCTACCACCGTAGTATAGTACGGTGTGTGGGCCTGAGCACCCGCACCCGACGTGGAGGACGACCACGTACCCGTCGAATTTCCCCCGGCAACCTCGTCGATCGTCCCTTCGAGGTGGTGGCGGCGCTCACCGCCATCGGCCGGGGATCTGTTTGGAGGACAAGATGAAGTGCAGGGCGCTGTTGGCGATCGTCGTGTTCGCGGGGTGCGGAATGCCGCCGTCGTCGACGTGCAGGACCGACGGGCAGGCGTGCTCCTCGACGGCGGACTGCTGCGGATCATCGTTGGTCTGCGCGGGCGGGACATGTAGCTCGACCTGCCCTGGAGGACCATGTCCCTCGGGATCGTGCGGAACCTTGGGACAGGACTGCAACGCGAAGCCGTGCTGTTCCGGCTTCGTGTGTGGCGGCGGTGGCGCGGGCGGTACGTGTCGTCAACAGGCAATGTGCGCGACCGCCGGGCAGTCCTGCACCTCGACGACCTGTTGCACCGGGCTCACCTGCTCGGGCGGAAAGTGCGCCACGTCGCCAACGTGCGGCCCGGCGAAGTGTCCCTCGGGGTGCTGCGATGTGGCAGGTACTTGCAGGGCCGGCTTCCTGAGCACGGCTTGCGGCTCAGGCGGCGCGGTCTGCGACATCTGCACGGCGAGCGAGCGCTGCACAGCGCGCCAATGCGTGCCCGTGCAGACGTGCGGCGGCCTAGGAGCCGCCTGCACGACGGGGGCCGATTGCTGCGTGGGCCTCACGTGCCCCCGGTACGGGACGAAGTGCGCCAGGGGCGACATCGGAGATCCGTGCTCGGCCAACGGCGAGTGCTACTCCGGCCGGTGCGAGGGCTGGTGTACCAAGCCCTGCGCCAGCGACGCGGCGTGCGGCAACACCAACTGGTGCATCAACACCGCGGAAGGGTTCCTCTGCTTCCCGATCTGCATCGACAACAGCTCCTGCACGATCTATCCGGGGACCAGTTGCCAGCCGGCCACCACCATCGATGGCGTTGATACGGACGTTTGCAGCGCGTGATCTTGACCGCGCCCACCGAGTAGCCGATCATCCCCAACAGGCGCAGTAGTCGAGCGCCAACCCCACGGCCACCGTCGGTGTTACCAGCACCGGCGGCAGCAGCACGGCCACAACCCGGAGGAGCGATGCGGCATATGCCTGTGTCCGTTGGCGCGCGACTACCGCGCCCGTCGCGTCGCGATCCTGTTAACCCATGACCTCGATCGATGCCAAGCTAGACCGGGCCCACAAGCACATCAACGATCTCGCAGCGGCGATCACCGAATTTCTCGCTACTCACCCGTATCGCACTGCTTTCTACGACGACCCGCAGACAGGAAAGAGGCAGCTTCAACTCTTCTTCGCGGCGGAAACCCCTGCGTCGATCCTCGCGATCGGTGGTGACGTTCTCAACAACCTTCGAAGCGCCCTCGATCACCTTGCTTGGCAACTCATCAAAGCCGGCGGCAACACGCCCGGTGCCCACACGGGGTTCCCAATCTTCGACGCTGCCCCGAAATACGTAGCCGGTGCGAAAGGAAAGATAGGGGGTGCGCGGCCAGACGCGATCAAAGCGATCGACGCGATCCAGCCCTACCAGGGAGGGAATGGCGACGCCCTCTGGCGCCTCCACGCACTTAACAACATCGACAAGCATCGTGACCTCGTCACCGTCGGCGCGACGATCGCCAATGCGCGCTTTTCGCAGCACGCACTGGCGGGCAGCATGGCGCCGCTCGGCGCGGGTGCGGCCGGTGGCGCGGTCGATCTCACAGTCAAGGCACCGTTCCTGCTGAAAGAAGGTGACGAATTCTCGATCGAAGGCGTCCCCGATTCGCAGATAAACGAGAATGTGGAGATTGCCTGCACGATAGCGCTCGCCGAACCTGGGATCGTTCAGGGTAAACCGCTGTCCGAAGCGCTTGAGGAAATGTTCAACTTCACCGACGGCGTCGTGACCACGCTCAAGCCCTACCTTTGAGCGCCTTGGCCCGCCGCAGGTTGGGCAGGTCAACGAGAGAATGGGCGCCACGACCTGGGCGCTCATTTTGCGGGCCGGACTCACTTCAGCAAGAACTTTCCGGCACCGAGCACGGCGCCAGCGCCCGACGCACGGCCGATGTTCTTGGCGAGCCCCAGGCGCTTCGCCTGGTGATGCCACTCGGCCGCCAACTCCTCATCGCCCCACTCCTCCAGCGAGCGTTCATCGGAGGGACCGGCAGCGACGCGCGAGAAGAAACCCGACGCGCCCACCACCGACGACGACGGCAAGAACGGGAACGTGGCCATGGCTACTTTCCTCCGAGCAGGTGCAGCAACAGGGCCTTTGCCCCAAGCCCAACGGCCGCCCAAAAGCCGCCCTGCACCGCGCCCTCAGCAACAGCCATCGGGACCTGGCGCCGCATGGCGCGGATGTCCGCGATGACCGCGCGGCGCCAGACCTGACGCTGCTGTTCTTGCGGTGACACCGGCGCCGCGAGCGCCGCCGCCGCCGCCGTCGCCTCGTCGAGCGAACGTTGCACGGCGACTGCGTCCGAACCACCGTCGCGCGTCTCGCGCGTCGTGATGCTCGTCTCCGTCGGAGACGGGAAGTTGAAGGTCTTGTCATGCGGGTCGCTCATCCGGCGTTCTCCTTTTTCTCCTGCTCCACAAACGGCACCACCGACGGCGCCGACGACGACACCGGCATAGCGCCCTGCGTCTTGTCGAAGATGAACTTGCGGAGATCGGCAATCGCCGCGTCGATCCACGGCGCCTTGCCCTCGTCGCGCTGCTGTAGCGCAGCCTCGATAAGCTGCGGCGCGATAGCGACGCCACGGAGCGCGTCGAGGTTCGAGAAGAACGCGCGCGTGAAGCAGTAGCGGCAGGTCGTGTACGGCCGGCCGCGCTTGTCGAACTTGATTTCGCTCGACCGGGCCGCGAGGCAGAACATGCACCTATGGAGCAACATTCGGCGCCTCCGATTCCCATCGCTGCGGGAGAACATCGCCGCCGACGCCGGCCAAGTCCTGGTAGCGGCTCTTGACGATGTTCCAGCCCATTCGCTCGACGGCAACCTGTACGTCCGCCTCGTGCTGGAGCGCCATCGCGCCGGCCGGGCGGCCGTCCTTGATCACCTGGACCACGGCGATGAGCACGTCGAGCGTCGGCACGACCTCCAGCACGTGCCTCAGCTCATGCGCCGACCACGCCGCTTCCTGCACCGAGTCGATGATGCACGCGACCACCTTGCGCTCGACGGCGAGCGCCACCGCCTGGTCTACGCTGGCGCGCGTGACCACGTGGAAGTCATCGCGCTTGACCGCACAGCGCAGCAGACGCGCCGCCAGCGAAGGGCTCAGGCCCTCCTCGGCCGCGATGAGCAACGCCGGCCCGTCCACCGCGTCGGCGAGCCTGCACGCCCAGCTCGACTTGCCGGCGCCGGGCGGACCGGACACCAGCACCAGGGCACCGGCGCCGACGCGAAGCTCCGGGTAGACCACATGCTCCACCACGCGCCACGCCATGCGGCTAAGGGCCCGGGCGTCGGACACGCCGGGGGTGTAATCGAGCTGAGCGCGCGCCCGATGCCCCTGCGGGATGATCGCGCCCGAGCGGAAGCAGCCCGAGCACATGGCGAAGTGCTGCGCGTAGGTGGCCCCACACTCGAAACATCGCCAGATCGAAAAACTTGGGGCCGCTCCCATACGCTTCCCTATAGTCGGGGGTAGTCGCTGACTAATAGGCTACTGGATTACGACCTTGGCGCAAGCAGAATCGACGGCTCGACGAGATGTCGTTATAGTTTGTGTAACAAAAGGATGTCATTGTGATACACTATCTAATCAGACAGACGAACAGGCGTTTGTTACGCTCGCGCTTTTGTTACATGGCGGGACACGGTAACGGGCGCGCGATGGGGGGTGGCGCCACTCGAAAATGAAGGGTTCCGAGAAGCCCTCTGCTCGTGGTATCGAGCCAAGATGGGGTTGGCGAAGTGGCTCGGGGTCGCGTCTCTTCTCGCTGCGAGTTGTGGCGGCAAGAGGGTGATGCAGGCGTGCGCGCCGGGGGCGCAGGCGACTTGCACCTGCGTCGGCGGCCAAATGGGGTTCCGTGTGTGCAATCGCGACGGTTCGGGCTTCGGCGCCTGCATCGACTGCGTCGGCGCCGACATGGCGATGTCCGACCTGGCGATCCCACCGCCACCATGCACGAACGTTGCGTTTGCCGCCCGGGTTGCCTACGCGACCGACATCGGCCCCCAGTCCCTGGCGACGGCGGACTTGAACGGCGACGGCATGCCCGACCTGGCCGTCGCCAATTACTCCGGCAACAGCGTCAGCGTGCTACTGGGAAATGGCAGCGGTACGTTCGCATCCCAGGTCCCATACGATGCCGGCACGAACCCCTGGTCCGTTGCGGCGGCGGACTTGAACGGCGACGGAATGCCCGACCTTGCCATCGCCAACCTCATGGACAACACCGTGAGCGTGCTGCTGAACAATGGCAACGGCACTTTTGCGGCCCGAGTCACCTACCAGACCGGCATGGTCCCCACCTCCGTCGCGGCGGCGGACCTGAACAGTGACGGCAAGGCCGACCTGGCCGTCGTGAACGCCGGCGGCAACGTGAGTGTGCTGCGGGGCATTGGCAACGGGACGTTCGCGGGGCGGGTCAACTACCAGGTCGGAATGCTCCCGGGTTCTGTCGTAGTGGCGGACCTGAACGGCGATGGCGGGCCCGACCTCGCCGTCGGCAACCTCAACAGCAATGACGTGAGCGTGCTTCTCAACAACGGCAACGCCTTTCAAGCACACGTCCTCTACACGACCGGCACGAGTCCCTCGTCGGTTGCCGCAGCAGACCTCAACGGCGACGGCAAGCCCGACCTCGCTGTCGCCAACAACCGCAGCAACAACTTGAGCGTGCTTCTCAACAATGGCAACGGGATGTTTCAGGCCCACGTAACCTACCAGGCCGGCATGAACCCCTTGTCCGTTGCGGCGGCGGACCTGAACGCCGACGGCAAGCCCGACCTGGCCATCGCGTACGAGGGCGGCAACAGTGTGGGTGTGCTGCTGGGCAGTGGCAGCGGCACGTTCGCGGCCCAAGTCACCTACCAGACCGGCACGGGCTCCAAGTTCGTTGCGGCGGCAGACCTGAACGGCGATGGCAAGGCCGACCTGGCCGTCGCCAACTTCGGCAGCGACACCGTGAGCATCCTGCTCAACACCTGCATGTAGCCGGGGCCTTGCTGGCCCTGGTCGGCCTTCCCGAAAACGACCGAATCCGATGGGGCTACTCGGTGCTCTACCGCTCGACGGGAACGGGTACCGGATCATGCACTCCCTTTTCGCGCACTCTCCCCGCTGGACGCCAACGCGCGCTTGACGTGCATGTGGCTGACCGTGAGCGCCTTCCGCCGCGCGGGATCGGCCACGTCGAAGGCGCCTCGGGCGCGGGAGACGGCCAGGGCGATCTTGCGCCAGCCGGCGCCCCCGGCCTTCATGGCTCGCGCGG
>ERZ1292644.1245-Hain-H14-01um-R2-1245-length-13608-cov-10_pt2 | contig 10071 bp, 13 predicted proteins | sample MGYA00564402_ERZ1292644 | MGnify/ENA primary metagenome ERZ1292644 (study PRJEB36523, sample SAMEA6512644) | groundwater metagenome | collected 2019-01-09 | study: AquaDiva: Metagenomics assemblies of 32 groundwater samples | reverse complement strand
GGATAGCCATTCATTCCGCAACAACGCGAAAATATCCACAACAACTTGGGGTTGCTCAGCGAACGCCAACCCATTTGGCCAAGCCCACTGTCTCACCCCAGTATCGGTAAAGTTGCAGCAAAATTCAAAGGCATTCAGCCATAATAAAACAGGCTGGCCGGCGGCTTCGGCACTTGAATCTAAGAGACGCGAACCCCTCCATCGTTCTCCAGCCGCACGTTGGAGTTTTTTGCTTCTACCACGCTTAAGCTGCTAATCGTCATCAAAACAGAAAGAACTTCGATTGTGATGGAGGAAAATGCAGTTTCCTCCCACAAATCCGTTACATCGCCCGCTTTTCTGGCTCCATCTTTCAAGATGGTAATTCCTACTAAATGCCTGACATGGTCAGGGAAGATTACCTTAGCAACTTCAAGAAGATCAGGAAGATATTGAGTAAAAAGCGCTCGGGAGCGTTCCGAGGCAGCTTTTTCCACTTCTTCCTTTGTTCCCCCTTGAGTATCCATGAAAGAAAATTTAGACCAAAGAGTTATGCACCGCTGATACGCGGCGACCCTTAATGGCCTAATCTGGCAATGGACTTCGGGGAAGAGCGCGCTCTGGAAATCACGCCAATCAAGATTAACCTCCATTTTCTCTCCTTAAGGATAAACTTTCGTGTTCACCAGCGTGATTGCGGCAATGTTCGCGCTAGTTGCATGATACAATGCCCGACCCGTGAAATTGACTTTAACCAATCCCGCGCCTGCATTCGCCACATTGAACTTCGAGAATCTCAAGGCAGGAATGCTCATTAGTAACTGATTATCTCCCTGCCCTGAAACGAAGTTGGCAGCAAAGGTCATTGCAGAGCCTTGCTCATATGCAAGCCAGAATGAATGACTCTCAAAGAGCATGGTTCCAGATAATTCCACCGATGGCTTATCAGTCCTCTTAACTCCAACCGGGCCAAGAGTGTTTTGGAGAGTCCAAATCGTCTCGATCTTGTTATCTAGCTTGAATGTTAAATTCTGAAAATCCTTCACCGCCAAGCCATCTAAGGAAACAGACGATACACCCCACAGGAAAGGACGGGCGGAATCAAATGTTGGCGTTCCAGCAGCTAATCGAGAAAATGCCCCTCCTAGCACGCTAATAGAAAGCTTAACTGGCTCTCCATGCGCTGCTTCCAGAGTTAGCTGACTAGCCACTAAGTTTCCGTAAACAGCAGCGGAGCCGACATCCCTATTAACCTCCAAGGTAAATGGTTTCAGGACGGAAGTCCCATCCCAATCCGCTGCTAACGGGGCGAAAACGTGGGTTTGTTTATTAGTACCCGATGTGGTAGTTACCTGACCGAAAGACGCAAGGAAGAAATGCCCCATTGGAATCGGGTGGGCTTCCATTGATAAGTCACCCGTTATCATGGACTTCCCGACATGGTGAGGATTCTCGAAAATCCTTCCATACATTCCCTTCTCAATAATATCATCCGGCGCATAGTCAAGTGTCTCTCCCATAACTTGCATATCCTGCGCCGAACCCGTTATGGTGGTTCCATAAGAAGCCTGCCAATTCCACCTAACGTGACTTCGCATACCGTATCCGCTCATTCATCCCCTCCTTTCTTCTTCCCGATTATAACTTCCTTAATCAACCCTTGGCGTTTCAGGGAATCAATTACTTCAACTGAAAGGCGTCCAGGAAATTCAAATTCCGTAACATTATGTTCCGTCCATCCCACCGGCGGTGGAGTATCCCCAGTTGGGCCAATCCAAACGAATCTCTTTGTCATATTCTTGCCTCAAGAGTTAGCTCAATTTCATTCGCTGCGAAGATAGAGTTTCCAGCTATGTTCCTTTGATAAGGAGTTATTGTAATTCCCGTTATGATGTCCCCATACCCACCTAAACTCTTATTGCTATTCACCACCGACAGGACAGGATAAAGAGCGTTGAACAACCGGTCAACAGCATCTTCCATGTTGACTGCCGAGCATTCCTGAACATAGACTAGTAGCTTCGCATGAGCTATCCACGGTGTAGCTCCACCGAAGGTATGAGGGGAAATCAAGATGGAATCTGCATAAAGCCCAACCCACGGGATTAGTGCAGGATCGGTATTGTAATCACGATTCTTCTGCACGATAAATGCAGAAGAAACCAAGACGCTATCCGACGCAATAGCGGTGTAGAGGAAGTGCTGATATGAATTAACGTAGATCATTTATCACCGCCCTTATGAACTCCTGTACCGGGCCTTTCGTTAGCGCAAGAAGTCTTTCGTCCCGTGGGAGGAACCTGCGTTGCGGAACCTTTCTTGTCCCTTCATGGTGAATAGAAGCGTAAGGGGCATCTACTTCAATTTTCACCTTCGCCCCATCACTCTTAACATGGATACCCCCGCGAAGCTCTCCAAATTCTTGAAGGATTTTCCCAGGCCATGTTCCTCGACTTGTTCTTAATCGAATCGTCATTGGCGCTAGCCTAGGCCAAGAAGAACCACCGGCGCTGCCTTCTGTATCGAAAATGGCATTGATTTCTTCCTTAATTCCTTGCTCAATCTTCTCATCAACTTGACTTGCTCGTTCCAAGACCCCACGGAGTTTCGTTAGTTTTGCCTTGATCGCTGCGAGTTGCGCAGGATTGAGTTTTGTCTTAATTCCGATCATGTGTCCTCATTCCGATCATGTGTCCGCATCCCAATCTGCATCCGTCATATCAGGATCGATCCTTTGCTGTTCTGCTTCCCGCTGATCAAAAACAGGCTTGTAATCTTGCGTGCTTGACCAAATGGTTTGGCTTCCTCCGGCGGCAAAGGACATAGCTCCATCGACCGTAACCATTGGCTCTTTTCCACTAATCAGGGCCTTTATGGCTGCATCAACCATGCTCTTGATTTCTTTGGAGTCATCTATCTTTCCAGTCCTTGTCAAAATTCCTAGCCAAGCTAAATCCATGGCGAGGGAGAAAGCGGTGAAATTATTTGAAGAAAAAGGAACAGTAAAGACTGATCCCAACCGCCTGTCTAATTCCCGGCACCCATAAGGAATCCAAACGCTAGTAACCTCGGCATTTGTTAGCCGGCCTGGATACCGGGAAGCGAAATCACTACCAGTGAAGTAAAAGGTGCTCATAAGTATTCACCCTGCAAGGGAATAATTCTTTCCCGCAAAAGGGCAAGAGTAAAGGATTCAATATGATCCATGTGAAGGAAGGTTCCATTCCATTGCGACCCAGGGCTTTCTGGGGAATCACCAAGACCAAAGTGTTGCATTTTCATTCCAAGAGCGTATTCGATTCCGCCGCCACCTGTTAGAACTTTGACGCATTCGCTATAATACATCAAGCTATCAGCTACTAAACGAGTTTGGCCATCATGAAGGAGACTTAACCACAGATCAATGGCCTCCGCAGCATTCTTCTGCATGTTAGGTGTGATTCTTTGAACTGTTTCTAGTTCATACCGGCAAAGATGAGCTAGATCGCGAACCCAAAGAAATTTCCCAAGCCACCTATCAGGATAGGTCTCCCTCTCTCTAAGCATCAACGGAAGATTCCGCTGAAAACGTTCTTTCCTAACGGCTTCTGAAATGTATCCTGTGTGGCTAATTCCCAAATCCGGAAGGATAATGACATTCCCAGGCCCGGAATTTATTCCATTTATTTCTGGATGCTCATGAACTATTCCATAGAATTTAAACCCACGATCATTCCGGAAAATCCTATTGGGAAAATCTGTATGCACAACACCAGGAGGATCATAGGAAAGATGCGTTTGCTTAATGGCGTAGGAATCGTACATGTTTGGACGAAGATATTTCACAAGTTTTAAGGGATAAATTAATTCCTCATCGTCATCAATCCAAAGAATCCAATCCCCAGAGGCTTTCGCTACGGAATCATTTCTCGCTTGATCGAAACCAATTTTCAACGGTGATCGAGTAGGAAATGCTTGCGCCCGAAATTTCTTTGCAATTCTCCAAGCATTGCCCTCTTTAATTCCTGTAGGCTTCTCACCTACATCTACCATCAGAACGATTTCATCTGCAATGTCCACAATGGACTTCAAGGTTTTCTCTAGCGTTCCTGTATTCTCACGGACAATTAAACAAGCAGAGAGAGTTTCCTTTGGCGCCTGTCTATTTTTCTTATGCTGCATTGCAGGCCCACCGGAAGCAGTAATAGGCTTCTCAAATACAGTAACATACGAACCTAATGGCTCACCTGTTTCATATGGAGCAAAAGGAGCCAAGAAAAGTGAGAACTTAGGATGATGACCGAACATTGATCGAATATCTTCTTCTTCCAGATGATGAATATGGGCTCTCCAAGGATAGTCAGTTTGATAGCCAATATACTCCCAAGGGCCATATGGAGTTGTCAGGATAAAATAGCCACCTGGCTTCAAGGAATTGGCGAGAGTATCCACTACCCAAGAAGGATTCTTTACATGCTCAAGAACTTCGGCCGCTATAATAACGTCGAATTTTCCCTCTGGAAGATTCTTGACATCGCCAACAATGAACTCCACATTAGGCATGGGTTTGGAAGCGAGTAATTCCTTAGCCCGCCCAATAATTGCGTCAGAATGATCCAAACCTACAAAATGGGCCTCAGGAAACAAAGGAGCCAAAAGCAAAGTATGCGCCCCATGCGCACACCCAAAATCGAGAACTCTTCCCCCTTTCGGGAGAATTTTAGCTAGTAAGTCCCCATAGATATTAATCCGCGTCATCTCCATCGGTGCCATGGTGATTTGCTGAACAACTTCCTTTTCTTCCATTTCCCTTTTGTAATATTGCTTGTAGTGTTCCTGAAAAGTGTTATTTCTTTGAAAAGCATAGCAAGTATCTAAATCTTCCTTCATTCTCTTTATAATGCCGTTATCAGGGACTTCTTTATCTTCCTTCAAAAGCACTTCCAAAGGAACAACATCAGAAAGGCGAAGCATATTAGCATAACGGCGAGTTTTATTCTCTGACCTTTTTGCTAGATACTTCTCTGTAAGCTCTTCAATTTTCTTCGCCGAAGGCTTCCAAGAATATTCCCCTCGCTTCACTAATGCTTTTGAGTGAAGCTCTCGCCACTCTTCTTCCTTCAATCCCATAACCCCATCCACAAAGGCTTGGGAATTAACTTTGTTCCCTGGAAGGAAATCAATCCACTTAACGCCCGCTCCTTCAAGAGTTTCTGGGAGGGCTCCCGCCGGAGACGTAATCAATGGAGTCCCGTAAGCCTGTTCTTCCATTGCGGTGATGCAAGAAACTTCCTCAAAATTGGTGGGATAGATATGAAGCCATGCAATTTTCATCAACGCATGAAGCTGTTCTTGCGTTATGGCTCCAAGATACTCCACATTCGGTAGAATCCGACAGCGATCTATCATCTCAGCGTAAAATGGAGCTAATTGTGGAACAGTGTTATCATATCCACAAACCTTCAACCGAATAGAAGGATCAAGAGTGGCCAATTTCTCCATAATCCCACCCGGTTCAAGCAAATTACTCAATCCACGTTCTGGTCTGGAAGAATACAGCATTATCCTTCCCTTCAATTTTATCTCCGGATCAATAACTTCTTCCACACTCCCCACACCATTTCGCAGGACATTGATCCAATCCAAGGGAATGCCGTAAATCTTCCCAACTTGCTTCCGATGAAATTCAGAAACCGCAAGAATCGAGTCAATATTCCACATTTGTCCAATAACCGCTCCCATGCTGCGCTTCAGCGCAAGATCATGTGTCCACCAGAAATTGACTTTCGATCCGTAGGAAGAAGCAAACATTCCTGGGATTCTCTGTCCAATGAGGATGTCGAAAGGCACTTTCATGGCAAAGTCTAGAAACCCCAATCCCACCGGGGCGCGGGAATCAGGCTGGCCGATTGGAAGATACTTAACCTCATCCCATACCCCTTGTTCAGCGACAGAGATATTGGTGAAAACCGCAACCTTGTGCCCTCGTGCCGCTAATTCTTTTGCCAAGTAGTATCCCGCAGTCTCAGACCCACCCAGAGACTTGTTTTTGATAGTCTCGCCATTGAATGGCATTCCGGGAACATACATGATGATGTTCATTTAGCCTTTTGGGGAATCAAGGAAATTGGTGACAAGTCTTGCAAAGCTGCCAAGGCTTGACAAGCCACATTGCGTCATCTATCGTGCCGACAACGCCTTCTCCGGTTGAATCAAAGCAACAAGTTGTTATTCTTCCATCTGCCATGACCATTATCCCGCCTTGGCGAAGCCATGGGCAAGGATACTTCTCCACTCCCATTCTCCATTCTACCTGCCCAGCCCAATTAGTTGGAGTCATTACAGGATCGCAATGAGACTTGAATGCCACTCCATATTGCTCCGCCAAAAAGGCGGCCCGACCAGCAATCTCTGGACGGTGCATTGAGATTCCTAGAAAGATATTACAGTCCGCCAATGTCCTAGCCATTTCAGCAGTAAACTTAACCCCATTTGTAGTAACATCAAGAATGCCTTCTGGAAGTTTCTCTCTCGCCAGCCTAAGAAATTGAATGAATTGTGGATGAATTGTAGGCTCACCAATTCCGCAGAGGGAAATTCTATCTTGCGTTCCTCCCTTCATCCACCTTGCTGCTAAATCGAGAACTTTCTGAAAGATTTCTTCCGTCATATCAACTTTCGGTCTGCCAAGATTAGGGGACGTGCAATAAACGCATCGAAGGTTGCAGCGAGATGTTATTTCAATCTGCCGAATATGCGTTACCGGCCTAGGGTACATTATGGGATTAGGTTGCATGAGGCACACAATTCATAAGGTTTAACCTTGACTTCCCTCACCTCATTAACGTGGCCTACTATTCCAACCCCTTTAGCATCAAAGCAACAAGTTGAAATGCTTCCATCCGAGAGAATATTGAGCCAGCCCTTTTGTAGCCATTGACAAGGAGCGGGCTTCCCGGCTTTCCAATCCACCAAGCCTGCCCAATTAAAAGGATCAGAAACGATATTAGTTCCAACAAATTCAAGGATTCCATATTTCCGAGCGAGAAAGGCTGCTTGCTCAGCTTTCTCTGGCCTATGTGGAGAGATATGCACGCGGACTCGATTTTGTCCAAGAACCCGCGCATGTTCTTCCGTGAAAAGAAGGCCATTCGTGGAAATCCTCAACGCAGTTGTGGGAAGGGCAGAGCGAGTTCTCTCAACATACTCCAAAAAACGGGGATGGAGAAGGGACTCTCCCAGACCCATTAACCACAGTTCTGTTTGAGTCCCCGCTCGATAGTAAGCCACGGCTTTTTCTAACGACTTCACAAATATACCTTCTTCCATGTGAAGCCTTCCTCGCCAGCCAGGTTTCCCTAGCATATGCGAAGGACAATAGGGGCACTTGAGATTGCAGTCTGAGCTAAGCTCAATCTGATGAATCTCCCTGCCCAGCCGTGGATAATCCATTGTTTATTCCTTTCCTTTAGGAATCACCACCTTCTTCTCTCTAGCCGCCATTTGAGCGGTTAAAGTGGCGATTTGCCCCTTCAAAAGGGACATATCTTGGCGGAGAACTTGGTTCTCTTTTTTAATCTCCACCGTATCAACCGCCTCTGCTGTCATAACGACAGGAACTTGATTCAGCATCAAATCCTGGCCATAATTTTTGGGATTCTCCGCTCGGAATTGCATTAATTTATCCCTTCGTTCCAATGCACGCTTATAATAAGGATCATCTACCCCTTCAGGGTATTCTGAAGGATCAGGCATTCTTTCAGTTAACATTTTCCCCCTTAAGTGGAAGAAGTGGCGTTGGTAATCATAAAGCACAGCGGATTAGAAGTTCTTTTTTCCGCTTGATGATAACCAACTTCTAGGGATTGAGTAATGTGCTTTCGAGTATCAGCAGGATGCCGAGTAACAGTCATGTCCGGAATCCCAGGCGCTGCCCACCGGAAAGCATATCCATAGGAAGGAAGCTCAGTGGAAGCCCCATCAGGAGTATAGTAAACCCAAACATGGTCAGCCCAAATACGACTGAGAGATTGGGTTACTCCTTCCGCTGCTGTATTACGGAAGGTTCTTCCGACTAAGACTGTATCCATTTCAAATAAGGCTTTTGCTTGCTCAATGGTAGCATTAGGAGCCGCGTTCGTGACACCGGTCTGATATACCTTATCAATAACCCGGTTGTTTCGAGAGAAATGCTCCCAAGCTAAGCCCCCAAAGAGCATCCTATTAGGCCGATAACCCGTAGCTCCCTCAACGTTGAGGATTGCTGTGGTTATATTAGCCCAAGGGTTGGAGTTAGTGTAGTCTGTCCAGGAAGATGCAACCGCCGTGCTAGAACCGACGTTGCTAGTCGAGGACATCATATTCGCTATGCGAAGCTCCATCGAAAGTAATAGAGCTTGCTTAATCAGGAAAACGCTCTTTTCCTCCGAGTTGAATTTTTGAAAAAGGGGATCAGCATTGGCTAAGTCTTCCTCCGCTATATCCCGCCGAAGAGCATAGTTTTGGGTAACGTAGGAATCAGACGATACACTGTAACCGATCTGATTCGCTTCTGTTCCCCTAGAACGCTTGTCGTCTTCCACCCGGAAGAAATCAGCTTGCGTCCAAATAGCATACAAGTCCTTCTCATGTGGAACCCGCACCACGGGGAGAATCCTCTCCCCAATGAAGCCCTTTGGCGAATAGCCCAATGCCACATTGGAGAGCAATTGATCCACATGCTGAATTTGACCTTGAATATAATCTGGCATTTTTGCTCTCCTTAAGCACCGACACTAGCCGACCACGGGGCCGCGCCTTGGTTAATAACCACCCGGAATAAAGTCCCGGAAGCCGCTGCCGCTGTACCTTGAACTGCCCAACCGATAACAGGATCGCCAGAAGCGGCATCAGCTAACCAGCCAGAAGCGACCGCTTTTAGTGCTATCCCTTGCGTGATAATACCGCCGGCCCGGCCCAATACGGTTCCTGTAAGTCTCACCTTCAGGGATGTTCCGGAAGTCCCGCTGGTTTCCAAGATTCCCAAGAGATAACGGTCTGCCGCTGCCGCATAAGTTAACAAGCCGGCAGAAAAAGCTGCACCACCAGAAGAGATTTTAACAGCTAATCCCACCGCAATAGCAGCAGATAAGTCCGCGTTTGCCGTCATCATCATGGTCTCATGATCCATGATATAAGCGGAACTAGCATCGTAATAATCTGCATTGATGAAGTTGAAAGCTCCTTGGAACACCCCGCCAGAAACGGCAGCGGTCGCCAAGTTTCTGCCAACGGCAACATAGCCGGAGGCGGCTGTTATAAAATAGCCGCTAGTTGTGGGAGCAACCCTTGCATATGCACCAATAGTCGCCCCAGCAACAGCTTTCATAACTCCATGAATCCCCACGGAAACTTGATGGCCGCTATCCGCGATAGCCTGCAAGATTCCTAATGGAGTATCCCCTACAACGGAGTATTGCCCATTAGTCCCGATCCCTTTATAAAGGGCTCCGGTTCCCGGAGTGACGTTATTCAGTGGAATCTGGGACGTTATGGTAATGGCGAGAAAATCTTGGTTCCCAGGCATGATTAATTCCTCCCCATTTCACGATATTGCTTGACTAATTCAGGTTTCTCAGAGAAAACCAAACGAGTAGCATCGGAGAAATTCAAGTCCCGTTGCTCAGCCATCTTCTTGTAGGCGAGACGAGAAATTTCCTTGTCCGGCTCCTCAATTGGAGAACCAGCCTGAGATAAAGCCGTTGATCCTGTCGGCAGAGCTACCGCTGTAAGAGCTATCTCCTGGGCTAATGCGGGAGAGATTGCTAAATCACCAGCATCCCGGAAAGTAGCTTTCTTGGCGGAAAGCTCAGCAATGATCTTGTCTTTCAGCGCGGGCGTTAACCGGCCTGCCATAACCGCCGCCTCAAAAGGTTTGACTGCTTCCTGAAAGGCATTCGTGAATTTCAATGCCTTGATTTCCTCATACATCGCTGCCATTTGCTTATCCGATCCGATTTTGAATTGGCGAAGTTCTTCCAATTCCTGATCGGCTGCTTGCAATTCTTCCGGCATGATCGTCTCCTTGATCCGAATGAAATCCTTCGTTAAATAAGCCTGCAAATCCGGCAAGCT
>ERZ1292644.1917-Hain-H14-01um-R2-1917-length-10080-cov-4_pt1 | contig 10080 bp, 7 predicted proteins | sample MGYA00564402_ERZ1292644 | MGnify/ENA primary metagenome ERZ1292644 (study PRJEB36523, sample SAMEA6512644) | groundwater metagenome | collected 2019-01-09 | study: AquaDiva: Metagenomics assemblies of 32 groundwater samples | reverse complement strand
GGGCACAGGCTAATCAGATGATTGACCCATACCCTCTTATAGCCCTATAACAGCGGCATAATCATCCTACCACTATTCTATAACACCTCACTCATACTCTGGCCTACCCTCTTATAGCTCTATCATAGATCAGTGATGGGATCGAGGCCCGGCCCTAGAACAAGTGTTCCCTCTCATAGCTCTATAGCTACTACGTAATGTGTTAGGGTTAGGGATAGGAGCTGGGTAATGTATAGTAAGTATTATATATATAGTTAGCGCCAGCAGGGGAAGCGGCACGCGACGACTCGGGGATTGGTACTGGTACTGGTAGGGGAAGATTAATTGGGGTACTAAGTGTGGAGGGAGTGACAAGAAATTAGCCTCCGGTACGACATCCTTTGTTTTTGTATGTCTAAATGGCTCAAAATCTTGACCATAATATAACAAAAATAGGGGAATAGAACATATGATCGGGCTAGCCCAAATGGGGGATTACCGCAGCGTTTTCAGACCTGCTATAATATGCGTCAGAGAAATTTTGGGAGAAAATGATGAAGAGAATTTTTAAGCGAGCGGTGGAAAAAGTCGATGAGTTAGAGAAAGAGCTAGATTACCGAATGGCTGGGATGGCCGGAGAGATGCGAGGATGTGCGAAATGTGGGAAGATCAAGTCTGTACTAAAGTTCAGTATGAAGCCGAAGGGACGGGGGAAGAAACAGCCGATTGAGACAGTGTGCAAGGAGTGCAAGGCCATAGTTGCGCGGGAGTGGAACAAGAAGAATCGAACCTACTGGTCAATAAAGAGCCTACCGAGTAGAAAGAAGCAGGCCGAGGCGCGGCGGATGATGAGGGAGGAGGAGTAAGCGTAATACATATTAGTAATCTGACAACAATTGTTACTGCAAAATACAGTTTTACTGTTTTACATTTTACACTCCTTTAACATTTGACTATCTTCTAATCCTTCTCTTATACTTCTCTTATGAGCAATCTTCCTATTCTGTCTAAAAAGAATCAACTCGGCATGAGAGAGATTCATCAGATTGTCTATGACGCTATAGCTGAGGCGTTGCCAGATATTATTGACACCTTAATTGAGAAAGCAAAATGTGGGGATTTGGAAGCAGCTAAGTATCTTACTGACCGCATCATGGGAAAGCCGGTAGCCCGAACACAAGATTTAGGAAGAGAGAGGCTTGCAGATTCTATCGAGGACCTTGTGAAACTTTGGGCCAGCGAAAGACTTGCTCTCGGCCCCGGATACATTAATGTTCCAGAAAACAATCCCATCATTGAAGGAGAGTTTAAAGACCTCGCGCAGAAGAAAGAGGAGGTTATTGATATGGAACGGGAAGAGGCGATTAAAGATGTGTTTAAGTAAATGACACAGATTTGGACACCAAGTTCTACTCATCTCTACACATATCCACCACTAGATTTTTCACATCCGCCAAGTCTTAAAGACATAATGACGGGCAGAGATCCGCGCTGGTTTTTGGAAATGGCTGTGAAGATTCCGACACAAAAAGGAATCAAGCCATTTATTCTTTATCCTTGGATGCATCAAGTATCCTACCAAGGCCTTCCTGATTCGACCATCATGCTTAAGAGCAGAGAGATAGGATCAACAACATTATGGGCAGCATTGTTTTTGAGAGAAGTATTAACCCATCCTGGTGGTAATTTACTGATTGCGGCGAACAAAGAAGAGAACGCTGTCAACGCAATCAAGTATCTTAAAACCATGGTGCAGAATTTGCCAGAAAGTATTAAACCTAAAATTGGAAAGTATAATGAAACACAGATAGAGTTTCCAGAACTAGGAAACCAAATCAAAGCATTATCTGGTACAGAAGATTCTGGGCGCGCAGAACGAGCACTATATTTATTAGCTACTGAGATGGCGTTCTGGAAGAATGATTATGCATATTGGATGGCTGTACAAGGAGCACTAGTTAAGGGAAGTAAGACAGTAATTGAGAGTACGGCCAATCCTGAGTCTGGCACGGAAAACTTATTCCACGACTTATGGGATGGGCAGAATGAGTTTAGGAAACATTTCTGGAACGTATGGAGTAATCCAGAACACGACGACGAATGGTATAAGAATAAGAGAGAAGGAAGTCCTAATATCCAACTATTCCTTGCAGAGTATCCAGAGACTCCGGCCCAAGCATTTATCGTAGCTGCTGACAGTTTCTTTAGTAATGAAGTTATTCAGCAAGGACAGCTTGACGTAAGAACACCAATTGATGCTGTTGAATTTGATAATCATAAAGGCTGGATTCATATTTGGGAGAAATCAGTGCCAGGACTTCACTATGTTGTTGGCGCAGATGTGGCCGAAGGAGAAGGATCAAAAGAGAATAATCCTGATTGGTCTGACGCCACAATTGTTGATTGGCAGACAGGACTCCATGTCGCTACCATTCATACTCAACTTCCCTATAGCGATTATGCGGATATGTTATTTTCCTATGGCAAAGAATACAACAATGCTCATATGGTTGTTGAACGTAATGGCGGTGGATTAGGAGTAATCTCATGGCTCCAAGCAAAGAAATATCCTAATATGTATTATGAGACTAAGATTGAGGATGAGATTAGAGGAGTAGTAAAGACGATTAAGAATGTAGGGTATCGGACCACTGATAATAACAAAAGGGTCATGCTCGATGAGTTGCAAGTCTCTATGAAGAGTGGAAGATTTAGATCGCCAGACATTCTTTTGTGGACCCAAGCAAAAAGTATTAATCGCGCGACTCTTAAGGCTATGGGAAAGAAGAAGGATGATAAGGTGATTAGTGCAGCAATCGCCGAATATGTAAGGAGAAGATATATACCATCTGCATCTCTTCCCTATGATTATAGTGTAAGGGATACTTCTGCTAAAGCCTCTTGGCAATCCATGTGGTAATAGTATATAATAATGAGTGCGATAGCGACGATGAAGGATTCGTTCTTTCGCATCTCCTCCTAGGCCACCAGCATTGCTCTCGCTGGTGGCTATAAATTATGCTATAATATAGGACGATATGGATAAAGAGTTCAAGAAGCCCGACGATTTGTTAGAGTTCGCCGACAACCTGCGCCGCAATCATATGCATCGAGATGCTATGTTGATGAGTTTGCAATCCATGTTTGAGATGCCGCGAAGAGAGACAGAAAGTAGACGAACAATATATCGCTCTAATGAACCGTGGGCCGGCACAAAGCTTAATGTTAATCTTATGGATGGGGGGAAAGAAGCATGGAAAGTCCATATTCCGCCCAGCCTATCACGAGAGAATAAAGAGAAGCAAGATAAAGCAACCTTTGCCATTAATGAATTATTAAAGGCTCATATGTCTCATACCGACGCTCGTATGGTTCGTGAACATGGAAGTACTTTTCGGCGCGGCTGGACCTATATGATGAGTATTTATGGATGGAGTGCCGGCATTACCCGTATCAAGGACGATGCGAAGACGAGAGAAGATGGAGAGTGGCCAATATATACCGATCTATGGAGTCCATTAGACACATATCATGATTTGCGCAAGGGTACAGAAAACATAGTTCATTATACCCAACTGCCTTATGGCGCAATAAAGGATCAATTTGGGCAAAAAGGAAGAGGTAAGAAGAGTAATGGATATGATTTCTATCCTGATGATGATGATGAGGATAAGCTTTGGACCTTAATTGAATATTATGGCAGAGAAACTCATGCAATTGCAGTATTAGAAGGGGAGCCTAAGTGGATTAAAGAGCCAATTGAGCATAAACTCGGCCTCAATCCCTCTTGGGTAATGCCATTAGACGCTCCACCGATCTATCATACCGTAACTGATGAGAAAACTGGCCGAGTATTGGGGAGTCCTGACTCGGCATCCTATCGTTATCTTGAATCTTATGGGCAATCTCCTATGCTGGGATACCGTATTCCATATATGGTCAAGAGTGAGAGGATGAATCAGGTCGGAGATGTAATTGAGCGATATGCATCATTAAAAATGGTAGCTAAGACTCCAGACGGCCGACTAATTAAGATAGATATGAGCGATCCAGAATCTATTGCAACGGTTCCGGTCGGCACAACCTTTGAAATACTCTCTCCTAATACATTTCCTCTGGATACTCAAGCATTTTTGGGCGTTCTTGATGAGGATATTGAAAAGGCGAGCCATTCTAAAGCAAGTTATGGGATTCTCAACACTGGCGACCTTGGCGCGGCGATGCAGATGGCGAAGAATTCATCTGGAGCGATTATTGGCCCTATGATTAAGCAATATGAGTTTACATTAGACGAATTTATTGGTAATTCTATTCTCAAACAGCTTGAACAAGTGGGAAGGAAGAAGCTTTTTGACAAAGATATAGGTGTACGGTCTAAAGATAGTAAAGGATCTAACACATGGGTATACATAAATTTTAAAGACATCCCAGACGGCGCGAAAGTCTCTCTTAATATGCGAGGAGCCGGCATCAAAACGGATAAATGGCAAGCATTAGCTATAGCCACTAATGCAGCGAATGCTCAAAATCCTGTATACGACATGGAAAGTCTTCATGATGAAATACTTGAGACAGATAATGCCCCAGAGATCGTTAATAAATTGTGGTGGCAGCGAATGAGACATTCTAAGGAAGTTGAGCAATATGCGGCGCCAATTATTACACTATATGATTTTGCTAATCAACTCAGGTTGCAAAATACTCCACAGATGATGGACCGGGCGGCAACCTTTGAAGCCATGGCTATGCAATTGGAAGAAGAGATGAAGGCTAAGGTATTAATTGGGATGCGGCAGGTTAAGGATCAGGTTGAACAAGCCATGCAGCCTCCTGATCCTATCCAAGAACTAGCAAAAGTAGCCGCATCACAAGCAAATCCTAACATTATGTCAGCTATGGGCGGGCAACTTGGTGGCGAAGGAGTTGCACCTGGTGGTGCAGTTGCACAACAGCCAGGAATCTCTCCATTAGGAGCCCCTGTAGCTGGAATCTCTCAACCTCTTACTGGCCCTGCTCCAGAGCGTGGCGCCCAAATGGTTGCTGCACAACAAATGCAACTTCCTATATAATAACTCATAATAGATAATAAGGAAGATTAGGTTATGTCTAAGGGAGTATTTAATCCACAAATTAAGGCTCATTACGAGCAAACAAGTGGCACTGTCTGGGCGCCAGAGCTAGGAGTATGGGTAGGGAAGGATGGGACAGTGTATAAAGGTGGTAATCCTATCCCTTTACAATCATTGGATCAGAGGCAGCAGACTACGGCTGGAAGGTATGCACTAAAAGCCGCTGTTGCATCTGGATGGAAGCCGCCGGCAAGCGCAAACAGTATGAATGGTATGAATATGACTCTTGCTCAACCTCAATCTACTGCTACTCTTCCACCAACACAGGCCCAGCGATCTGCGCCAACCGCTATAACTGATCCTGCACTACAAGCACAGCAAAAAGGGGCCGTAGACCCTGCAAGTTTCGCCGCAGTCGCCAGTATGATGGGAGTAAAATAATATGCCAATTCAACTTAATGGCTGGGGATACGCAGGATTACAGTCAGCTACTCTTCCGTCTGGACAAATGGTATATGTTGATACATATGGGAATGTTTTAGACGGAAGCGGAAGCGTGATAGGAAACGCCTCACAGTTTGGTGGAGTGGCTAATCCTACTCAACCAGTGGTGCAGGATTTTGGCACTGGAGTAAATACTCAACCTGCTCCTGCTCCTGCTCCTGCTCCTGCCCCCGCTGCCGCGCCGCCTCCTCCTGTTCAACCTGCTCCTGCTCCAGCGCCTATTCAACCCCCTACTCCTACAGTTGGTCCAGGCCTTAGCCAGATAGACTGGTATAATGTTGGCGGATCTTGGGTAGGCGGCCAGACAATCGCTACAGATGCGAATGGATGGAATAATGTACGCCTCTCTAACGGCCAAATGGTATGGGTAGACAAAGACGGTAATGTTAAGGATGGGAGTGGGAATACTTTAGGGACATTTGGTGGTACTGGCACCTCTCCCCCTCCCCCCGGAACAGTAGCTAGACCAGTACCATTAAGAACTCCTGACCAGCCCCAACCCATCATTCCTCCTGCACCAAGAGCCAATCCATCTATGCCACCCGGCGCCGATAATCCTCCTCCCCTTCCTCCGCCAGTAGCCGGTATAGGTGCCCAACCCGCCGCCCCCGGAACTGTTACTCCCCCTGGCCAGCGACCAGCCCCAATCCCTGTTGTCCCTGGCGCTCCTGCTGTAGTTCCTCCACCAGGTGCTCCCCCTCCTGGTATCCCCCCAGGAGCCAATCCTCCTCCCGCTGCTGTTGTACCAGGAGCCAATCCTCCAGCAGTAGTTGCTCCAGTAGTTCCTCCGCCGCCAAAACCGCCTGCTGCCGCGAATCCCCCTCCTGCTGCAGCCGCGCGCGCTCTTTTTGGTGCCGACCGGCCATTCTTATCTGGCGAAGATCCAGAACAGCTCGCAGATCTCATTAGAAGTAAGGGTTTTGGCGCACTCGCTGACCGCTTAATTCGTGGATATGAGGATAGGTCCGGTGGAGTATTCTCTTCAAGTATGCGGCCATTCTTCGGGCAAAAGGCAGCCGGACTTCAAGGATTACTTAACCTAGAAACTGCAAGCGGAAAGAGTATAGATGAGGTTGGGAGCCTTGGAGACTTCCTTGGCGGACAATTAACACGTGGTGGAGCATCTCCTTGGAATACTACCGGCGGCGGGAAAGATCTAGCACGCGCAGCGTTAGCCAAAGCTCAGGAAGAAAAGGCAGCAGGAAAACAACTCACTGGACTGTTTGGCCCTGGTGGTGATGCGCTTCAGCGCGATGCATTGACTGCAGCACTTCGTAAAGATATCGCCCCATCCTTATACTCTACAGTTGATGATGTTGTGGCAGAACTTAACCGAAGATTTCAGACCCAGCTTCCTGGTGATCCTAACGCTCAAACTAAGACAGGAAGTATTTTTGAACTTGCTAAACAATTAGGGATTATATAATGGCGCTTCTTAGTGATCCCAGCTTTGGCTACCTTCGGCGTCAACTCGGCCTTTCTGATTCTCCCCTCCGCTCAATCATTCCTAACGAAACTCCACAACTCGGAATGGACTACCTTCGTAGTAATGAAGGAGCTCAGGCTCTAATGTCATTATTAGGAGGGGCAGCAAATAACCCAATGATATCTCGCCTTCTTCCCAATTATTACAATACCATCCTTAATCGTTATCGTTCAGCAAACGCAGTCGAACCACAACTCCAACCTGACCAATTTCTTAATCAGTTTGATCTAGAGAAATTTAGTAAAGGATTATCTCCTACTGAGCGTGGAGAACGTCCGTTCGCATACTTACGTGGATTTAGAGTTGTAGGACAGTAATAGAATATGGCAGAAAACTATATGGATGGTGGCGGGGCGCCTGACGAAGCTCCTGCTCCAAAGAAAGAAGAAAAGAAAGCCCCTGCTCCAATTAGAGGGCCAGGAGAAGGTAATGTTGTTGTACCAGCAACGCCGTATACTGAAGCTGTTGAGCAGCAAACTGGCGGCGGAACTAATGCACCTACTGAAGATGCACCAACGAGTGATGCAGTACAGGCGGTAGAAAATCCACCAACAGAAGACGCTCCTACTACTCCAGAGCCAGGATCGACAGAGGATCTTGCTACTGGAGCATTTTCTCCCGTTGCTCAGCCGCCCCAAGACTTTTCCGGCTCAACAAACGCACCAACTGAAGATGCACCAAACACAGTATTTATTCCAGGGCAAGAGAGATATATGGGGCCACAAGGTTCGGGATCTCCCTTCGAACCTTTCAACCTTAATACTCCAGAGCCACAAGATATTGCGGCAGCAGAAGGATTTACGCCAGAGCCTCCGCCCGAAACTGGATTTGGATTTCAACCCACCACTCTTGGTCCAGAATTCCCTACAACTAATCAACCAACATTTGACGAAGTTAATCGACAAGATCTTGGTACACCAGGATTTGACCAAACTCCTAATTATCCAGATGAGAGTAGAGTATTAGGTGAAAACTTTGTTCCACAATACCCAGGAGAATTAAGGTTTCCGGAAGGAACGCAATTAGAAGATCAAACCTTTGTCGAGGCAAATCTTAATGTTGCCGGAAGTCCTACAGATATTCGGCAAGAGCCGGACCGGCGAAGAGAGATATACAATGCATTTCCCAATCTTACCCCCTCATCTCAGCAACGTGATTGGGAAGCCAACGTAATAGCTACAGGGTCGCCGGAACTTAAGGAATTAGAAGATTTTAATAATTCTGTTGCCTCCTGGATAGAAAAACTTTCTAGAGAAGGATTGGAGTTTACTGAGTGGAATAGAGCCGAGCCTAAGGGAATTTTTGATCGGTATACTGGCCCAGATGTTAGTAGAGGGTTAAGGCCAGGAGATATAGATATCCCCGGCTATACTCGTCACGATATTCCAGAGATGCCGCTTATCGGGCCACTTATTGATACGATTACGAAGATCGCTTCTGCCGCCGAATCTACTAATGCTGCGATTCCACCAAACGTAAAACAATCCTTAGCCTATGCTGGGCCAGTCTCTCAAGCTGTTAAAGGATTAACTGATATAGCTGTAGGAGCAGTAGACTTCCTTAATAAAGTTAGCGCAGGATCAAGAGCCGCACTACCGTCTATCCTACCTGGTAAAGAAGGAATAGCACGATTAAGAAGAGAGGAGATAAATCCTTTAGAACTTCTTAGTGAGAAAGCAGAAGCAGGTGCGGCTAGCTTCGTTAGAGGATTCTCTAATCCTAAAGATCCAACCATTCCTACTGGCGAAGACTTGATTAGGCAGTTTGAGGAAAGTACAGGAGCAAAATTCTCTCCTACTCAGAGAACAGCTTTAGGAGTATTAGCCGAAGTATTAGTCGATGTGACAAATATTGTGCCTGTAGGACTTGCTGGTAAAGCTATTATTAAAGGTGGAAGAGCGGCCAGCTTAGCTACTCCTGTTGGTCGCGGTGTTGCTCGAATAGGAGGATTAATTGCCAGCCGTAACGAAGCAGCAGATTTAGGAGGGAGGCTTGCGGCCGAAACTGCACTTGCCGGTGGCACCCCATCATCTCCATTAAGAAGAGATCTATTAGAACTAGTATTTGGTCACACTCCTCGCGCAAAGATGGAGATTGCGTTAGACAGAGTGCATAATGCTTCAAGAATCGTAGACACTCATAATCTTGATAGAAAGACTTTTACTTCACTTGTTGATGCATCGGATAATGCTGATACGTTTAAAACACTCGCTAATACTAATGGAGTAGCTATTAGTGATCCCGACCGACTTGCATTATTAGAACTAAAGCCCCATATGAATGGAATGATTAGTTCGGCCGCAAAGAAAGGTGAAGAACTTACCAAGGTTGCCCAAGCGTTTGTCAAAACTAAAGAAGGAAAGCCCCTAGAGGCAACAATTACCAACCTCATTAATACTGGTAAAGTTGACGACGCAATTGCGATCATTGCTGGCGCTGGTACACAAAAGGCAACTACTGCGGCAAATAAGATCAAAGAGATTGCAGACGATCTCGGCAAAATCATAGGACGTGATGAAGTTGCGCCAGTATTGAAGTCTTATGGAGCAGATATTGGAAAGAAAGTTGGATTCAAAACTGACCGTGCTGGGTGGCAAAAAGCAGTTATCGGATTAAATAATGACTTTAAAGCTGGAATGATCTCGGGCAATCTCCCGACCGCAATGGTTAATCGAGGAGATAATACTGTAAAGATTGTCGGTATGGAAAATCTAGGAATACGCTCTCTTAATTCTGTTCTTGATGAGCTTAAGGGATATGGAATGTTGCCGACACGTAGGGCCGCCGGCGCTACTGATGAGACTTTTGCCGCAACACAAAGAGGAGAGGGATTGATTACATCTCTTCCTTTTATCACCGACCTTAATAGCGCAGGATGGAGATTGTATGATTTTGTCGGCGGAGAAGCGGGAGGGATTCAGCGCGTAGCAAGTGTAAGATCGCTTCAGGCTATACGTGGATTTAGAGCACAGGTTGCCGGCCGAATCCCTGCATTAACAAGAGATGCTGGTTTTACTAATCCCCAAGTACAACAAGCAGTAG
>ERZ1292644.1916-Hain-H14-01um-R2-1916-length-10086-cov-4_pt1 | contig 10086 bp, 15 predicted proteins | sample MGYA00564402_ERZ1292644 | MGnify/ENA primary metagenome ERZ1292644 (study PRJEB36523, sample SAMEA6512644) | groundwater metagenome | collected 2019-01-09 | study: AquaDiva: Metagenomics assemblies of 32 groundwater samples | reverse complement strand
TTCAGGCGGTTTAAGAGCCTCTGCATTTCCGCCAGATCAGCGCGTCGAACCCGGACCAGAATCCCCCGCGCCCGGTGGCGGTGCGACACGCCCCGCTCATCCACGGCATAAAGGTGGTTCGGCCTGTAGGGCATCACGGCCTCCCCGCAGCCGCACAGGCACAGCCGCGGCGTCCGCCAGCCCTGCACCTTCCCGTCCTTGCCCCTAGGAGCCGCGCGCGCGGCTAAATCTGGCGCTTTCACGGCGAGGGCGGTCTCGCACCCGCCCCATCTAATCCCCGGCGCCCTGGGCCTCAGGCGCGGGCGTTTTCTGCAGGTCATGCCATCGCCGCCGGCAGGCGTCAGGGCTGCGGTGCAGGATCGATGCGATCTCCCCCCATATACCCGCCGCTACCCCCCCCCATATAGCCGTCGCTATCCTGCGGTCTTTCGTCGCGAGCTTTTCAGTCACGAGCAACTCATCCTCGGCCGCCGTCCAATCTGAGCGCAGCAGCGGCACGCGGCGCAGCGGCGCGCACGCCGCGAGCCAGGCCCGTCCTATGGACTGCCAGAGCTGGTAGAGCCGCGCGCTCCCCGGTAGATCCCGCCCCCGGCAGAGCGCGTTATAGTCCCGCGCGTTCGCCGGCAGTAAGCCCTTCGAAAGCCGTAGATGCCGCCTTAATGCAGCCAAGCACGCCTTCTCGGTCCACTTCACGGTCACCTCCTAGAAGTCCACGCTGAGGTACCACTCGCTGCCGCCATCGCCAACCTTTCGGCGGTAGCTCTCGACCACCTCGCCGTCCAACACGCGCATGATGTTCGCCCAGTCGGCGCTGGCGTGAAACCGCGTGATGGTCTCGCGCGCCTGCAGCAGATCGGGCTTCTGTACGACGACCAGTGTTCCCTCGCCACGCCTACCGAGTTCGACCCGGTAGCCGAGGCTCATGCCTGGTCCTCGCGCGGATTCAGTAGGCCTGCTTTCTCCAAGAAAACACGCCCTACGGTGTCATTGGTGGACCTAGGATCGGCGGGCGCGCGCGCTGGCGACTGCACCGACGGCAACACTACGGCTGGCCCCGCCACGCCGCCCGCGACCTCGCAGACGAGTCCGGCCAAGTCCCACAGTGCGTGCACGATGCGGCCCTCGGTCGATTCATTCCACGCGATGACGCGCTGGACTTCGACCTCGGTCCGCCGTCCAGAACCGCTAGGCGCCAGTCTCGCCTCGACGTCGATCCGGATCCTATTGATCTGGCCTCCGAGCTCCCACGCCCTGCGGGCCAGGTTATTCTGTGTCTCGTTCATCTCGCTCCTGCATTTCTCCGATACGCCCGCCAAGCGCCTGCCATGCCGCCACTTTCTCTTGCGAGCCCCAGCAGCCCGCCGGAGCTTCGTTCCATAGGAACGTCACCCAGCCGTTTATCGCCGCCCGGTTGGTCTCGTCCGCACGCCCGAAGGTTAAGCTCAGGTCATTCGATAGCAGCGCAGTGAGGAAACCCCCGACCGATGCCCCCATTTCGATGTACCGCTGAATCGAGTCCACCATGTGCTTCGGGATGCCCCCGTAATCAATACCGTTGCGCCGCCTCATCATTCCTCCTCTGACCACGGATAGCGCGCTGCGCCATCAAGTCATTTGGATCCGCTGTCACCGTCCGCGTCCACCTCATGGGTGCCGTCCACGTCGACCCACTTCATGACCGTCTGAAGTAGGTGATCATAGTTGCCGAAATGGCACTCCAGCAGGAAGGCTTTAACCTCAACCTGTGGGATGTGCGCGCGCCTCAGCGCGCGGCTCACCCGGCCTATGATCGCGAAGGCGTTGCCATCCTGCCCAACCATCTTGACGTTGACCTGGGGGTACTTGGGTTCCATCTGCCCTCCTTCATCAGCCCTAGCCCCTACAGTGTAGCGGCCCTTGCGCGGAATTGCAATAGCCCTAGCGTAAATCCTTGCATGAAAAGAGGCGGCCCGCCGTGACCGGTCGGCGGGCCGCAAAAGAAGGGCGTCTAGGTTACGCGGGCGGGCCGTCTGACCTTCGGTTGCTGCTGGTCCGCTGGCCGAAGAAGAACCCGGTCACCACGCCCAGCTCGCCCAGCATGGCGGCGCCGAACTCCGCCCGCTGGTCCGGCAGCAGGAATAGACCGGCCACCGTCGCGCTCACGATCAGCACAGCGATGTAGGCCATCACATAGGTCAAGATCGCCTCACGATTCATCGCCCGCTCCTCTCGCTACAGCGCGAATGACTGCCAGACGGCCGCCAGCCCAAACGGGTCCGGCGCGCCGTCCCGCGCGACCTTCAGCAGCTCTTGCAGCCCATTGGCGAATCTTACTCCCGTCGTCGGGTGCCATTGGAGCAGCGCCCGCTGAAATAGCTGGTACGTGAAGCCGTCTGCCCCTTGCCATTCATCGCTTAGCGGATAGCCCAGGAGGTCTACCGCGTCGGGGTAGGCCCGGAAGAAACTCAGGATGGCGAAGCGGACATGCTTGCCCGTCTGCTGGCAGAGCCAGTCGTCCGCGCTGACCGCGCTGAAGCCGGGGTAGATCATGCTCGCCTCCCCTCCGTTGAGCTGGCCGGCGAACGGCTCGCCGGCGCGCGCCCGCAGAACATTATCCATGAGCAGATCGCCCGGGCAGGCCGTTCCCGGCGCGAGCTCCCTATGGCCGTAAACCGCCCCGTAGGCCGGCACCGGCCCGTCCCAATTGAACTCGGGGCTCACGACGATGAAGTCGAGCAAGTGGTCAAGGGCCGCGGCCTCCCAGGCGTCCAGGTCGAACCCGTAGCCCTCCCGCCGGTCGCCCGTGAGCGCCACCGCCACGGTGTCGTCGTTCGCATCGCCGGTCGCCCACCCGCGCTCATATGGATGATTATGCCAAACCGCGATCCCCTCTCGCCGGTAGATGCCGAAGTCGTACGCGGGATGGCTGCCCCAGACCGGCGGCGCCGGGTGCTCAGGGTTCGACCAGGGCGGCCCCCAGGCCCGCCGCGCGAAGCCCTCCGACTGATGCTGCGCGTTGAGCTCGTGCGGCGCCGGCAGGCCGACCATGTGGTGCACAGCGATTCGCCGGAGCCTGCGCGTCCGCCTGCCCCAGTAAGGCCAGCGTGGGCTGCGCGGGAGCTCGGCCTCATTCTCGCGCCAGTCCAGGATCTCGATCACTTGGCGGTCCAGTCGCGTGGCCCGCAATCGAGCTCGTCGCCCCCAGGTGACCGCTTCAGGTGGAATGCCCGAGTGATCAACGTGCGCTTACGCAGCCAGCGCCAAATAGAGCCGACCATGACCAGCGCGCCGAATGCGCTGAGCGTGAACCACAGGAAGATCATTTCCACGGTCGCTCCATCCACAGAAGCCAGAGCAGGCCCATGATAACTACTCCGGCGGCCGCGCCCATGAAGGCTACGAATCCGACCGGCCAAGAACAGCTATCCATCTACGGATGGCCTACGCGAAACTACGACCTCGATGCGCTGGATGCTCGCGCCCAGGTCGCGCACCCACTCCCTGCCGTGCTCATCATGATTCGCAAGGGCCACGCCGACCCGCTCAAAGCGTCCGGACTCGCGTCGGTCATGCTCCGCCGTCTGTTCGGCTAGTGCCTTGATCGCGCCCATCATGGCCTCGGCACTTCGGTTCAGGCTCTGCTCCGCGCCATTAGGCGGCCTGAACTTCGACCATCCGTAGGCAACACTTGCCAGGGCCATACCAATGCCAGCTCCGGCCTGAAAGACCAGGTTGACCCACTCGTGCTCGTTCATCAGGCCACCACGAAAGCCGGAGTCGTGCCGGTGCCCCGGTAAGACCGGAACTGGTAGGCCTGAGCATCCGGATCTGTCCGCGCCGCCAAGGCGGTCGCGTCCATCTTCGCTCCTCCCACGTCGTACCAGCGTTGCCAGAGCAGAACTACGTGTCCGACCGAGCCAGCGCCGCCGGCCGTCCCAGTGCCACCGCCCGCTCCACCTGCGCCACCCAGCGAAACTAAGACGCTTCCCGTCGTGGCATCGATCTGGATCGTTAAGGCCGCACAGACGACCGGTCCGCCTGCGCCGCCACCGCCGCCTCCCCCGTGGGCGGTCGGAGGCCCACCACCAACGGCCCCGGTGCTGGTCCAGGTAAACCCGACTCGTATACGAATGGAGGCGGCCACGATGTAGAGTCCCGCGCCTCCTTTGCCACCAGCGCTACCCGCCGCAGCCCCATCACCGCCTCCACCGCCACCACCTGCTCCCGTGAGAATGTCTAAAGTGTCTCCGGTCAGGAAGTGCGTTAGCCAATTGGTCTGAGTTCCGCCTTTGCCAGCAGTAGTGCCGGGAGTTCCGCCATCAGTACCTGCAGCACGTGCACCCGCCCCGCCCCCTCCTTTGCCTGGGCTGTAGGTGAGTCCGCCGCCATTACCCCGACCGGGACCGATCCCCGAACTGCCCGATCGCGCCGACGAGTCGCCCGAGCCGCCGAGAGCTCCGTTGCCAGTGCCGAGGATCGCACCGCTGACGCCGCCGCCAAGAGTGACCGCGCCCGTGGCGCGAATCAAACAATACGGCTGGTCGAGCGTGACCGTGACGCCATCGTTAATCGTGAAAGTGGTGCATTGCAGCGTGTAGACGCCGTTGGCGTCGGCGGCCACGCCCGCAATTGCCGAGAAGTTAGCATTCGCGGCGACCGTCACCGCGCCATCTGAGCCATCACCGAGGTCGAACAGAAGCGGTAGAGCGCACTGAAGCCGGGGGCGACCGTCCCAACTAGCAGCCACGCTTAGGTTCCGTACACCGTGGCGACGATGGTCGTTGCGGCCTCGGCTTTCGCAACCAGGTTATGGGTTGATTCGATGTTGGGTATCAACTTCGTTACATCGCTGGACGCATCCATGTCCACCGCGATGACCTCCTCACCCGCAGCCGAAACGGTGTCGTTGGAGTAGTAAACGATGCACCAGGTTTTGCCGCCCGTGGTCGCCTTGTTCACCAGGCGCACTAGCACGTTCGTCCGCGCCGTCCCTTCAGCGAGAATGGTCGTATCGGTAGTCCCTACGGCTATTGGAGCTTGAAGGAGAGCCATCTATATCCCCAGTGCTATCGCGGCCGTGATCGGCCCCATGCTGCTGGTCACCCCAGCAGTCTGTGCGGAATCGAAGATCAGGACCTCGCCGTCTCCTCCGGCCGCGACGCGCGCCATCGCAGTCGCCGCGGTCGCCCAGGCTGAATCACCCTTGGTCGTGACCTTCGCCACACCGGTCTCAAGCAGATTGTCGCGGAGATGGGTATTGAGTAGCGCGGCCGTCAAAATCTCGCCGACAACCCAAGTCACGTACGAGGCGCAGTCCAAGCCACGTCACACCTCCTTTCGCTGGCCTGCGAACGCCGCGGAGAGGGACTGCCATGTGGCCGTAGCCACGTGCTCTCCGAACTTGCGCGCATGCCAATGGATGCCCTGATGACAGGGCACACACAGCAACACGAGGTTCCGCACGGAACAGTCGGACTTCGTCCCATCGACGTGATGGGTGTTGGGCTTGCGACCACCGCGCCCGAGACGCTGACCGCAAGCTCGACAATGCCCCCGGTCTCGCGTCCAGACGAGGCGCTTCGTCGCAGAATCGAAGTTGGGCGGATACGGCAGGAATGAACGGCCACCATCCCAGGCGGGGTTGAGGTGGCCAGGCATGGCGTGAGCTCGGTTGGCGGCCATCATCCGCGCGATCGTTTCGGGACCATGCCGCCAGCCACGCTTGCGCTGGTAGACGCCGTCGTTTCGCGCCAGCCGTGTTGCCGACCTTCGCTCGATCTCCGCGGGCGAGATCCGCTTGCCCTTGTTGGCACGGCTCATCTTCTCCGTGGCGATGGCCCGCAGAGCCGGATTGTCGAGCCAAACAGGTCGATGCCCCTTGGCGAACTCGGTTCTTGTGTGATTGTGGCCGTGCGCGAAGCTGGCTGGTTGCAAGCCTTTGGTCATCGGCGCGATCAGCTGACCGCACCCGCAGCGGCACGGAATCTTCGTCAGCAAGGCGATCGCCGCGTAGCGCCTTGCTAGGTGTGCACGTTGACGCTCGCGGCCGCTCAGCGCCATCGTTAGTCTGCCAGTCCCACAGCTGCGTTCTCGGCCCGCAGCTGCTCGATCGTCTCACCGACTCGCCAGTTCCGCGTTCGCGCGTAAAACGGCTGCGGTTCTGGACGCTTGAGTAGCAGCGCCTCGATCGCCGTGCGCAGTCCAACTGCCGGGAACCGCACCCCGTAGGGCGAGCCGCCGTTGTCGGTGCTGCCACAGTAGATGCACCAGAAGATCGGGTCCACGTCGCCGACCACGTGCGCGCCGCCGCACCCCGGCCGCGGGCACCGAGCTAGCCAACGGCCTTCATCGATCCAAGCGTCGACTGTCCCGACCGGCGCACGGTCGGCGCCGAACATCGCCAGATCGCCGCCGATGTTTAGGTAGTGGGCCCGCAGGAACGGGACCAGCGGGATCTCCTGCCAGTCCTCATGCCGAACGATGACCTGGCGCACGTCAGTAGGCCAGCTTGCCGGTATCGAGGACAGAGGTATCAAGCACGAAGAACGCTCCAAACATCGAGGCCCGCGAGCACTCGTACGTCACGTCATGGCGCAGGTCAGAGTCTATCCTGCCGTATAGGCTCTCGACGAAGAAGTCCTCATTAACCCCGAGACCGCTGTTCCCGGTCGCTACGATGGTCACGCGGTCGACGATGTCGCGACTCAGGATCTCGGTGAGCTGGGCGGCGCTCCGGTTGCCCGCGAGCGTGCAGTAGATGATCGGCTGCGGAACAGCGTAGATGCTCGCGACCCAGTCGTTCCGGCTGATCGCCTCGTTAGCGTTGGGCACGAACCGAGTGCGCGGCGGGTAGGTCCGGGGTCCGTAGCGGGTCTTTGAGGTGGAGTCGACCTTCTGGAACGTCGCGGGGTCGCTCGCGATCACGGCCGTCCCGCGGGCCTGGAGAAGGGTTAGGTAGATTAGGCGAGTCGCATCCGTGTTGGTCAGCGTGATCTTCATCGCCTTCGCGAGCTTGCTGACGGCGATCGTCAGGCTCGTCGTGAGATCGGTCCCGCTCCCATCCGAGGCCGTGTTGGCCGTCACGTCGGTCGTGGCCGTCGTGGTGGTCCAGGCGTTGACCCCGATCGCGTCGGTCGGGTCGCCAGGGTTCGGGTAGTTCGCCCAGAATTCCTTGGCCTCGCCCGGCGCCAGCGTCGGCGAGCTCGCGCCGGTCTCCGGGTACGTCCACAAGACGGCCAGCGAGTTGACCGTGTAGACCGTGACCTCGATCTCGAAGATGTTGAAGATCTCGCGGTTCGGGTCGCGCTGCCCGTGAGGAAGCCCGTACTTGAGCGTTCCGCCAGCCGCGTCTGTCCAGGTCGCGGCGCTCGCCTGGTAGGGCGCCAACATCCTGACGTGCCGGTCGTGGAACACGACCTTGAAGTTTGTCCCTTCCCAGAGGAAACCGTTCTCCGCCTCCTCGATCTCCCGGAGGACGCCCAGCGTGTACGCCTCGTCCGCCCACCAGCGTGTCATTGTCGTCTTGCCGTCGTCAACGTCGCGGTCGGCCGCCGGCCAGACAGCCTCATCCAGCACGGCGTCGAAGGCGTCGCCCGTCAGGATGCTAGTCTGCATCGCGACCTGAACCTTCCACTGGTTCAGGTAGGCTAGGGCGCCGACGGCGCGGAGCTGGCAGCGGTGCGCGCCGCCGAGGTCCGGCAGCGGCTCGACCGTGTCGAGGAAGCCCGACCATAGGTTGGCTGCTGTCGGCGCTGTCGATCGAAGTCGTACCCTCCGCCCCGGCAGGATGTTGCCGTACAGCGGCCCGGTCGTCAGGAGGCTAGAGAAGCGATTGCCGGTGTTATTCAGCGTTGCCAGCAGCTCGCCGCCGAGGCATCGACCTGTGAGCTGGCTCGCGTAGTCTCGCCCACGCCGGTACTCGACCGCGCGCAGGTACGGGGTCAGGTCCTCGCCGGTGTCCAGGTAGTCACCGTCATTGTTAAAGTCGCACTCGAGGACGTAGGTCGCGTTCGGCACTGCGCTATTGCCTCGCCAGTTCGGGTAGCCCCCCCGCAGCAACCGCGTCACGGACCGTCTCGGTGATCATGCGCTTGAGCTCCATGAGGCCATAGACCGGGGCGTTGAACGCGACATTTACGCCCGCTTGGCCGCGCGGCGTGACCCGCTCCCCGCCGTGCGCCATGATGACCTGCGGGCTCCCGGGCGCACCCGGTACGATCCCGCCGTACTGAAAGTGGGGCAGATTCGCCCGCTTGTTGATCTCGTTGACGTAGAGCTCGCGGAAGGTCCTCCCCGCGTTCGGCCCCGTCCCTATCTGCTCGTCCATGTGGCCGGCGATATAGGCCAGGTTCTCCGCCGTCTGGCCCTGGAACGCCTCCGCGAGGCTGAGCTGCCGCGCGAGCGCCGCCGAGGTATAGGCGGTCTGGGCCGAGCCCGCCGGTACGCCGGTCGGGGCTGCAGCGGCGGCGGCCGCCGTCACCGCGACGCCCTGCGCGGCCGCGATCCTCTGGGCCAGCTCATACTGCTTCTGGAGATTGTCCAGCGTGGCCTGTTGCCGCCCGCTCTCCAGGTCCGCCCGCAGGTTCTCCAGCGCGATCATCCCCGTGATCGCCTCTAGCTCAGCCTGTCGCGCCGTGAGCGTCTGCTCGGCGCGCTTGATCACCTGGTCACGCAGCAGTTTCTCGGCCTCCAGCACGGCCTCCTTACCGGCCAGCGCGGCGCGCGCGGCGTCTAGCTCGCCCTGCTTGGCCGCCCGGATGGCGTCGATCCGCAGCCGTTCCAGCCGTAACTCCATTTCCAGCCGCTCGCGCCCAGTCGCCTTAGCGATGTCCTTCTCGAGCTGACCGATGTCGATGGTCCGTATCTGGGCCTCTAGCGCCCGGGCCCGCTCTGAGTGCGGGGCAGCCAGCCCCGCGATCTGGGCCTCTACGTCGAGGACGGCCTGCCGGGCGGCGAATACGTCCCGCGCCGTCGTCAGCTCTATCGCTCGCGCCCGGTTAAGGTTCTCCTGCGCCGCCATCACTGCGTCAAAAGCCGGCCGCCATTGATCGAACTGCGCCTGAGCACGGGCGATGGCCTCGGCCGATAGCAGCGAACTGGCTCCACCAGCCCCCGCACCCCCCATCTTGCCGCCTGCATCTTGGACGGTATTACCCAATCGCTCCCATATTTCATTGGCGCGCTCAGCGGGCCTAACGATGGCATCTTCAATCTGCTGCGCCCGCCAAGCCGATCCGGCCAGCGGATCGCGGATATCCACGCCCCGGGTCGCTACCTCGATCTGTGCGTCGCTGAGGGCCTGGAAACCACTGGCGGCGGCATAGGCCCCGCCGCCGATCCGCCCCAGGGCGTCCACCGTTGGATCCGCGCTGGCAACGAACTCAAGCGTTCGCGCTATTGCTATCTCTTCTGTGCCGCTCATGGTTTTCCAGGCAGTGCTGGTCTCAGCCATAGTGTCGGAGAAGGCCAACATCGTGCCGCTTAGGTCCTGGTGCGCACGGGCGAGGTTTTGTATACTGACTAGCTCCTCCCGCAACTGCAGGACGCGCTGAATGGCGCCGAGATTTAGAATCTGCCCCTTCGTCAGCACATCCCCGATCGCCTGAACGTACTCACGCCGCATGATTTCGGCGGCGCGCTTGTATTCATTGCTCGTACCGGCCACCACTTCCTGTATGAGCTTTTCGTCGCCGACCTCCTCCCTCATCGCCTCGCGGAGCTTGCCGATCGCTGCAATGACGCCCACGATACCCAGGATCACGGGTCCAGCGGGCCCAAAGGCCAATGTCACAGCTACGCCGATTGCCGCGAATGCCGCGATCATGCCCGCCTTCTCCTGCGCCACTAGCCGAAAGAGCTGACTCAGCGGTCCTAGAATGACCTCGACCCCGGCCTTGAACGCTGTGCCCCACTCCACCGCAATCTTCACGGCCTCCCCAAAGCCTTGGGCTATCCGATCGAGTGTTTGGGGCGCATCGCGCGAGAGCTGCGCCATTGCGGGCCCGATCGTCTGCAGCAAGCTCCCGCCGATCTTCGCCGCGAAGTCGCCGAAGGCCGCGCCCGTGATCCGCGTCGCATTCGCCATGCCTTCGGACGTGCGCGCGAAGT
>ERZ1292644.1179-Hain-H14-01um-R2-1179-length-14106-cov-4_pt2 | contig 10093 bp, 16 predicted proteins | sample MGYA00564402_ERZ1292644 | MGnify/ENA primary metagenome ERZ1292644 (study PRJEB36523, sample SAMEA6512644) | groundwater metagenome | collected 2019-01-09 | study: AquaDiva: Metagenomics assemblies of 32 groundwater samples | reverse complement strand
GAAAAGAGGCCGTACAATGAAACTGGAGGCTACAAGTGGTTTCCAATTACTTTGTAACTGCAATAAATATTTTCTTTTGTGAATGTATTGAGCTAACCAAAAGCACTTCAAATGGCCAAAAGGAAAAAAATCATCATGATTACCAGAAAGGGCTTTGAAAAATATCAAGGCAGATTGAATGATTGTAGGAGTCAAGGGTACACCGGAATCATAGTTAATTCCAATGGCTTGGCAGCTTGTCGCAGACGAGCCAGCCGAACAAGGAAGACAGGATGTGGTAGAAAATTGGTGAGGTTGGGACCAAGGGGAGCTGTTTATTACAGAAGTGGAGGTAAAAACAGATATTGTCCAGGAAGGCGATCTGGAACTACCATTGGAATGTACAATTAAGTAAATGGCTTAGTTGTAAATTTTTTCTCTTTAATACATATTGTACCTAAACCCAATCATGGCTAAAAAAAGAAAGACTACCTACATAATCAAAACAGCTAGTTTAAAGCGTTATCAACCGAGAATGAACGCTTGTTTGGCCCGCGGATCAACTGGAATTGTTATTGATCCAATATCAAAGGGTGCAGCCTGTTACACTAAGCAAGGACGAACTCAAAACAGAGGTTGTGGCAGGTGGGTGATGAGAATAGGACCAAAAGGAGGCTACTATTACCAAAAGAACGGTAGGAAGAACTATTGCAGCGGTCAACGAGCACCTGGTGCTGTTTCTGGATACGTTAGGAGCTTCAAACGTTTGAACAAGAGAGCACCAAGTTAAAACTGCATTTGTTTTTAGTAATAAATGTTAAAGGTATGGTAACCACTGCAAGACAAAAGAGAGAAATGCGTACTCAGCAAAGACAAAAAAATATCCGTAATACGAAGAAAAGGATGGCCGCTGCGGAACAGGCGTTAGTTAACGCTGAAAACGCTGCATTTATGGTTCCAATGGCAAGAGCGAGATCAGCTAGTCCAGAAGTTTAAAGTGTATTTGTAATTAAACAGGAAACACTGAATCGAATTGGAAGTCAAATTCTTCTTGCATAGGTTCGATTCCATATCTCTTTTCTAATGCCCTCGCAAGGGCTCTCAATCTCTTTGCATAGTCTCTCTCTTGTGTGTGTATCTCTGTCATGCGCATAAGTGCCCAAGTGAAATTTGGTTTGTCGCCATTTGATTGCTCAAGAATGTAATTGGCAACTTGTGCTTGCTTTCCTTTTGCATCTCTGATTACTTTCCAACCACTGTTATTGATTTTGGAACTCCAACGAGGGTCAGGCTCATTGAACGGGTTCAAAACATCTGCCTTGAAATTCTCTTCAGATTCTTTAATTTTCAAAGCACCAACTCTATCGGTGATGTAATCAGGCATCATTTTAGGCTCGTATTTTTGAGGTTGGGGTTGGATAAACACTGGTTCGGTTGGGTGAGGGAATGGTGCGTCTCCCACAATTTCAAAAGCTCTTCTTGGACTCACTGGCATATCTTCAAAGCCTGACATTTTTTACTTTGACAAGTTTAATGCAAGTTACAAATGACTTGGAAAATATTCACACTGTCACTTTGTTGATTTCGCCTGCGGATTCAGAGTGGCATTAGGTAGGTAACCAACTACTGCTCCATTAGGGTGCGTCGATTGATCCCACATATGAAATTGGTGCTGCCTGTTGTTGTTGTCACATCTAAGGCAAGATCTGTAGTAAGATCGTCTATGAGTGGCTAGCAAACAGCGCAAAGCTACACCACAAACGTGGCACTTGCACATTGTATTAAATTGTATTAAATTGTATTCTGTTGTGAACAAATCAATGTGAAATTTTATTGTGGTACAGTTTTAGTCGTCATCACTGACTTGAGGCCTTTTGTACTTCATTCTTTTCATCTGCTTTCTTGCAAAGTTCCTTACCAACGATTTGACATGTGCAGACACGGTGTTGGCAGGTATTTTAGTGCCTCTAACCGAAGTAAAAAATTTAACTATGGCAGTTTTCAAAGTGTATTCCACTTTGGCAAAAACAGTTGGGTACATTTGGGTTTCTATCTTGATCCAAGCAACCCTGGTCATGTTTCAAGTGTATTTTAGATAATAATTAACAACAATAAGGACACTTGATTTCTCCATCCAACTCGTTTCCACATTTCAAACAGATTATGGTGGTTGATTTTCTGTTCTTCAAGGTGCAGGACCTGATTGGTCGACTCTTTGTTTGGTGTGCTTCCATGGCAGATTTTGCAGTATCATAGTCTTGAGTTAAGAGAGCAGGTTGCAAAGAAGATTGGAGCATTGGAAACATTTGCTTGCATATGCCTACAAGCTCAAAATACATTTCTCGCTTTTGGTCGTCTGATTTACTAGCCATAACTTGATTAATAGACCCATTCCATTTCTTTGTCAGTTCTACACACTCTTTGCTAAAATGCTTCTCAAGAAATGCAATAAACTGAGGTGGGAGATTGTTAATGTTAGTTGAGGACATCAGTGTAGTTATTGAATCCATTTGACACTATGAAGTACAAAGAGAAAATAATTTTATTGATGTGTTACATCTCCGTGGGGTGTGAGTCTGAAGAACTTGGGCCTAGACAGTGGAAACCCTAACCCTTTGGCTTGTGGCTCAGGTTCATCAGGTGCAATGTTAAGTGAGTCCAAATACTCTTTCCCTTTGGCTGTAAGTTGGTAGAACTTGTCTTGCTCAGGATAAAGTTGCTCCACATGCATACTGTAATGCTGTGCACTTATAGCATAAAAAGCCTCTGTTGACCAAACCCAAGGTCTCAAAAGAAAGTCCTTATGAAAGGATTGCCATTCATCCTGAGCATCCACCACAGGGCAAGCAACGTGACCTCCATGACCCCTGTACAAAGCCACAAGATGCTCGTCTTTGCCAAGCTGGCCAATGTAATCTTTGTGCGTCCCTCTGCTGCTGTAGAACAAAGTTCTACCCACATCTTCAATTGTTTTCGCAGAGTTGCCGGCAAAATAACGAGTTTTGACCATTGTAGTGAATAACTCATCAAACCTTATCACAAGTAACTCCAAAGTTATGACTCTAACCTAATTATTTTATTGTGGTTGTGTAAATTATCATATTTTTTCGTCAAAACACCTATATATAGGAGATCTGTCGAAAAATTATTATAATAAATAAGATAATTACCACTTCTTTCTAATCCAGTCACAGATTGGTTCCACCTTTTGAATTAAATTGAGATCTATTGAAAATTTTATTATTTTATTTATAATATTTTTTTACCAAATCTCTCCTCTTTTGGTGGGTTAAAGAAAACAATTAGTATATCTGGATCTTTCTCCGACCTTGTTATCCCTGTAATGTACTTTCTTGTTAATGGTGAAAGACTAGCCAGGTTCTTCGTAAATACTATAACTCCTTTTGAAGTATGTCTCATTGTTGTTACTTCTTTTTCCAATATTCGCCTTGCCTTTTTAAGTTCGTATCCAGGCATACAAACCAGGTCCCACACTCTTTCCATAAAATAAAATAAATCTCAGACCAACCTGACATTTGACATAAAAAAATAACTTAATTATTATCTTATTTTAACTTACTGATGTCAAAGGTCCCAACATTACGTGAATTAAAATGGAAGAGCGTCATGCGTGAACTGCTAGAAATACCTTACCCAAAGCCAACATATGATTTTCCAAAGCTATCATTAGATTGGGCAAGACTTGCTCTGAAAGGAGTTACCCCAGCGTCAATTACGGCAGGGGCAAATAAAATAAGAGAGAGCAGGGATAAATTCCAGGAACTTATGCGTGAATTAAAGTTCAAATGTGCAATGATGGAGCTTAAACGAGGAAAAGGTGTGCCCCGTGCTATATGTTGGTATGATTGGATTTGGGACAACAGGAAGCAGTGTTGGGAAATCTGTGAACATTACCCTAACTAATTATTTTCTTTGGCATGGTTATCCCAAATAAAATGCCACTCCCAAGAAGAGTTTTGCTTAGCGACCACCATTATTATGATGTATTCAGATCCAAGAAATTGGTTTATGTGCTTTCATCAACAAATTTGCCAGCTCAAATCTTTGCATACGATGAAATAGCAGAACAACTGGAGGCCATGTACGAGACTCCCAGTAAAGGAAGCAAAAGAAGAAGACTTAGATAAAATAACCACAATTATTTATTGTCTGATAAACAACAGCTTCTTATTTTATTTTTCCTTAATTGTTTGCGGCCTGGGGGCCTAATCACTAACCTTTCTGTAGATGGCTTCAACCAACTTCTCAATGTATGCGCCTGTAATTAAGTGTGATGCAAGAATTGCTGCAAGAAATCAAGATAAAACTGGAAATAACAAACAAATAATAAACAAAAACGAAAGGATTATCCAATGACAACAGCAGATTTGATGCTAATCTAACCAAGTTGGTATATTTGAATGGTTAGAACATACTTTTTGGCCAAAGGACTGTGACAATTCAAAAAAATTGTGGGAAGACAGCGTCAACAGCTTTGGTGTGATTCGAAAATGATTCTGGTGCTGTCCTCACCACTCTTTAAACGAAGTATCTGTTTAACTTTGCTTCCCAAAAATAACTGATACATTTTGTTATTTATGAACAAAAGAGTTAAAAAATTATTAATTGTGGGATCAAAAAAAGCGGGGTGGAGGTGGGTTGTCGTTAACGTTCGAATTAAACTGCTGTACAGTCAGGTCTTTGATACACTCTTTAACCCATTTGGATTGCCCACCCGTTCAGAATTGAGTTCTGTCTTCCTAACCCCAATGTATTCATTTGCTTTTTTTGCTTTTACGACCCATTCCAGACAGGATTTATTTATTTTGGTTTTGAACCTTAAGCGAAGTGGTTTTTTTTTGATCGGTTTTGCTGGCTTGTCTGTATCATATTTGTCCAGTGAGCCTTCAAAACGTGGCCTATCCATAACAAATCTGTCCAAATTTCCTTTCCAGTTACAATTCATGCTTAACATGGTAGTGCAATTGTGATTATCACAATAAACTTTGAAATTTGGCTGCAATCTTAAACAATATGGGCAGCGAACCCCTCTCTGTGTTCTTGACATCTAAATTTTTTCTAATTAGCTAGATATTTTTGACAGATATTTGTGAAAAGATCTCCCTCCGAGTTTATTTACAATGCTTCAATCAACTTTGGATAACACATGGGACAGTAGTGGTCGTTTTCCTCCAACATTACCTCGTGTTGTTCCCCTTCCGAATCAATTTCGTACTCGGGCCCTTCTTCTGAAGGCATTGGTTTGCACAAATGTGCAAAACAATCTTCGCAAAAGGGAATATCACACTCAGCACAGTAATATCGCTCCTCTTCGCTCTCCAGTTTCTCCGAACAGTTAACACATTCTACATCAGACATTTCTTGACTCCCTTCTTCAACTTGTGATGCATCAGATGGTTCGTAGTCATCATCCACCAATTCCATCAGCTTTTTAACGAAAGGGCATTCCTTAGCGCTGTACTTTTTTTCTCCTGACATTTCAAGTGACTTGACAAAGGTAATAACTGTGCATTAGATTATATTTACATCTTTATAGCTTTATGCTTTTGTTGATATTTGGTTACACTGCCGCACTAGCAACAATTTTGCTGGTTTTAATCACAACAGGATTGGTATTTGTATGTTTTGAGTACATATCTCCTGCATTAAACACATTATTTGCAAAAAGAGTACCGCAAGATGTCGACACGATCTCAGATGAATTGCAGAGCAGCTACGAAGACCTCTGATAAAAGAAACTCGATGAACATGTCATACGATGCTGCTCTGATTCAAAAATTGCACAATTGTTGTGCATGGTTGCAAAAATTGGAGCCAATAATTGCAAACCCAGCATTGGCACAGAGGCTGCTTCTGTTTGCAACAGATGATAGAGTGCAGGTTTTTAAGAGTTGGTTTTTGGACGATATCAGAGAGGATTTGATGGCAAAAGGAGTATTCACCATCGCAACAAGAATGATGGCTGACAATGGGTTGTCAACCACATCTTTCACAAAGGAAGAATTGGATCGCTTTTGCCAATACATCTCCTGTTTCAATGCATTCATCCGTTCAGAAGAGCAGAAGAAATTCAACAGTGACAGCAATCCAAAAAAGAGAAAACCTGAAGAGAAAGAAGAAAAGGAGTCCAAACAGGAGGACAAAGTGACCAGTAACGATGTTGAAACTGCTCCAAATAAAAGGGCCAAGGTTTAGGCATTGAAACTTTTTCTCTGTTCATCTTGCGAACTTCAGTTACAATGGGGTTTTTTGACAAAGTAAAAGGGTGGTTCAGCAACGGAGTAAAATCTTTTGGTTCAGGCAAATGGGCAAGCCCAGTTGTTAAAACGTTCCAATCAATCGGTGCTACTGTAAAGGGTGCCGTTAGTGTGTTGCACCAAGATGTTAGGGATTTAGTAAGTGGCGCAGGGGGCATAATCAAGGGCGCGCAAGGGCTAGTTTCCAAAGCCATTGACAAGGGGGCTAGTACCATCGGCAGTGTAGCAAGCAGCTTGGCACTGCCTCTGGCTATTGCAGGGGGTGCTGTGGCGCTTTATTTTGTAACCAGAAGATAGTATATTACAATGAAAGATTTTCTAAGTCCAATATATTGTGTCAAGTTCAAAATACTTGCAAAGTCAAAATGTCAGCTGATCAATACAGTAATGTGCAGGGTTGGTTGGATTACATTCGTAGCAGAAATCACGGAGGGAAGGACGCTGTTTCGCCTTTAGATTTTCACAAAAGAGTAAATCACGTTGAAGAAAATGGACAGAGTGTTGTTGTTGCTGATCATCAAACTGTAGATGTTGTCGAAGGACACTCAATTCAATTTCTTCTTCCTGACAACTCTGGTCAAACACCCACAAGTTTTGCATCTGCCGGACAATACTCTTGGTTCGAAATAAGAAATGATGTGTACCCCTATTTGGAAAACCCCTCACTCGTGTTAACTTTGACGGAGAGTGGAGGAACCAACCCAGTTCAAACTGTTCCTCTACCTTACCTCTTCACCTCAATTGAATTCTGGGCAGAAGGACAATTTGGAAAAAAGATCCAAACACTCTACCCAGAAACAATGTTTCTGTATTCTTTGCTGCTGCCAAACGATTCGCAGAAGACCAGATTTGGACTTGCACTCAACTACAATGGAATTAATGGATTGAATCAAGATATGATTCCTGAAGGAGGAACCGTTAGATGGACACTGCCACTTTGGGGAAATTTCATCAAACAAAACAAAGGAATTTTCCTCCCACACTTGAAAAATAGCTTGTGGGTGAAACTCAACTATGCTGTTGCTCCATTTGTTGGTGGAGGATACGCTGCTGCTGTTGTGGTTGCTGGTGGAGTCTACGGGCAGGGCACTTGTGCAATTACCAAAATAGAAATGATGTTGGAAATTCTGGACCTGACAACTGAAGACAGAAAAAGAATTGCTGATGATATGGCACTAAACATCTACCAATACAATTTCTTGGACACTGAGAAGTGGTCCTTTACCAACCAAACGATCACTGCCGGAACAACAAACAAATTTGAACTGAAGCAGACTCAAGGACTGTACTCCTACTTCCTCACTCGCCTTCAAGCTACCAGCACTTCCTTCACAAACGTTGCCTACAATGCATCTATCACTGTTGCAGCCAGTGAAGGACTCATTGGAAACTTCATCAAAGCCTCTCATCTCGGTGACTACAGAAATGGAGGAGAATGGAGCTTTGAAAACAAGGGAGGACAAATAATTTCAGCTCTGTCTCCAGAACCAGCAGATTGGGCACCTGCATTGGGAGCTGCGACAGAATATCCTGGCAGCTTTCCTGAACTTTTCAATGGGTGGTATTTGATGGCTTTTGGTGACATCTTGGTGTCTGAAGACGAAGCGATCAGAAAGGGAATGAGATTTTTCAGGGGAAATGAATACTTGGTCTTGAAACCAAGAGCATCACCTGTAAGTGAAACTGCCTCTGTTTGGACAATAACACTTCTGGCTTCTGCAACCGGCGCAGCCCCCGCTGCTACCCCTACCGTCACTGGACTTTTCAGATTGGGCCTATTTGGCAATGTAACCAAAGCCATTTCTATCGGCTCAGACGACGTCAATGTGTATCAGAGGGCCTGCAATGAAGCTATGAGATCGACCATTGGATTTGATGGTACTCCAATAATCTGCAAAGTCGTACTTGGTCAGGCCCTTATTGGTTTTGCCGCTAGTGCTACCTCCACAATCACTCTCACATTTTCCAACCTCCCCAAGAGAATTCCTGAGAAGAATAACAGAGCTGTGACCATTGAATCTACAAAACTTTCAGATGGCACGCTTGGGTACACGTTGAGCGTTGTTCACACAACAGCTGGAGTTTGCAAGGACGGTTTGTCCACTACTACTTACAATCTGGAGATCACTGCAAGAAAATTTGTTCACTGCCACATTTTGCGAGATGGAACCTTCGAAATTCAAGGATTTTCTACTTAGTAGAAGCAATAAAACTTTTTCTAAGTGTACTCTGAATTGACAAATGAACCAACCTTACCTTTGGGTTGTCAGGTCAGAAGACCGTGTTTCAGGAACCAGCAGTGCCTTTAAATTTAACGCAGGAGGGGATTACAGGTTGGCACAGATGGCCGTGAAGCACATTGATTTGTTGGAAGTTGTTATTCCAAACACAATTTACAATATTCGAAGTGGAGTCAACAACACCTTCACCGTCACTCATGGAGGCAGTTTCACTGTGACATTGACCCCAGGAATTTACACGATTGATGATTTGCTTACAGAGGTTGCCGCTCGACTGCTTGTTGCTGATAACACATTGTCATGGACTGCCACTTACTCAGCAAAGACAAAAAAAGTCAGCATCTCCAATGTATCCCTGACAGACTTCACCCTAACGTTTTTGACAACAAGTCCTGACGAGGAGCTTGGATTTCCTTTGACAAACAACGCCAGCACAATATTTTCATCAGCTTCTGGTGTTCTCACTGCTACCAACGTGTTCAACGTGGGCAGGCCCTACGACTTGCACATAAATATTCAGGAATTTGGCCAAACGGCAAGATGTACAAAAACCTACAACAATGCAACCTTTGTTTGCACTTTCAGTGTGAATGGTGGAACTATTTTGGATTGGACAGCAAGGGACCACTACGACCAACATTGCAGATTCACTCCACCAAGAAACATTTATGAATTGAATGTTACATTAAAATTAGGAAACGGTGAAATTGCAGACTTGAATGGAGAAGAATGGGCAATGTATTTTAGAGTACACCCAGGAGAAGAAGAGGGCAACAAGAAGAGGAAAATTTAGAGTGTGTTTGGCTTGTTTCGCTTCTGTCTCTTTTCCATTTCCACTAAATATGAGTCTGAAAGTCTCCTTTTCTTCTTCTTCTTTTCAATTAGAGTCCTCCCGGATTCCATTCTAAATTTGGCATAAGATCCTTTGTTAAGTCTGTGTTGCCAAATTGAGTGAAGACTGTTCTCTTTCAACCACTTCTTCGTCATTTCGTTTTTCACACCAGTCAGAATTGCAAAGTTTGAGGTGAGGTATTTGATTGACCTGTCTCTGTATCGATTTTGAGGTTGTTTGCTGTTCTCTATGGCATCTCCTACTGAGAGCCAATAGTGTTCCAGCACGTAATTCATCCTTTGATCATTGCAAGGTAGCTCTCCAAGTTCGAATTTGCCTCTTGAAAGATCGATTGTTGCAACTGACTTCATCTCTTTGAGGAAATGATTTCTGTAACTTTGTGCCAATACCGGTTCCTTTCTGAAGGCTTCCTCTGGTGATGCGCTGAACACTGATGCAAAGTTGACTTGATCTTCATAAAAGTCTGCAACCATGTGATCAAAATTCAGTGACTCTGATTTGATCACTATGTCTGTTTTTCCAATTTGCAGCTGAAACACATTGAAGCCGTTGCGATGGTTTGTTGTTTCCACCATTGTAGGCAACTTCAGTTGAACTGAATCCAAATACTCTCTTTTCAATTCTTTTGCTTCTTCAGGTTGTATTGCAGGATCGTTTGGAAAGTCTGGGAATGCCCTAGAAGCGGGTCTATACTGCATTGAACGCCTGGTCTGATAATTCATGTTGTTGACGTCGTTGAAATT
>ERZ1292644.1915-Hain-H14-01um-R2-1915-length-10103-cov-30_pt1 | contig 10103 bp, 14 predicted proteins | sample MGYA00564402_ERZ1292644 | MGnify/ENA primary metagenome ERZ1292644 (study PRJEB36523, sample SAMEA6512644) | groundwater metagenome | collected 2019-01-09 | study: AquaDiva: Metagenomics assemblies of 32 groundwater samples | reverse complement strand
CGTTTTCAGTAGCGTTTATAGCCGCTTGCAAGCTGGTTTTGACGGAAGTATTACCAAGTAGGTCGGTTCTTTCTCTGTGATCAGAGTCAGTTTCAGACGATACCCAAAACACCTCACCATTGGTCACAATACCGGCATTGCGGATTTCAGAAAGAGGATCAATTTTATAGACATTAAAGTTTCTAAAAGAATCTCTCATTAATTACTTCACCCCCGATCTTCCATACTTTTTCTTAAAATAACGAAGTACGGTGATCTTTTGCCTGGGCGTCCATTGGACGATCCTGGCGATTTCATCCATCGATATCCTGCCATATTTGGTTCTGTGAGCTTTTTTATTGTTTCTTCCCACATAGTTATTATAACGGCGCTAACTGTCCCTGATTGGACATTCGGCTCTTTAACTTCTCAACAAGGGCGGGGTTAGACTTTAACTGTTTAACAATTTCCTCTCCCCGTAAATAGGCTAGGTGCCTTCTACCGAAGTATTGCTCAACCGTAGATACTCCCTTACCCTGGGATACGTTTTTCAGATATTGGGCTGCCGCCGATGTCCGTTCTGATAGGTTGGCTTTGTGCTCACGTTCCCTCTTGCGATCTTGTTCGTCATTCCATACGTCAACCTCCGCTATTACACGGGCGTTGTGAGCAGGATCGAACCCCGGATCACCGTAAGGCTTTTGCTCCATGAACTTAAAATCCTTTTTAGATATTTTGGTATCCATGCGGGAGTGTGAGAATCGAACTCACCAACCCTTCTCCCGGTAGATGGTTTGTTAGTGTGCGCACACCGTTGGCAATGCACAAACCATCCAAAAGCATTGTTAAGCCGACTTTCGAGTCTGCTTGCCGTTTGCCGCCGGAGCAAGACAAAGGACGTTTACAAACCAGTGCATTACTGCCTGGTATTGGATTGTGTTCGCTAAGCGAAGCAATCCTCCGCCACTTGGATCTTCCATCCAGCTGACATCAGAAACCTGACAAATCTTCCAGGTACTAAGGTTGATTAAGAGAACCTCGCCATCTGGAACATCGTAGTCTCTAAAGACACCGACCACATTTCCGCCTGCCGCGAATTCAAGACCTTTCCATCCACCCAGGAGATCGGCCTGGTTTACAGTCCTTCTCATGGCTGTCAAAAGATCGCCGTACTTTCGATTCAGCGTCTTGTTGACCAAGATGATGTATTTGTCATTCGCATCAGCGTACTCTTGTACGTCACCGTCCATAGTCTCCAGTCTTGCGAGCGAGAGAGCCTCGCTGACAGAGCCGAAACTTGGAGTCCAACCTACAACGTTACGAGCTAGACCCGCGTATGTGTTTGTACCGGTTGAAGAAGAAAGAGCCGCGCGGATACCCAGAAGTTCTGAAGTACCTGCACCTGCGCCTCCACCATCAACAATGTAGACAGCATCATCCGCCGCAGTCACAATTGCCGTTGGAGCACCGGAGACAATAGAAGTACCCGTTACACCCGTAAGAGTACCGATTGCCGCCGCAGCTGTACCAACACCAACGATTTGATCTACCGCGAAGTATTTAGTAGGAGAAATATCTCCATTGATACTTCCATAGTAGTCAACTGCCCGACCGTCATCGACGGTACCGTAGCCAGCCTCGGAAGTCGCAATCGCTTCAACAGCGACGGTACCCGTTCCGACTGAGCCACCGGTCGTACGCACCTTGGAAACTACACCATCGCCACCGCCGTACAGCTGTCTGTTTACCTGTCTAGCGAAATCGTTAGAGAGTTTTTCAGATTGAGCTTGTAGGGCGCCTTGAACAGCGAGAGTGTTGCTTTTGGACGCGTCGATTGCCAATTTCGAGATATTCAAAGCCCCGGTTATTATCTCCACAGAGACAGTTGCCCGAGAAGTATCGCGACCACCTCCGGCGTTGACAGTTCCACCGTCATTCGCCAAGTTAGCCACTCCACCGTGTCGGGTTGTATAAATCGGAGCCAAAAACTCATCGTTCATGACCATCGTATCAGCGTCACGCTTAAACTGGTCAAGAAGAATAGTCTTTTTAGGAAAATTATCACGGACATAAGGAAGCATTACCTCTTTTAGGGTTGCTGTTATGTCTGAAATCAATAAATTAGCCACATTAAATCACCTTCGTTCTGCCTAAATCGGGTACGTCTAAAAGATCGTATTTAACCCCAATCGGCAATAGATAGGTGAGTTTCATACCCCTTGGCTCCTCGTTAAAGAATCACGGATGGCTTGAGCTAGGTTGTCTCTCGTAATAGGTTGGGGTGGAGGAGGAGCTTTAGCTCCCGCTGTCGGGTTGTCCTGGGTCATGAACCCCGCTGGTTTAATCTTTTTGAGTTGCTCTTCCTTCCACTTGTCTATCTCGTTTTCATACATGAGCTTGTAGGCTTTTTCCGGGCTTTTAACTCCGTTTTCATCCATGTACTTCAAAAGATCTTCCGGAGTCGTTTGAGGTTGGCCTTTTTCTTTAGCACCATCAATAACACCCCTGACGTCCTCAATGAGATCTTTGGCGGCTAAAGCGTTAGCAACGGCCTTATTTACTTCCGTGCTAAATGTATCATCCGTCACTATACCCAATTCGTGGGCTTGTTTGCGGGCCATGACTCGAGCTTCTTCGGGAGAAAGATCCTGACCTTTTTGGGCCTTGGCATCCAGGTCTTTCTGCTTTTGCTCTTCCAGTTGTCTAGCCTGTTCGGCCTGGTTCTTCTCGAATTCAGCTAGTTTTTGAGACTTTTGAGTATAATCAGGGTAGAAGTCCTTAATTGGCCTATTCCACTTAGTTTCATACTCCTGGGCTGTTTCACCCAGTCCGACCAACTTAGTTAATTCCTCTTGAGAGTATTCTTTTTCGCCTAGTTTGATTGTTTGGGGTTCTTCCACTTTTTCCTCCTGCTTTTTATCGAAAAAATCTGACATTCTTTTGTTCACCTCCCTTCCACATACTCAAGCTCTTAAGTTGAGTAGGGTAATTTGGCAACAAAAAAACGTCGACTTTCGCCAACGTCTCAAGGTTGCTGTACCGATTATAACACATGATATAATCGTCGATAGATTGTTATGGCCAAAGTCTCTGTTAAGACGGTTGATGACCTTCTAAAAGAAGCCCACTTTCGTGATTCATACAGAGCGCTCCCCAAGGGCAAGACATTCAAAGATCTTTCTACTGTAATTATTCTTCCCATCCCCGGTCCTAAAACTGAAAAGAAGTTTCTCAACTGTAAGAAATGTAAGACCAAAAACGAATACGAGTCTTGGTCGTTCCAGGGTCTACATCCCATGTTTGTCGAAGCCTATAAGCGTTTAGTCAAACCCATGAACGTCCCCGTGGTAGAAATGACGCCCTCGGGCTACGAAGTTGGGGACGCTTACAACAAAGCTATTGAAATGGTTTTAGCTTCACCCGGACTAAAGGACTTCAAATATATATTGACCGTAGAATACGACAACATCATTCCATTTATACCTAATACCCAAGGCCCGCTGATGATGCTATATGAGACCATGGAGAAGGGATTTGATGCTGTCGGGGGGCTATATTGGACTAAAGGCAGTCCCTCGATGCCATTAATTTATGGTGATCCTAAAGAGAAAAGAGACGCGCCCGCCGGAATGTTCAAAGTGAGAATGGATTGGAAGCCTGGAGACATTGTGGAGTGCAATGGAATGGGGATGGGGTGGACACTATTTAAGCTGGATATCTTCAAGGACAAGCGTCTCAAAAAGCCCTGGTTTCAAACGATTAACGACCATTCCGACAAGGGCCCCAGACTTTATACACAAGATTTGTCGTTTTTCGAGAAGTTTCGTGCCCTTGAATATCATTGTGCAGTGGATACTAGAATTAAATTGGCCCATTTAGATTTTAGATCCGGAATTCTATACTAGATATGACAGATTATTCCCACCTTCCACTGCCCCAAAATAAAAAGGAGTTAAGGGAATATGCTTTAAGGGCGGCAAAATATCTAAGCACCTTTCCTGAAGAGAAAGATATATACGCAGGGAAAGAGAATCTCCCCGCTCTCCTAAGAAGGGATGGACAAATTCTATTAAAATACTTTGAGAGCGAATAATATGCCCGCCCCAATTACCAATAAAATTACCATAGGTGACTTAATTGATAAGCTCAATTCACATACAAGTTTAGCCAACGAAAAACCCTATTTTTACTTGACTAAAGGCCAAAAAACTACAAAAGTAGATATTAGTGGACGTGAAACTCTTAATGATATACAAAATATGTTAGACAAAGTAATATGCCAGCTATAACACTGCCAGAAAACACATTAGACTACGATTCGACCGTCTTACTTGACCCAGGCGCCTTTCCCTCAGACTGCACCCATCCCGCTGGACATTGTTTTGGATCAGATGGTGGAAGTGGTATGCCCAACAATCTTAAAGTCGCCATGGGTCGTGGGGGAGGGTTCGAGCTGTGGAAGTTAAACGCACAAAAGACTAAGGTGTTAAATAAGTATAAGGCAGAAAGATGCCAGTACTGTCAAAAAATGTATGTCCAAGAAGAAATTACCACTTAAAATAAAAAGACCTAAAAACTGGTTGGGCTATGACCTTGGCTGTGGAAATAATTTGGGCGGAGGGGATAAAAGTTTCATCGGCGTAGATATAATCAAGAAAGGCACCCAGGCCACTATCGAGTGGGATTTATTTCACAACTTCCCCTGGGGATTCGCCAAGGACAATTCTGTGGATGAGATATTTTCCAGCCATATGCTGGAACACTTGCCACACGGCGATGGATATCATGACCCTTTCTACCAATTTTTCGACGAAATATACCGTATCTTAAAACCCGGAGGCATTGCTAGATTCGTCTGTCCTTATTACTCGTCTGTACGAGCCATACAGGACCCCACACACATGAGATCAATCGGGGAGCCCACTTTCTTCTATTTATCCAAGAAGTGGAGAGAATTAAACAAATTAACCCACTATCCCATTACTTGTGATTTTGAGACTATTAAAATTGACCACGCTGTGTCAGAGGAGATGAATGGGAAGGCGCAGGATGCGGTGGCTTACCAAGCTATGCACTTTTGGAATGTAGTTTCAGATATCTCAGTTATAATTCAGAAGCCTAAGCTGAAATAAGAAAATAGGGGAAAGTATAATCGTTAAAATCCGACTGTCCCAATTCCTTACTTAGATTGCTAGTGGCAATAGACGCTGGAAACGCACTTGTTGAAGCGGTAAAGTGTCCTCTCACAAAAGGTCCCCCATGGGGAATTTGGCTTTTTAAGCCTCCCACGCCCCCCAGCGCAATGACAAACAAATCAGATTGTCCCGATGTGGAAGACATGTAGCCAAAATACCAGTTTCCCGGCGTTATATCCTGAGTTGCAGAGGTGTTAAGAGTTATCCATGACAAAGCATTGGCTCCAGGATTACTGGAGAACGATGCACTATTTGCCAGTGATAAGGTGGATCCGTTTAGAGAGTAGAGACCCCAGGAAATACTCAATGTTTTCGCCGTTGTCCCAGACGCACTCATTAACATTGCCAAGGTGTTAAAAGATATACTTCCCGGCACATAATATCCATATAACATCAGGCTGCCAATGGCAGCGTGCGGTTGAAAATTGGTCGCCTGCGGTAAAAGGGGGTGATTACCGAAAAAGTTTAATCTTACACTTGCCATGTTTAGGACGATATAATTATTATAGGGACTTCGAGTTCTAGTCCCCCAGTAATATCGAGGTCAGAAATCGCTTCAGAGAGAGGAAGGGCATTGGTTGTAACGGTCCCCCAACCACCAATAAATCCCCCAGGGAAGGCATTTCCAGCAATAGGAACAGTATACTTCATAATAGAAAAGTTGGAACTCGTATTTGTGCTGGCGAGAATTCCCCAAAACCACGTCCCAGGAGTAATATTCTGAGTTTGAGAGAATGTACCAATAGAACCGTACATCATGTCAGAACGATTGCTCGTTGTCCAAGACCCACTGTTGGCCAAGGATAAGCTGGAGTTAGTAAGAGAGTAAAGACCGAAAGAAAGAGAAAGTCTTGCCGCTGTAGCACCAGGACTCAAAAGAATATTAAGAGTGTTCAAGGAAATACTGTCTCTGAAGTTCATACCAAAGTAAGACATTGACCCAGCCGTAACCACTCGATTAGCTTGCTTAATTTGATTCACACTAAATTCAAAATTCAATTGTGGCATATCACGCAGTGATTATAATGTAAGGTTGTCTAATCGCATCGCTTCCTGTTATATCTAAATTACTGGTTGCAATACTTGCTGGCATTGCAGCTGTACTAGCTGTCATTCTACCCATTAAAAATCCTCCTGGAATGGCATTGGCAGGATTTATTGAACTGTTTCCGAGAGGTTGCCATCCCGCCGTACCTGATGACGAAACTAGATTAAGAGCAAAATACCAAGCTCCAGGTGATATATTTTGGGTAGCAGAAGTAACAAATGACACCCAACTTGTACCAGTTGTTGTAAATGCATCTGTTGCCGAAGCACTGTTGGCTAATGACAAAGTAGATCCATTAAGCGAATAGAGTCCAAATTGTATAGTGTTCGACCTTGAACCAGCACCAGTATATCGGGCAAGGATCACAACGTTATTAAACGAAAGACTAAGTGGAATATTTACTGCATGAACACTCAGCGTGTTTGCGCTTAAACCAGGGAAACCTTCTCCCAAATGTCCAGGAAAATTCTCAAAGAATTGAAGTTGGGGGTCGGCGGCGGAGGTACCAGCTGCAATCTCTGCCCCCACCCGAAGAAGCGTCATCCGGGACATAAGATTAAGGACTCACCCAATAAGCGATGTTGAAACTGGCCGTACCGGCACCATTCAAAAAGTAAGCCAGTGTTCCGTTTGCAACGGTTCTCAGTGGTGGGTTAAATATCTCAACATATCCACCACCCGCCGGAACCCACCCCCTGGCCATTACCCCAGCGCCAGTTGACCCAGCCACATTGTCTGCCACCCCACAATCAACGGTGCCCGTGTGTCCCACCACCGAAATCCTTGTAACATAAAGGAATGTCCCCGCCCCAACCGGTGCAACCAGCGTTCCCCAAAAAGCAGCCCCGGCCGTCCCAAGGGTATTTCTATAAAGCAAGACGCTGCCCGCATGTGTGTAGTTTATTCTTACTGTCCCGTTAGTTAAGTTGGAAACGGTCGTTACCGTCGAAACGAGAGTGGTCGTCCCTGTCAGTATATTTACCGACCCATTTGTCAAATTAGAAACAGTTGTGATTAGGGGGATGGTTCCAGTATTTGATACCAAACTAGCATTAACCGTGCCCGCGTTAAGCATGGCGACATTCGAGAGAGAGCCAGTAGTCATGGTTCCCACCGTCATTACAACAGACCCGTTCGTTAAGTTGGATACCACCCCAACACCGGGCAAAGTACCTACGGAGGCCAACGTCCCCGTAACCAGGTTATTTACCACACCCACCGTTCCCAGGGTTTGTTGTGTCCCAGTTGCCACATTTACCGTCGTTCCGCCACTTGAACTCGACACAACTACCGTACCCACATTAAGCGTACCGGACACCATTTGCACATTCGTAGTTCCGCTTGCCCCGGACAAATCTTCCACATACATGGCTCCCGTGGCTGGATTAACCCCTATTGGTATCGACTTGGCCGTCCCTGCGGTATCAGCTGTCCCCAAAGTGCCAACCACCCCCATAACTGTCGGGACTTGGTTATCGTCAAAGTGGGCGGCATTTACGCTCATAGGTTAATCTTTTTTTCATTCTTAAACGGAGCCATCGGACCTTTTTTAGCGGGATTGTCTAACACGTCTTCTATTTTTCTCACGAATATCACTCTCCTGCCGGTGTATCCTTTCACGGCATCTATTATCTCCGCTTCCATTCCCTCTCCCTTAAAAAACTTCCCCAACTTGTTCTCGAAGTCATAGACATTGGAATAAGTAGAGTCGGGATCGAATATAAACGCGTATTCTAAAAATGCTAATTTTTTCATTTCATCATCCCCCTCGCCATTTTGACGTGGTCACTAGAGTACTTTTTACCGGATAGTTTCTTTTTGGCTTTCTTTGCCATAGTAATACCCTTGGGTGAATAAGCATAATGTTTACCGTTGACTAGTGGCATTATTACCTCCTTTCTTGGCTTGAATAGCTAATTTGGCCTTCTCCATGTTTTGAGCCTCTTGCTCTTGCGCCCTAATTTCATCCCCGCTGAGTTGAATACCCGCTTGGCCCGCCAACTGAACCTTACCCTGTGCCGGGAGATCTTTAAAGGAAATCGACTTGGATGGCTCTTTGGCTTGAGCATCAGCTACAGCTTCCCTTCCCGCATCCCCAGCGTCTTTTAGCGCCTCCAGGGTGGAAACCTTGCCCTCTTCTATCCTTTGTTCGGGTGTGGGTAGGATTCCACCTTTAACTAGGTCGCTTGCTACTTCCATCATTGCTACCTTCATGGTTTCTAGTTGTTGATCCATCATTTGCCCACTAGCACCATATTTATCCATTGCTTCCATAATTTCACTCGCTGATCCAAATTGATATATTTCTAACAATTTCCTAAAGTATTCTTTGACAACTTCAGGGGAAACCAGGTTGAGTCCGGCCAACCGCACAAGGTAGTCTCCCAATTCTTTAGCCGCCATACGCTGGGCTTCTCTGGTATAAGCCAAACCGCTTTCCACTTCAATGTCTACCCGGTAGTCTCTCTTAAGGGGAATAGCATCTAGGGGTTGACCTTCGTCTAGCTTTAGCTCTTTCCTCTTTTGAAGTGCCGATGCGCCGATAATGTCAAAATACTGCGGTTCACCCTTTTCCAGGTAGTAAACAGTTTGGGGCTTAACAAAGTAGTCGTCGGCATAGTCAAGCATCTTTTCGGCTATCCTTCTCACTGTCCCCTTAACTCTTTCCATTGGGATAGCCAGGTTGGCAAACTCACTCTCCTTCAACGATTCTATAGCGGCATTGGCTTTGACTCCTTTGGGAAGTTTACCCAACGCCGAGGTCGTCACACCCTGCTCTTCGATGAGGCTCTCTAGCATATTCATAAAATTGAATACGAATGGGGGAATGCTTGCTATTGGGTTTTGGACAGGAGGAGTCGTGCTGTATTTGAATATCTGTCCTCCGGCACTATTGGTAGGTTCAGTTGGCTCTCCCGTCTTAACAGACCACGAACCTGCCACCATTGTGTGTAAAAAGCGTTCTACTCTTGAGACAACCAGATCCAGTGATTTATTCTGGTGCTTTAACCGTTCGATTAACGGAACCTGATATATTGGCCCCGGCTCAAACCTCAAGTCAACAATGGGGTATCCGGGTAAGTTCAAGTAGCTATCTTTCAGGGTCACATTCCCCGCCGCAAATACCTGCCGCATGACCATGTCACCCCTTTTATGTCTCTTCAATATCTCGCCACCGTCTTCCTGAAGTCTGATCCTGGCTTCGTTATCACTGTCCAGATATTCTTTAATAAACGCCTCTTTCTCGATAACCGTGGAGGTTGAGTCCGTACCCCCCAACCCACCATACCGGGACTTGGAATACGCCTCTTTGATATCAGATGACGCATACCTGTTATCGGGATTAATCTTTAAGACCTCTTCTTGATCAAACCGCTCATCAGCTTTAATTTCAGATATAAGACGGGGCTTGCTCTTTATGATGTGCGGACAATCCTCGACTTCATTTAACGATCCGTTTAAATGAACATCGAAAGCATCAAGCACCATATTGTTTAGAGTTTCCTTTACTGGGTCAGGCCAAATTTCAATAAAAGAAACCCCGTGTTTGGCTGTAAGTAGAATCATGAATGCCAGCTTCTCGACTAATCCCATTTTCTTAAACTCCTCACTTATCCAATGTCCAGATGCCTTGGCTATTCTCTTGGCTTCTTCCAACGCCTGCTTATACTCTGGGTTAGGAGCCATTGTCGTTTGCCCGGTATTTGGGTCTTGGGTGGGAATACCGGGGAACTGAATCGATGAAACCTTTTCGGGATATACGACAGAGATAAAATTTCGTGAAGTTAACAAGTTTGAGACCCCCCTAATCTGCCTTGAAGCCTTGGGAATGGATCTCATTGGAGCCCAAAGAGTCGACGCTTGTGAAAGATCCACAATCT
>ERZ1292644.1914-Hain-H14-01um-R2-1914-length-10106-cov-5_pt1 | contig 10106 bp, 16 predicted proteins | sample MGYA00564402_ERZ1292644 | MGnify/ENA primary metagenome ERZ1292644 (study PRJEB36523, sample SAMEA6512644) | groundwater metagenome | collected 2019-01-09 | study: AquaDiva: Metagenomics assemblies of 32 groundwater samples | reverse complement strand
GCCGGAAGGGTGCGGGGTAGATTCCGGTTCCCGAAGTCCCTGTAATCGTCCCTAGTGTCGAGGTATACGCATTGGTCGCAGGATTGTAGGTATCAATAACAGTATTCCCCCCCGATGTTTTCATCGCGTACAGGAGATTTGTTCTTCCGTATCCAAAGAGCGAGGTTGCTATCACCGTCCCAGCCGCTCCCGCGCCAGTTGTTGAGATTGCAAATGTACCCGTAACAAAGTTGACTGATTTCTCAAGAATTTGCGGGAACGTCCCACCGTCGGTATTTCCTAGCGCAAAGAGATTTTGCGTCCCACCTGAATCGGTGAATAGCTCGACACTTTTAATTGCATATGTAGCAATAGTCCCTGCCTCATTCTCCATGTCCCGGTAGGGAAGGAGTTTATTAGGTTTAGAAAACACATCGAAGTGATGTGCTATTGCGAACTCATTGGGCGCTGCATTTTTAGTATCTGCCGCAATTCCTCCGTCAAAACGATTTACAAAGTCAACGCCCATATCATATATAGTTCACTTTTCTCATCGTCATCTTCGGGCGCTCATCTTGATTTCTCATCCCCATAAAAGCCATCAATTCCTTTTCCCGCTTATCCCTCTCCGTCATGAGAAATCCGACGCGGTCTTTCTTGTAGTTGAGGCAGTACAAGAGTGCCGCTGAATACGCGAGGATGTCGTGCCACGGAGAAGGAAAGCCCGGCTCTTTTGTCCCTGTCGTTACTTGAGCTGATGTGTAGTTATCGGACGTTCGCAAGAAGAAGATTTTGAGTCCATTAGTAAGCGTTACGTTCACTCCATTATCAGGTGCGGGATAGAGAACAATGATGTTCTCTCGTTTCTCGTAATAAATGGGCGCACCATCAGTTTCGTATACTTCTGTTTGAGAGAAACCATCCTCTCGTATCTGGCGAAGCGTGAGCGGTCTGATGGGATAGTAATTTCCGTTGTCATCAAGTATTTCTACCGCCATTATGGTGAGCGGTGTGGTGAGAGAATCAATCTGATATTCTGCTTGGCTGTTCACCAAGTTCATTGTGTAGGTGGGAAAGGCGGTGTAATTACTATCACCGAACGGCCATGGACTGTTGCCTGTAAGAGTGATGAGTTTGCCTGTGAGCCGCTCATACGCTTTGTTTATGAATATCAAAAGCTGCGCCGCTGTGAGAGACGTCGAGTCGGTGTCGCTAAGGTAGCGAGCGAGTGTATTAAGGTCGGCGATGGTCATATTTAGTAGAGATAATCTCCAATATGTTTCATTTCGATTGTTAAATCACACCAAACCTCAAAGCCTGCCTCACGAGCCTTCCGGCAAAACCAATAATCTTCACCCGTTAAAACTTCACCTTTCTCGTCCGACTCCCAGAAAAACCACGGATGGGATAGTTTCTTGAAAACATCCGTCTTGATAAGCACAAAACCGGTTCCCACAGCATCGCATGTCAGAAAGCCGTCAGGATTATCTCTCACAACATTTTTCTTCTTTTCTATGTCCATATGAACTGTAGATGTTGGTGGAGACTTCCGCAGATGGTAATGGACACCGACAATATCCTTGTCTCGTGCGAGTAGCCGTGAGACAGCGTCCGCCTCGAAGAACATGTCGCTATCAACAAAAAGGACATGAGTGCATCCCTTCTCTAACGCAAGACCGGCTACCATCTCCCGATTCCAGTGGATAATACTCCCCTCCTTGAAAAAGAGGTCATACTCGCAGGGAAAATCACGTATCATCCGCATCAACGCAAAAGCGGTCTGCGACTTAATCAGACCTGCTGAAATAACACAGATTGCTATTTTTGCGCCCATATCCTTGCCTCCGAGTAAGAGGCAAAGGATGAGAACAACTCAAGCTACGTTCACGTCGTAAACAATTCCGACATGTGCCGTAGGCGTCAAGTGTCCGATTTCCACACGAGAGTAATACGCCGTTCCAGAGAAGAACGTGTTTGAATCTCCCGAAGGGAATGGGATCGTGTACGCCCTACCATAGAGAGACTTGAGAATTCCAAGTCGCTCTATCTTCTTCACACCCGCGAAGACGTGGTTAGCCGTGTGGTCGTTAGACCAGAAGTGGTCTGCACCCAAATAGTGCAAACCCTCTGCCGTTCCAGCCTTCAGTGCTTGGTCTGCTGACGTGAAGCCGTTTGCTTGCACGAATGCTTCCAAGTATTCGAAGTCTGCCGCACGCCAGATGAATCCAACACCATGTTGGTTCATCATTGACTGACCATTTCCTTCACGAATCTCACGCTTAACACCACGAATGATGTCATCAACGTTGGAGGCGGAAACCGTAATGTTTCCTGCTGCTCCACCGATGGAAGCGTTGTCGAAGTCAGTCCATGACGCATGACGCGCAAGGACTGCTGATTCGATGTATTCGTTCAAGAGATGACCGATACGGTCGAACAGTTCCGCTTTCTTCGTCCACGGCGACTGTGCGTCGTCCGCAAGGTCTACGATAAGTCCAAGGTCGCGGCCTGTCGAAATCGTCAATGATTCCGCAGTCTCCGCGAATGTCTGGGCCGATACCGCAGTGCCACGTGTTACCGTCTGAACAGTCGGTGTCGTAGACATGTAGGAGGACGAAATAATACGGTCATTCGACGCCGTAACATCGCACATTTCCTTCCATGTCTGTGGGCGGTCTAGTCTGTCCTGCAACACGTCTTCATACTGTGTTGCATACGTTATGGTATTTGATACTGCCATAAAGTTATCTGCTTAACTCGTAAGCCCAGATAACTCGGCTATTCCGACCTAGTCGTTGTAGAACATTTTTTTGCTTTTGGCGCTATCCATGAACGCTCTCGCGATTTGGCCCCGTAGTTTCCTATCAGGAACCTCTTCGGCAGAGGGTGGATTGCCTTTAGCAAGCCAGTATTCAGGCGTGTACTTCGCTTGCGCTGTGCCGCCACTCCCTCGAACATTCGAGGTTGCGACAGCATTTGCTTTCGAAGCTTTGAGACCTTCGAGCTTGTGTTTGAAATAATCGTCATCAACGAGCTTATCCCAATCCATGCCGGTCTTCTTCTGAATATCCTTGGCAAGTTCTATTTCTTCCTCGTCCGTTACTCCAACGGCACGGAGGTACGCTTTCTGTAATAGTCCGAAGTCTTCTGGTTTGGTTTGCGGAGTTTCCTTAACTTCAGCTTGCGCTTTTTTAAGGTCTTTCAGTTCTTTTTTCAGAGAACCTAGCGTCTGATTAAGCGTGTTATATTCCATTCGCGGAATAGAGACTGCATCTTCAGCCGATGTTCCTTCTCCCCCGTCGTTTGGACTGTCCACGGGCGCAGTCTCGGTTGTTGTTTCAGTTTCCATAACTGTGTTATTTCGGTTTGTTAAACGATAACCATAAACGCACTTCCTTTTAAGGTTTAAGAATAACCGCTAGCCTTACTCAAGCACTTGGAATGACGCACTGCATGTTCCAACGGGGACGAACCCAGTCCCTGCTGTGTCGCTGTTCGAGATTCCCGCACGCACTCCCACCACAAAGTATTCTCTTGGGCCAAAGATACGGTCGGCAATAATCCGCCTCGCAGATTCTTGTGTCCACGCGAAAGACTGAATGTTCGCTAACGCCTGTGTCGTGGTTGCGTTTGTCGTAGACGCTGCCGCGATAGCTCCTTGAGCACTTGCCGCAATAGTTGACGTCGCAATTATTGTCGTGGTGGCAAAACCGGAACTTGCCTTCGCCAAATCCCATATCGTTGCAGAACTCGATGCCGTCCGAACAGAAATACCGCCCCAAACCAAGGTAGAAGTCGCAGCGGGCGCTCGAAGAGCACATACTGTGGACGTCGCTTGGCGCATCGCCTGTTTACGATAACAGGTTCTAATTCCCTCCACGTCTATACACCCGTCTATCACACTCGGGCTTGATGCTGAACCTAGTGTCGGCTCATCCTCATAGCCACTGACCCTATCGCGTGGCTCTGCGCCATCTGCACGAAGTGAATTGATGCCAACACCAAGAAGCCACACTCCTACCAATATCCCAAGGAGCACTCCTCCCGCCAATAACCAATGCCCTTTAATGTAGTTCATATTTATTTTCTATTCCTCTTAGTTCGTAATGATACCGTATCTGACTTCTTTTCTTTCTTCTCCTCCCCATCCTTCTCTTCTTTCTTTTCCCTCACCGCTTCTGCCTGTGCCTCAAGTTTGTCTATAAGGCGAGGCATCTTGGCTGATTGTAGAGACATAATGATTACGTTTACCTAATAAGAATCTCCCGACCGCTTGAGCAATCGGGAGAGGGGCGCAGAAACATCCACGAAACCGCGCCACTCTACCGAGTGCTCAAGTTGTGGACGTTTATAGGGCGTGTCAAAGAGCTATCTGAACGTTACGGTACTTGTTGGCGCAGTACCATTGACGAAATCTAGGTAGAGTCCCGCGGTAAACTCTGCATCATACATATATGTACCCGTTGCAGAGAACATGGGTATTGATGCGATCCCTATCGTCGTGGTTGTCATGGCTGCCGCTCGCTGGTCAATACTGGTTGTCGTTGCGTCATAGAAGTTTATAACCCCAGAGTTTGAACCTGAAATCACAAACGACCCTAGCGTACCCTGTCCCGACTTGAGGATGGTATCAGTACTCGTTGCTCCGTATGCCGAATTCGGAGCGATAGAAACCGCTTGATACTCGTTCGAGACGTTCACTCCGCTAAGTGTTTCCTCTCGCCCCCCACCCGCGAGGAGTACAATAACCGTCACCGCAAGTACCAACGCACCTCCTAAAAAGAAATTCAATTTATTGTCTTTTTCCATATTATTTAAATCGACCACTAATAAATTATACCACACTTTTAATGTCGCGTGTCAAAGCGCCGGATTAACCATAGGTTTATCTTCTTTCGGCTCCGTTTGCTTGTAGCGGAGTAAGTCATTCCACGCTTCATCGAGCAGGATCATTGCAACTCTTTCAGCTGCGAGAACATGAATATCACGCGTTCCTTTCGACTTTAGAAATGAACTCGCGATAGCTTCATAGACACTCGCAGACATCACTGCGTCAGAAAGAAAACGTCGAATCTTCTCTTGCTTTTGCTTATCCATATTACGCTGGCTGTGCTACTCGCATTGGGGAAGCCATAGGAGAAGCGGTAGGCGGAGCCGGAGGTGGCATCGTAGCAACAGCCGCAAAATCAACACCATTCAAGCCACCGTATTCCAGTATGTCCTGAAATGCTTTTGCCATACCCGGAATCTGCATGGTCTGTTGGAATCCTTGAGGATTGCTGAAAACAAACTGAATAATAGAGAGAATCTTGTCTGATATACCTGCTAAATCCTTCTGTTTCCCTGCGACGTTAATCCCCATCTTAATCTCCACGCCCTTGAACTCATCCTTGAGTATCTTAATCAGTTGTTTATTGCCTGTCTTCGAGAACGCTGCCTTGAATGTTTGTTTGAGCTGCTCTTTATCCGATACAATCTGTCCTCGCACCACTTCGTCAAACTGCTGGCGAGATGCGTAGTTTTCAGCAAGTTGGTCTGCAACCCATGTAATTTCGTCAGTTGTGAGTGTAGCCAAAAACTCTTTCCCCTTCACAATCTCTCGTACCATAGAAGGAATAATCCAATCACGATACAGCTCTTCGATAAACTTCGCTCTCTGACCACGGCGTCTGTCGTGGAGACCACGTCCTTGGGCTACCAAACGCTCTTGTCCTCTAAATGTAGTTCCTGATACTGCTTCCTTTCCTTGAATGGGGTCAAACGCTGAACCAGTAAGTTGTGCGTGTTCGTACCATTCATTGATACTTCTTTCGTGCAGCCCGATGTTAGCAACAGCGGCTGTTGGGACTTGGTAGATTCTTTTTCCTTCCTCAATGGTTGTAACCTCAAGATTGTCCATGTCTTGTATCTTATTTCGCTGTGTGTAGGTAGGGTCATCCGTGTAGAGAGGAATCTTTGACGCAGCTTCAAGGAGCGCTGTCTTATGAATCGTCAAGAAGTTTGTCCAAATCTGTGGATGCAACATTGCTTCTCCTTCTCCGTATCCAAGCGCACGTCCTTCGACTTCTTCTGAAGTGAGGAACTTGAAAATGTCGTCTTTTTCTTCTTTTCTGTAGAGCGTGACGCCTTGTCGTTGTGAATCTTTATCGTGGTAATACGCAATTATCTGCACTTGGTTGCAGTAATACTCCATGTCGTGATTATCCTTCAGATAATGTTCGGGCAAATTCCCATACACAATGTAGACTTCAATGTGCTTCCCGGGTGTTTTCATCTTTTCATCACCAAGCGCTGACACTGTTTTCTCTGGTTCAGCAATGACACACAATTCGTCAAGTGAGATAGTTGCTCCGTTCTTCTTATCTCCCCATCCGTATTCAGACATTTTCTTTAATTTGTCTGGCGAGAAATAATGTTTAAAAGCGATTGGCCCCCCAAGTATGTCTGTCTGGTCGCAAAATGCGATCTCTTTGAGCTTGATAACTTCGGGTAGTGGCGTGTCGGTTTTCTTTACCAACACCCCTCCGTAGGTAATGTCGCTCTCTGCCAGTCGGTCGAACAAAGTATCGAGATTATGTTCTCTTACATACACTTCATCGTGGTACTTCTTGACAAGAAAGGAAAGAACACGACCCATTTTATTCTCAATAAAGAACGCAACATCTTTCACTTCAATATCTTCAGTCCACTTAGCGAGGTTGATGAGCGGGCGCATGATGTTCTTGAACGCCCGCATCCAATTATTCTCACCTGTATAAAAGACACCGTTCTTGAGGTGGAAGATAAGCTGCACATGGTCTCTAAAGTTCCATGTCCAGTTGTCGCCTAAACGTAGCTGGTCAGTCTGGAATTTGCTCTCCTCTGTTGTAACGTACGTGAAAATATCGGGGCTAAGCATACAAGAGTGAGGCATTTTTAAGTGCCACTTCCCGCATCAGACCTTGACTGCCGAAAAGCCGGTAGGTCTGTAGCGGTTGTAAAATACGTTCCTTCTTCCAGTCTCCCTTCTCTAGAACAAGAATGCTCTTCCCCTTTATATTCCGCCCGGGGCTGACTCTAGAGATTGCTTCAACGACCGTCTCTCCTTTCGCGGTGTACTTCTTACCAAAAAGATGCAACGTCGCGGTGTACATGTTATTTTTTCTCTAGAAATTCCACATAAATCTCTATTGCTCTTTTGAACGTACCATCTTCCGCTTGGTGCATGTTGTCCCAGAGATACCTTCCCTTACCCCCATTCTCGTAGGTAAAGACGATGAACTCTTTATCTCCCTTCTTTTCCCTTTGCGCTGCGATTATCTTCATAGGTTCACTTTTTGAAACGTCGCTGTTCTCCCATCTGGTGTAACCATCGTCACCGCACTGGCATCAAACGCCTGTAAATCACTGACGACTTTCCTCCCCGTTCGGACACCAAGTCTTGCATCAATCTCCACTGCAATTCGCTTTCTATCTACGAGACATACGCCGCAATAATAAGCATCAGTTTCAGCATCCTCATATTCTCGCCCACACCCCGGCTTGATGCAGCGGTGCAGCATACCTAGTATCCTCTAAAACAATTCTGTAAGAGGACGTGGTCTTTGAGGTCAAAAACATCTCTTACCGTGTGAGGCGCAAGAGCTTTCGTGAAACTTCTCTCGCCCTTCTTTACCGTAACGTTGACAAGCGCATTCAGTCCTTTCGGAAATTCAATAGCGTTAAGAGCGACTTCAAGAGTGTCCCCTTTCGACTCACAGGTATTGAGATTCTTATATCCCTCTCTATCAAACGTCGTATACTTCGCGATAAGAATATAAGGTTCAGGTTTCTTTACCTCAAACACTACATCCTCCTTCACAGTAGCACTGACAGCTTTGGTTGTTAATTTTTCCTTTCCCATAATAAAAAGCTAACCTATAATGCTTCATTATACCACATCTCTTTTGTCAAGCCACGGGTATATCGTTTCCCACCCCAGAATACCTCTATAATTCTCGGTAATTTCCTGTCCCTTTTTTACATCTTTCAGCATCACATCATGCTCTGAATCATAATTAGGCGTATTGGAGTGATTACAATACGCTTGCAACTTTGTGTCTGGGTAAAAGAAGATGGAACCTTGTAGGATGCGCGGCCAGCGTTCCAAAAGTAGCTGCCTCACCTCTGGGAACAGCTTATGAAACTCCGAGTAGGGAAGGTTGTACGCGACAGGAATATGGTCGGTGAAAAGCATCTCACCTTTTCTGATATTCCGTATAGCAATTAAGCCAACCCCATGAATAGACGAAGGGCCAATCCTTACTTTAACCCGCCCGTTCAATTCAGCTATTTGTTTCTCACTCATCGTACTTTGGCAATTTATCTCTCTTTAGACTCTTTATGGTTTCATGGACTCTCTTCCATGCGTAAAACTGTTTGGGTGAGGTAAAACCCAACTTTCTCACGAACTCTGCGTGGTCTCGAATCCTTCTCTGACACGCAACACACGAACCCCACGCAAGAATGTCTGCATGAGAGTGTTTGCTTGCAAGAGTTTCTAGGAGAGCTTTCTGCACTTTCTCGTAGTTGTCTGGGTCTTTGAGATATGCGGGAAGTAAAGCTAAAAGCGGATTGGGCTTGTAGACAGGAAATTGATGTACATCAGGTTTGTCAGTCATACTTTGGAACATTATAGGAGAGTAGTTCTTTTTCTTGTGCATTTTGATTCGCTATCGTAGCGGCACGTATTTTCTTTCGTAACCATAAGGCAAAGTCAAGATACCATTTGCTGTATTTCATAGAGCTACGTTCTGTTTCTTCTTCCTAGACCGAGGAACAGAGTGCGGGCAATCATCACGCCCTTCACGACAACAATCAGGAACATACCACTGAAAAGGTTTTAGTACCTCTTCTTTCTCTTTTTCTTTGCCATCATCTTCAATCATAGCGCGATCTGTGCTCGTTTACGAGGCTGGATGTGCATAACCATCATCTCACGTCGCCGAATGACAGGCATCAGCGAGTTGATTGCATATCTCGTGGCATCGAGTAAATGGTCATTCTTCTCTTCAGGAACACCCGGCAGTACATGACCATCCTTATCCACTGCCCACAAGTAGTTCCGATACTCTTTTATGAGGTTCACACTGCTTTTGGTAATGCTTATCTTCTGGTCTTGGACTGCTTTAATCCCATGCCGCACCGAATCAGCCCCTTTTAGAGTCGGCGTTATATTCACCCCGTACATCCGTACTTCTGCGATTGACTTGGGCTCTGCTGAATCAGCGATCACAAGCGCTTTAGGAAGGTTCGTCAAAGTCTCTGCTATTTCCCTATTTGACATCTCGAGCTGATATGTTACTTCATCGAGAATATAGCCGCCATTATGATAGTAAACTGAGACGATTGCGGCAGGGTCAGGCGACCAACCAAAGTCCACTCCATAGCGCTCGAGTCTTGCCTCAAAGGGAACTGCATCAACAATCTGCCAGCCGGTGTAAATACGTCCTTCAACCTCGCCTAGTTTGCCTAGGCCGTACACATCAAACCATCCTTTCCTATTCCTTCGGGACTCAATGGACGCAATAATCGAGAGGTCAAGAGCTTCGTTATCAAGATACGTAAGAGTCAATTCCTCAACATCCTCCCGCCTTCCTTTAACGTCCGTATAGTACCAAAACTCATTAGTTGGGTTCCAATCTAAAAACACAAACTCTTTGGTGCGGACTTCCAACTCCTCAAAGGCATTAAAAGGGATGTTATTTGCTTCATTGATAAATAACCTATCACGCCGCGCACCTCTCACCTTCTCTGGCTGATCGACAGAGAAGAACTCTATGACAGAACCAGTCTCAAATGTGTAGGTACTATTTGTTTTGTCCCACCGCTTGTCCTTGAAATAGTTATGCTCTTTGAGAATAGAGAGAAAGTCTCTCATCGCTCCTCTACGAAGATGGGGAAAGGATTCCGAAACAACACTCGTAACTGTAGGAACAGTGTCGTTTTGCGCTAACGCAATGAGCCACAAGAGGATTGAGACGGTCTTTGAGGCAGACGTGCCCCCGGGACACGCTCTAATCCTCTTTGTGAGCGCTCGTATCTTCTTGTACGCTGTTGTTTTGGCGTATTTCATCTATTGGGATTGGTGGCAATTCTATCTTCATGTC
>ERZ1292644.1912-Hain-H14-01um-R2-1912-length-10108-cov-4_pt1 | contig 10108 bp, 12 predicted proteins | sample MGYA00564402_ERZ1292644 | MGnify/ENA primary metagenome ERZ1292644 (study PRJEB36523, sample SAMEA6512644) | groundwater metagenome | collected 2019-01-09 | study: AquaDiva: Metagenomics assemblies of 32 groundwater samples | reverse complement strand
TAGTCCCCAAGAATCCCTCATTTTCTTCTCCGGTAAAAGAGTCATACAAAGTAAACTCCAACCAGCAGAAGCATAGCGTTTGAACTGTCCCCAATTCCTAAGCTCAAGAATCCTAGCTAATATGAAGCCTGGGGTAAGATAGAACTTACGATAGAACCATCTCATCTGAGACTCAAGTTCATCACGACTGTAAATTTCATCCCAAAGAGGAGGTCTAAAGTCGTCGTTAATTTCTTTAGCATACTGCTTCCAAACGTCTTTCCTTCCAGGAATTCTTAGGTAATCCAGGTAATACTTAGTCGCTGGGAAAGGAGATAGGATGGTCATTTGCATGAAATCAGGTTTGATCTTCCTTGCAATTCTTAAAGTATCCTTCACATCATCAAATGTCTCTGTGGGATTTCCAAGCATGAAGTAGGCAAGGGTCTTTATCTTATACTTCTTACAGAGCGCAAAGGCATCTTCAACTTGTTTAATTGAAGTTCCCTTGTTCATTACACGGACTATGCGAGGGTTTCCAGATTCTACCCCGAAGTGAATGCGATCACATCCAGCTTGAGCCATCTTCTTTAAGAGTTCCTCGTTCACGACATTGACACGCGTCCTCACATCCCACCGCATCTTAACCCCGCGTTTTAGGATTTCATCACAAATTTCCATTACACGCTTCATAGAAACTGAGAATGTATCATCGTAGTAGAATATCTCCTTGATACCCATCTTCTCACACTCTTCCATTTCATCGACTACTCTCTGTGCATTCATAGCTCTGAAACCTTTGCCTAGTGCCGGTCTATCACAATAGGCACAAGAGAATGGACAGCCACGAGAACTAAAGCTAGTAGTGGTTGGGGTGGACTTAGCAAGGACAGAGTAATATTTCTCTGTTGGTATCAGGTGTCTAGAAGGAAACGGAAGCTCATTTAAGTCCTGAATAAACTGAGCTTGGCGATATATGCGGTTCTGAATTGGCATGGAAGTATTAACCTTACCACTAGCAATATCTTTAGCTAATGTATCCAGGGTGATTTCTCCCTCACCGACTACCACATAATCAGCATTAAGACCTTTTGGTTCAAAGCACTCCTCTGGATAGATAGCTGTGTGTGGGCCACCAACAATAATAGGAACACTCATCTTGCTCCTGATAGCTTGGATAACTAGCTTACAGTCTACTAAGGTAAACGTCATGGCTGTCAGGCCTACAAGGTCTGGCTTAATCTCTAGTACCCTATTGGCTACTTGTTCGTGTGTCAGATTGTCTGCTTGAGCGTCAATGACATGCATCTCATAGCCTAATGTCTCAAGATGTGCCGCAATGTAGAGAATCCCAAGCGGAGGATAGATGCCCTGCTGTTCTTTGATGATTACAGGGTCATTTCCGACCAACTCGTAGTGATTAGGGACATTAATTAAGACGATTCTCATAGTCTTTTCCTCCCAGGATATTCTTTGGTAAGTTTTGTGAAGAGTTCATAGACCCTTTCAGGATTCTTATATAAGATTCTTGCGAACAAATTTGGTGGGTTCGTTCCCCTAACAATGTCAAACGGATGAATGTAGAATATGGGATACGTTGGAATTCGACCTCCAAACCACGCTTGCTTGAGTAAAGAGACATGATTGTTTCTGTACGAGTAAAGCGAATCTTCACTTTGATGGTAGAATCTAGGCGCACGGTAGAGGAACGTCCCTGTTCTAAAAATAGAAAGAAGTCTCTCAGAGATTTGGCGATCCGCTTCAACCCTGAAGGAATCCTTATACCTGATATGAAAATGTCCATGGCTTCCAATCTCGTGCCCCTTATCAAGTATATCTTGTATTCTTCCTCTGTTATCAAGAGCAATCTCTGTTGAGATGAAGAAAAGAGCCTTAATCCTGTTTGCACGAAAGACTTCGAGGATTCGTGGTAGGCCTTCAAGAATCCCCTGAGTACCAGTGGTGCGGCCTCCCCAGTCCGATTCGCAGTCGCATGTCCATTGGAAATAGGAATCACTTGACATTATACCAATCACCGTCTATAGTGTGTATATGTCTAGGTACATACCAAGACCACCTTGTGAAAATTGTGGAAAGCCAACCAATAGGCTTCATGGTAGGGCTGGACACAAAATACGTTTTTGCTCGCTTGAATGCGCTGGAGAGGGTCATTTTAATGGGCATTGGAAAGGTGGAAGAAAGATAGACAACTTTGGATATGTTCTTGTGTGGGTTCCAAAAGAGGAAAGATATGGCAGAGTAGACTGCTACATAAGAGAACATAGGTATAAGATGGAAAGACATCTTGGAAGAAAACTTGAGTTTAACGAAATTGTTCACCATAAAAACCATAATATTAAGGATAATAGATTTTGTAATCTTGAAGTTATTAGTCGTAGTAAACATTCTTCTTTCCATAATTCTAAGCATGGTAGGAAAATCGCAAGGAAGCACGGAGTTTTCTTGTCCTTAAGGCAAAACCAATCCAAAATATATAAAAAATAGTAACCATTGAATCGCGCAATAATCTCACTCGACTCTTTCCATAAACTCTTGGATTGGAATTTATTGGGAACCACGCAACCTTGTGTCCATCTGTAACGAGAGCCATAGTTAAACTTGTAGTAAAACTGAATGTGTCGCATAGTATGTCTTTGTAACCAATCGCCAAATCTTTCCTAAACATTCTTAGCCCAGAGTTTAAGTCAAGAAGAAGATGTCTAGACCAAAGCATTGCCAGGGAATTTATCACCTTCCGGCCAAACCATCTTAATTTGCTTTCCTTTTTATTCCATCGACAACCAACTACCATGGCACAATCAGGAATCATTTTAAACATGGTGTATAGCTTTTGTACATCTTCAATAGCATGCTCACCATCCCCGTCGATCGTACATACTATCGGAGTCTCTACTTGCTTTAATCCCTCTTTAATAGCGTAACCATATCCCATATTCGGGCGATAACGAATGCAATTAACATCGTCAGGTAAGAACATATCGCCACCGTCATCCACAACAATGACACGACAACCAAGTAAAGACAGATTGCAATAAAGCTCAGTAACAAGTTTTTCGTCCTCGCGATAGCAAGGAATGATGACTGTAAGGTCTACCAACGACTAATTCCTTTGAAGGCAAAATAAAAACCCATCCATTCTTCACGTTTTATTATCCTGAAGTATTTTTTTACTATATTTTCTATGGTTTCTCTGGAATTTCTAACATGTTTGTCGCCTATTAATCTGAAATATAACCTTGATGCTTTAGAATCAAGAGGAGAGGCTACGATTATTTGGGATTTTCTGTAAGATATTTGGTGCAACGTTCTAAGAGTAGATTCAAGATCATCTATAAACTCAAAGGTGCTTGCGGCCACAATGCACTCAAATCTTGAACGAGTATCTATAACATCAGTCTCATTCACACTTGTTACCGACGTAGCATGACGCTTAAGTTCTTTGGTGAATATTCCAGGCCCGGAACCAAAATCTAATATGTTCTTATAGATTCTTCCTTTATTTAGTAGATTTCTCACCATATATAGCTTTTTGCGATAGAAAGGCCTATAGGGAAACTGGTAGTATTTTTTAATCGCATAATTTCCTTTTCCCTCTTGTTCTTTTAAGAGCGCGTGTGAGGGTAGTTGAATAGGATTAAAAATGCTGTCAAACATATCATCCCCGTTACAAGCACTGACGTTATGGCGTAGGTGATTTGTTGCCAGTAAAATATTCTTACAGCTCTATCTATAAGAGGATTAATCTCAAGCTTCCCTTCACATCTATCAAGAAGGTCATTAGATTCTTCAATGATCGGCTTTAGGGTGTACTCAACAAACGCGCCAAGAGCTTTTGCGTCAACCGACAGTTTCAAGGACATCGACATCGTACTCTCTGATTACTAGGTAATCCTCGCCAAGAAATTTAAGCTTCGCCCCAGCCATCTTTGCAAACCGTACCCTTTGACCCTTTTCCCACCTAATCTTGCAGTTAGGGCCGAAAGATTCAATTACACCGCTTGATGGGAGGTTCTCATAGAAGGCTTTGTAAGCATCTGGTATCTCAAGTTTCCCTTCATACTTATCCGGTGGATCAGGCTTGATTAGAACCCGGTCATGCAAAACCCTCAAACCAACCTTCTTTGACTTTGCCTTCTTCATCGAGTTCGTATATGCCTCCACAGTAATGACATGTGTATCGGTTCTCTTGGCTTACTTTCTCTAGCTCATTTCCGTCTTTCGGACAGAAACACCCGCTCCTAGTCATATCATTCTCAAACCTTTCAGTTTCAGGTAAGTCCACACCCAGGCCCAGTAGAGGGATCGTTTGAAGCTTGGCTTGACCCACCTTCTCTGAAATACTTTAAAGTTTTTCCACCGATGAGCCGTGCTAAGTCTGGATTTGTAGACCCCTTGTCTTGAAGGTCTGTGATAAAGGCTAACTGCTGGATCGAAGCTAAGATTTCCTTTATGTCCAATCTTAAGGGATAAGTCAACCTCACACCATTCCGAAGTTCCTCTGTATGCATCATCAAACCCACCTGCATCTAAGGCTTCCTTTCTACGTACAGACATGTTACATGCTTCGAGGTAATCGACCTTGAGAGGTGAATTAATCTCAAGGTTTTCATCATTTGAGGCCATAGAAGGGCATCCACAAGAGCTAAGGCGGGACGGTAAATATCGTAGATTTCCAAGAAAGAAGCGGTCTTGTAACTTCCTGAAAAACTTGTATTTGAAGATATCCCTATTTCTGCGGTAGTCATGTTTTATAGTTGTCGGCCCAGTAACTCCGATGACTCTTTTATCTTTGAAAGCTTGTACGATAGATTGAAGCCAAGTTGGTTCGCAATAAACGTCATCGTCGATAAATGTAACAATAAGTCCGTTTCCACATTCCAACCCCTTATGTCTAAGTCTTGATAAATCTCCTTTTTCCGTGATGAGCAATACTTCAAAGTCTCGGAAAGTCTGGAGGGTGAGGCTTTTGAGCGTTTCATTTAAGCTCTCCTGACGGCCATAGGTACAGATAACGACTGAAACAACCGCTTTATACCAAGGTTTATTACAAGGAGTGCGTAAGTAAATAGTGTCAGAACGCAAATCGGCCAGTGCAGAAACCAGGCCGCGTCCCTGATCTTCAAGTAACCTCGTACTGAAAGGCACAATGGCTCTATCACCGTCAAAGTCACGAAAATAAACCATGCAAGCCTCCAGATGTCTCTTGGTTTACTAAAGTCTACTAAGTGCCAGCGTCTGTTTGGATTGAAAGCGTGTTGGAGGCCGTAACGGTAGCGTTTAGCAAAGAATTTGAAGATGTTACCACCTGTTTTGTGCCAAATATCTTGAGAATACATTACCAAAGCAGTAAGTGGGTGAAACTTGTGACGTAGGTCTTCACAAGCATCTATATGAGAATAATTATTCAAATCTGATTTTAAAATAGACTCCCTCAATATAAAGAAACCATTATCACCAAGAGAAGGTATTGAATACTGAAATCCCATTATCTCAATTATTTTTTGACTATCTGCCCAGCATGGTCTTCTATCATTCTTTCCCAGGTATAGAGAAAGAACATCATTTCCTCCAATAAGGGAAAAATACCTATTTAAAGCGTCGTCTTTCTTTTTGTAAGTATAGTAAGCAGGATAGGCACAGTGAGTTCTGTAATAATGTAATGCTTCCCATGTATAGCTTAAAAAGAGATTATCCGTAAACTCATTATCACTCGCCAATATACCAATCACTTCTCCACAAGCCTTACGGATGCCGATAGCTTTAGCACTCTCCGATGTTCCTTCTGTAATAACCAAAGTCTCCATTTCAGACTTAGGAAAGTCCTGAGCTTCAATGGATTTAAGCAAGTCTTTAAGTTTAGGATCGTTCTTATCCCTGCACGGAATTACGAGAGACAATCGAATTGTAGTTCTCCTTCATAAGCCATCTGTGTTCAGCAAGAGTCATGTCCATCAGACGGTAGTTATCCAGATACTTAAATGAAATAATGTCTTTGTCATCTTTGACAACCTTAAAGTGCATAGGGGCAAATTCTTCAGGGCCGCAACATGGCATTTCAGAGGCTGACATGAAAGAACTTCCATCCTTGTGCGAAAAAGACCGAAGCCGGTTTATAAGAGCAACTGGGTCAAAAACATGCTCGATAACATCCTGGGCTATGATTCCGTCAAAGGTTCCTTCAACCTCGTCCAAGCTTGCTTTCACTGTAATTGGAAGTTTCAATGCGAAAGCGACAAATTTAACCCATTCTGACTGGAGTTTATTTGAGTCCACAAATGTTACTTTTGTTCCTCTTTTTGCAAACATGATGGAGTAACCTCCTGTTCCGCCGGCAAAATCAAGAACGTTGTCGATGTGCTTAATCGAGTCTCTTTCTGAAGTCCACTTATCAAAGTTTGCTCTGTGGATTCCATCCATGAAACGGAGGATGTCATGGAAAAAGTAGAGAGGAGTTGTTTTGTAGAAGAACTCTATCTTGTCATGGCTCATCGGCATCATGGACTTCCATAGGTCAGCATTGATTCTAACTCCCAAGTCTGCATACATTAAGGCTTCTTCTCTATCTATTGGATGGATAAAATATCCAAAGTATTGGTTATAGAATTGAATGGCAAGAGACAGCAGTTCTTCGTCAATGTACTGCGTCTCAAAGTGAGGGTTGTTTTCAGACTTCACTTCATATGAAGCAAGAGACTTGTATTCCGAGAGTGGAAGTCTATTTCTCTGCTTCAACCATTTCCTTTACGATCTATTGAAAATACAGTTTTATTCATGTTAGGGTTATGTTATAATACTTCTATGAGTACACACGTTATAAGAACCTCCAATAAATACTCCAAAAGCAAAAATGTTAAATTCTCTAGAAAATGTGATTACTGCAATAAATCTTACATAGGATGGGGTAGAAACTATTGCTCTTATAAATGCAGACATCTCGGTATGCCAAAGCCTAAATTTGAAAAATCCCCTCATTGGAAAGGAAATAATGTTACGCCAGAAACTGGTAGAAACAGAGCATACAAAATGTATGAACCAATACCATGTGAAATTTGTAGCAAGAAGAGAATAGACAGATGTCATCTTTCTGGAGACACAGTTGATAATTCTGTAAAAAATGTGATCTTTTTGTGCAGAAAACACCATTTTGCTATTGATCTTCCAAACCATTTAAGGCTTTATAATCGGCCTCGTACATCAGCCTTACAAGTTCTTGAAAGGAAACGTTTGTTTTCCATCCTAAAACAGAATCGGCGAGAGATGGGTCTGCCCTTAGGTAATCTACCTCCGATTGTCTTTCCATCGTAGGGCTTTGTGAATAAACTTCCCAAAAGTCAACGCCAGCAACTCTACAAGTTTCTTCCAACCACTCTTTAACCGTATGTGTAATACCACTACCCAATACCAAATCTGTTGGTTTGTCTAATTGAACCATCTTCCAGCACGCTTCCATTAATTCTGGAGAATATGACCAGTCTCTAGAAGCATTTAGATTTCCTAAAATTATCTTTTTACCTGTTTTCTTGAACTCCGCAATTCCCTTAGTAATCTTTCTCGTTACAAATTCCTCGCCTCTCCTTGGCGATTCGTGGTTAAACATAATGGCGCATGAGGCATGGATTTTGTAGGCTTCTCTGTAGTTGACGGTGATCCAGTGGGCATAGACTTTGGCTACTCCATAGGGTGAGCGAGGGTAGAAGCGCGTTGTTTCCTTCTGAGGTGTCTCTTGAATCTTACCGAACATCTCCGAGCTACTAGCCTGGAGAAAGCGAGCTTGCCTATGATGGATTCGAGTAGCCTCAAGTAGCCGGAGCACTCCTGTACCTGTTGCGTCTGAAGTTGCGACAGGAGATTGAAAAGAGTATTGGACGAATGACTGTGCTGCAAAATTGTATATCTCATCGGGCTTCACCTTTTGAATAATGTTTTCAAGACTAGATTGATCTGTTAGGTCACCTTCTACTATTTCCAATTTGTCAAGAATATGAGATATACGCCATAGATTAGGGGAAGCAGAACGACGAACCATACCATAGGCTTTGTATCCTTTCTCAAGAAGAAGGTCAGCCATGTAAGAACCGTCCTGGCCGGTTACCCCTGTAATCAGAGCTACTTTTTGCATATATCAGGATTCTCCTGGTCATAGGCTTTTGTTAGAAACGTCATCATTTTCACATCGGTTAGGCAAGTAAGCGTGTGCATCTCTCTTGGATAAACCACGAAAAAAGTGCCGCTTTCTATTACTGAGCCCTTGTTGTAGATAAGGCTTCCTTCAAACAAGTAAAAGTATTCAACCGTTTCGTTGTGGTAGTGGTTTCCAAGAACTGATCCAGATTTCGCTTCGTAGTAGTTGACCTGTCTTAAACTAGCAGTTAATAGCTGAGTCAAAGACCTTCTGTTATCCGAATCAATGAACTCTGGAGAGAGAATGTTCATAGCTTTTAAGAGTTCTTTTAAAACCTTCGGAGCGTCCGTGAATAATCTTTGGCATACGAGTAGGAGAAAAGGAGTCTTTTATTTCAAAGCTCCTTTCCGGTTTTTGGATGTAGCCTGGAATATTTCCATAGACCATCTCTAGAAGTTCCATAACACTCATTGAGTCTGAGTACCCAAAGTGGACTAATCCAGTCTGAGTTGAAACCATAGAAAAAGCGATAGATTCAACCACATCTTCTACATAAGTAAAATCCCGTCTTTGATTGCCGGAACCATAGACGATTGGAGCTACATCCGCTTGTTTGGCCTTAATGAAAGAGGTAAGAACAGCTCCACTATTCAAAGATTGTCCTTCTCCGAATACATTGTAGAGACGAATATTCAGTGAGTTTTCGTGCATGTTAGCTATAGATTCTGCAAACTGCTTTGTAGCTCCATAGATTGATTTGACTTCATTGACGGAACTAGATGAAATATTTATGAATCTTGAATTTTTGTTCCTTACCAAAAGATTCAAAGTTCCCCAACAGTTCGTGTCTATGTACTCCTTCGGAAACAACTCACCTTCCTGTACAGACCTTTTTGCGGCGAAATGAACTACATAATCGAATGACTCAAACGGAAGAATACTACGTATGTCATAGCCTTCAAGAAGGTCATAATTTGTTACTTGAAACAGTTTCTCAATTCTGTAAATAAAGTGTTTTCCTATGAAACCTGAACCGCCAGTAACTAGAACCTTCTTCACTTCTTGTCTTGGCCTGGGAGTTTAAGAGCGAGGGGTTCTACTGCGGTGTACTGAGAGAGTTTATCCGGAGGAATATTCTTTAAGATTGTGTCTATGTGAACGAACCTCTGTTTAATATGCTCTAAGGAGAGGTCAATGCCTGGGAGGTCTTTCTCATCGGGCTTGGTCCTGCGTTCTCTAAGAGACTTTTCAAGGTCTGTAAGCCTCTTCTTCTCTGAAAGAACCAGGGTAAGGGGATCGGCAATCCATCTCCTGACATTATCTAATTCCTTCTTCCAGTCATCCTTAAAATGCTGAATGGAACATTTGCAACATGATTCAATGTATTTGTAGGCTTGCTTAAAGGTTTCAATGGCATTTTCGTAGTTTCCGTGTTCAACGCTTAGAGTTGCGATCCCTCTGTAATGGAAGTAGATGTTGGCGTAAGGGACGTCATAGTCCGGGTTGGCTTTGGCTGAGGCATGCCAGGCATCAAGAGCAGAGCCTACAGCCCCTAGTTGAATGAAGGTACACCCTAAATTCGCAAGAGCTACTTCGGAGCTTTGATAGTTCCAGGTATTCGAAAGATAAAACCTAAGTTCGTCGTCATAGGTCGGAAGATGAAGCCACGTCCTACAAATGTAGATACCGCCAATAAGGTAAAGGAGCGGGTGATAGTCTTGAAGGAGGAAAGCGACTATCAGGAAGAACCCTATTGACGGTATCCAAAGGTAGCGTTCGGTTACGAATTGCTGGATGGTGATCCAGTTAAGGAATATGAAGATAAAGGCGAAGAACCAGAGAATTCCGAAGCGGACGACTTCATGCGGAGTTAAGATGGCAATTCCTATTATTCCAAGCACAGCAACTAGCCCTATGAAAAAACGCCTGTCCTCTCTTTCAATCTCTGGTGTAAAGTGATTCCCCCATTCGTGGTAGAGGCCAAGT
>ERZ1292644.1909-Hain-H14-01um-R2-1909-length-10114-cov-4_pt1 | contig 10114 bp, 10 predicted proteins | sample MGYA00564402_ERZ1292644 | MGnify/ENA primary metagenome ERZ1292644 (study PRJEB36523, sample SAMEA6512644) | groundwater metagenome | collected 2019-01-09 | study: AquaDiva: Metagenomics assemblies of 32 groundwater samples | reverse complement strand
CGATCAGACCATCCAAGACGGCCTTGATGTCGTCATCGGTGACTTCGGGCAGATCGTAGCGTTTGCGCAACCGGCGCAGTTTGCGCAGGTGATGTTGGCGTTGCCGAGCCAAAGCCCGGCCAGCAGTCAGTTTCTTACTCATGTCTCTGGTTCCTTTCTTCTGATTTCTTGAATTCGGCGATAGGTACAGCTCCAACACAGTGCCTTGCGACGGGGCAACTGATGCTCTGAATGTTGCACAACGTGTCCGCAATCAAGCACGAGCAAGTACGCCAAGCCCTGACCATTCAATGGACGATAGCGGACATGCTCTGAAATCGCGCGGAAGATCAGGTCCTTGTAGGCGAAGCTGAACATGGCATCCTATTCTTCCAATAGATGACCGAGCCGGCGCGGATCGGGGGATCGGTCGAACTTTAGCATCAGACTCCTGGATAATTTCAGGGACCTCTCGCGTTCGATTTTCACTTGGCCATCGCCTTTCTTGGTTACGCGCCACCGATGACCTCGATCACAGGCGCAGGCAATCGTTTTGCGACCATCGGATGCAATAAAACTGATGCGCGCAATTGTGGGTGATCTCAGATTTTGCGAAGCGCATACCGGACAGACGGCGGTCGGAGATTGTAAATGCAGGCTGCCGACCAGCCAACAGACTGTGAGAAAGACATTCATGGCATCTACACCGTCACCTTGTTGCTCCAGACTGTTGCACCATCCCACTCTGCCGATACGCTCAGAATGCCAGAAACATTACCTATATTTAGGCTGGCGGGCCAGACAGGACTCAAGTACAGCGCGGTCTTGCGAGGGAAACCAAAAACTTTGTATGTCAGAAGCAGACGGTAGAACTTGAATGTGTGTCCTATCCATACGCTCTGCATCCATTCGACGTGCACACCATCTGTCTCTCGTTCAGCAAACAGAAACGGCACAGTTGGACTAGCGATGACTGGTGCTGGCTCAATCGGAGGATAAGCAGTTGGTGGTGGTTCAACTGGAGGTTTCTCGATGAGTTGTTCTGCGAATGACAGCCACAAGAGCTTGGTCTGCGTGTGAAGAAACACGGTCGTGCCGAACTGTTCCACGCTGTACCATCCCGATGCCCAAGCTGGTTCGACAACGTGCTCCGAGAAATGCGCCGGTTGAGCTTCGCTGAACTCTGCAAACCGCCCCGCTTTGACCACTTTGCTGCCGTCAGATGCCAACTCCTGCTGGCCGTACACCAGCCACGGCCCGATTGGACCAACAAAGATGCCGGTCCTGGTCAGTCGCTCGATTGACCGGCACCGCTTCCACCTCTGCCATGAGCCATCCACATTGAACTTCCACAGGCCGGGTACCGCAGAGAACGATCCCCAGGTCGTGCCATACGGACAATTCACGGGCTGTGCCGCGATGGTCAACCACAGACAACTTCGCCACGGATCGCCCACCACATTGAAACTCGGCAACTCTCCGTGCACCCACATATTGCTGGTGGACTCATACCCCTCGATGTTGCCTACCGCGTCCACCAACTGTATGCCGCCGTTGACCAATCGCGTGCGCACCACGGCCAATTGACCGCTTGAATCGCGGGACAAGAAAGCATAAATCATCCCATTGCCAGGATGTTGGATGAGCGCCTTGTACGACGATCCGATTCCGATGCTACCCCATTTCGGCAGAGCGTAGGCCGCTGATTTATGCCAGCCGGTAGAGTCGAGCCAGAATTGACTCAACGACCACCCTTGATCGTTTAGCATGAAGTAACCGAAGACCGGTTGTGAATCCACGACAATCAGACCGGAGATACTTGTGTAGTTGCTCACAAGCAAGGGCCAATCATTCCCGACCTCGAATACCGGACCAGTCTCGGTCAGTCTGTACCTCCGATAGTGCACGTCTCCGATGTTGATCGGGATGGTGAAGTTACCCATCGCCGGCGAAAACAGAATATGCAGTGTGTTTCCGTCCAACGCTGCCCACGTTCCACCAGGGCGATCTACTTCGGGCAAAGGAAATGTGACAGGTCCTTCAGACTTGATATAGTACAAGGTTGACGGGCCAGGCAATGTCTTACCCTGAATCACCATCACCTTCCATCGGTCGTTCAGGGCCATCGCTTGGTACTGGCCACCGATGTCGTACTCATGTACCAACAAGGACTTTGAGCCGTAGGGAATTGTGCGTTCTATAATGGACATTTCCGTTTCCTCAATGCAGCCAATACGGCCCGATAGAGAATCGTTTTGTACGCCTGCTTTAGCCAGCGTGGAGTCTTCATTTCCATTCGCTCACTGTCTGGCTTTGCACCCGGCCACAGAGGACGCAATGACGCATCCTGTCGTAATGGATAGTCCCACAGCCGATCATCCCGCAACCAACCTTCCAACAGTGGCCGCGTATGGTACAGAATTCTCCGCTGGAAACTAGAGCGTTCACGACGTTCGTCAGCGTGCCATTGAGCTTCATAGCTTCGATGTGCTGCAAAACCTTGTCTTCTTTTTCTGGAGAAGAACATAACCCGAAGAATAAAATAAACAATTCGACAGGAACAAATATCTGGAACAGTTTCATTAGAGTTTCCTGACCTTCCTCCACCTATCCACCAGGAACCAGACACCCTCAACAACCAAACCCGCCATAGAACTGGCGCAAAACAGGATAAACATGAGGACGAATAGTTTCATGGTGCTGGCATCTTTGGTTCAGGGTTTCCGAACATCTTGTTGGCCGGTATCGGGATGGCTTTGGGATGGACGCGCCGATCAACAACGTTGCCATTCGGCATTACACCAGCCCACCCGCTCGCGATTATCTTTTTAGCGTTGAACAATGCCCGCAGGTGCATAGTCTTTTCTATAGGATTTCTCATGGTGCTGGCAACCTCACGACGATGTTGGAGCGCAGTTCGGCAGCGGTCATGGGTTCACCTGTTCGATGGCGGTTGACTTCGGTACTTCGTTCGTGCCGCGAATCCATGTAATTTCACCGTGCTGCATTTGAGCAACTAGGGCGTAGAATGTGCCGGTTCCGGCATCAAATTCGTAACCCGACTTCACACGCCATTCCGAAACACGCTTCGTGCGATTGGTCATGACGTTGCCGGTGTCTGGGTCAATCGAGTAGAAAACTCCAGCACGCTCTGTTCCAATATTCGGCAAGGCGATCGTTGTGACGAGCGTACCAGTTACCCGATATAGACTGGCCGTGCCGTCCTCCACCGTAATGAACTCCAAGGCATTCGCACTCTTGTTAAAAAACAGATGCGCGCCAGCCAGTTTCTGGTCCGGCACCTCTCGTTTGATTTGCCGGGCCGCGCTCTGCCGCGTTTGTGGATCAAGCGTCAAGTAGGGAGGGTCAACGCCGCCGCCGAATGTGCCCTTGCCGCTGACGTAGCTTGTGCCGCTGACGTTGAGCCGATAACCGGTGTCGGTGGTTGTGTTAAGCATCAAATTACCAGCGTTGTTCCAACGCGCATATTCCAGCTTGGTCACGCTGTTGCTTGGCGTCAGCTCAATGACGAGACGAGCAGGGGTTGATGTTGGTGACGAAGTTCCGTCCGCGCGAATAGTTAACTGGGCTTTGCCAACTACAAAATTGGTGCCGGAAAACCCTCCGCCGTTAAAAAGTAGCAAAGCATCGCCGTCAATTGGTACTGCCGGCGCAACGTAACTACCCCGTGCTTTTAGACCACGGAAAAACATTCCCGCCTGCGAGTTGTTCCCATAATGAATACCCTCAATAACTGGCACAGCGCTCGTCGAAGTAACTGTAATCCGTGCAGTTGCATTAAGATTCGAGATTCCCAGTGTTGGCGAAATCACGAGTCCACTGATCGCATTTGACCAGACGATATCAGACGTCGCCGACAAAGCCGTATTGGAATTGTAAATTAGTTGCCCATCAGTTCCCGGTGCCAGTACACTCGCCGCACTAACGGAGACGGAGGCGGGCACGGCACCGGTTAGCGAGTTGGCATTGAGATTGGTCAACCCCGCACCAGACCCACTGAACGTACCACCCAACGTCACACCAGTTTGGTTGTTGGTCACCGGCAGCACTTGCAGCCCCGTCAGCGGGATGTTGGTCGCCCCGCTCGCATTGAACGTCGGCACTGCTGCCGCTTGGTTGGTCGCCCGGCCAGTTGACCCGAAATACACGATGCTGTTCACCCCGGTCGCTACTGCACTGATGCTACTGTTGGTGTCGCCCTTGTCCAGCTTTGCGGCTCCAAGCGTATTGGTCGAGCCGTCAACGTAGGTCACCGCTGCCAGACCGTTCGTCGCGCCTGACAGCAGATAGCCCGAATCATTGACCAGCCGGCTTATGGCAGAATTGTTCGTGAGCACTAGCGCCGGGTCGATGGCCACGTCGTCGGCGTTGATTACGATGCCAAGTCCCGGCAGAATAGAAAGTGCTATATTGCCATCCAGTGTGCCACCACCATTGATGCCTAGGCCAGCGGTGATCGCTCGATTCGTCTGCACGTAACCAGCCGAAGTTATACCATCGAGCAGGTCGGCGTCCAGTCCGCTGCCCGCACCATCTTGCGCGATCACGACGTTGAACACCGTGCCGCTGGTCAGCCCGAATGTCGGCAACAATGTCGAGTTGCCCGACAACGTGAGCAGACCGCCGCTTACAGCCGAATTTGTGAGCGTGCCGCTCCCGTAAACCGTCTGGTTGCTGCCAATCGTCAGGACACGACCGGCAATGGAAGGCACACCAGCTGCCCCAGTCCCAGGCACGGCATTGGTCAAACCAGCGACGTAGGCAGCATCGTTGGTCAGCACATCATCGGCAGCCGCCGTATCGCCGATGTTGGTCAATAACAACGTCACGACGCCACCGATGTTGGTCAGATCGCCCGTGATACCCGCGCCGAAGATGATGTTGATGACATCGCCGGTCTGACCGTCCGCCCCGGCGATCTGCCAGATATTCGTGCCTCCAAGCCCCGTTGTAGCAGGCCAAGTACTCCGCCAGGTGCCAGCGAGGCTGATCCCGCCGACGTTGCTGGCATCATTCGAGGCATAGACGCCCGTGGCGATTCGCAAAGTGATGGCGTTGGTTGCGGCTTGACCCGGACGTGAACCGAATATCATCAAGGCCAACAGGACCACAATTGACAGGAATGACTTCATGATTTCTTGATGAGGATCCAGCCGATGTTGAACACCAACCCATCGCCACCGCTGATTTCGGGCGCAAGAGCGACGTGCACAGTGAATTGGTTCGCTTGGTAGGTCGCCCAAGGAATAACCGGGCCGCCCGTGCTGTTTTCGAGCCAGACGGCGACTTGACCGCCAGTTGTCATCCCCGGCAGGGCCACAACGACGCTGGTATTGGCTCCGGTGATTGTCGCGACGCCGCTTTCGGTGAACCCGGCGTCCGCCGAGGAATCCCGCACCTTGAGCCAGCCGATGTTGAACACGCGGCCATCTCCAGGTGTGATCTCCGGGGCCATTGGAACATTGATCGTGAACTGTCCGGCACCGTAGGTCGGCCATGCAATGACGGGGCCGGCACTTGAGTTCTCCAGCCAAACCACAACGCGGCCCGTGGTCGTCATCCCAACGCCTGTGACCGTGGCAGAACTGTTCGTGCCGCTGATGCTGGCGATGCCACTCGTGGCGAAGGCACTACCATTGACCGTGTTTTGAAGTTCGAGCAGGTCGGCATGCAGGTTTTGGATGAATGGACTTACCCACCGCGCTTGATCGGGTGGAACACCGTGCATCACTGGTCGTGTGCGCACTTTGGCGAGCATCAGTAGTACCCCCGGCCCTGAATCAGCGGCGCATAACTGCGGATGCGGACGTGACCGCCATTCTTGACGAATGCGTACCGAATGAATCTGCCCGCGGCCATGCAGTCGATCCGACCATTGCCGCTGTAGTTGAATGGCCCGTTCCAACTGATCGAGGCCATGAGATTGTCGCGCGTGCCAATGTAAAGCTGGAGAGGACTTGATCCGGTATCGACCGGCACATCCAGCAACATCCCACCAAGCTGGGCGACCTTGTCCCAACCGGCATGGGCAAAGTCGCCCGATTCCAACCGCATGTTGATTGCTGTCGAGCCGTTCAGCAGTGCGGTGGACTCGTCGAACGCGATCCACACATTGCCGCTGGTGTCTCCAGCCATCAGATTGAGATCAGCCAGTCCCGCGGCGGTGTCCCAAGGATCGGTGTGACTATCCCACGAGGTCGTCTGCGCGTCCCAGGTGGCGCTCGTGCCGACGATCTTCGGAACGTAACCGGCCCCGCTGAACGGCCAGGCGATATAGCTGTAGGCGTTGTGTGCGTAGCTCCACAGCAGAGCCTTGTCATCGGTATTGTTGCCGTCCACACTGCGAAAACCGATGATGATCTGTTTGCGTTTTTGGTCGTGGAAACTCCAAACGATGTCGCGTGAATCGCTACGGACTTTGGTCAGGAAATCCTGCCAGATGCGTGTGCCGACTGGCAAGAGCTCAGGGGTGCCATTGAAGATGTAGAAGTCGTCCTGACCCATGAAGAAATGCCGTTGATCGAGATCGAGCACGCTCCAGCCGGAGAAAGCGCCCATTTTCGAGACGATGTTCTGGAGATAGAACACGATGTCGGGATTGATGTAGTGCAACGTATGGATCGAGTTGCCCTTGTAAGCCACGAGCAGATTGCCGCCCAGACGGATCACGCGGGCGATTGGGCCGCTTGATTCGGTGATGGGAAACAAGTCTGCTTCGCCCGTGCCGGCAAAGTTCCAACCTTCGATGTCGGAGAGATCAGAGTTGGCGCACGAATAGGGTGCCTCTGAGCCGGAATTGATATTGCCCAGCATCAAATGATCCGCGCCCACTGCCAACGTGACAGCCTTGGGTGGCGTCCCGCCGAGAGCGGCGCAGGTCGCCGCATTGCCCACCCATTTCTGGATCACATCGGTTTTGTTGGTGAACACTGCCGTATTGAGGTAGATGTCTGCCGACCAGCGATTCCGCAAACCGCCGGTAAAGTCCACGGCATTGAGCTGCGTCAAGGTGCCTGCGGCTTCGAGTTTGTAGAGCCGCGTCGTCGTGCCGATACAGCCGCTCTTGGTCCCATCGGCCCACTCAAATGTCTGGAACAAGCTTGGTGTGCCGGTCACTTCTGGTGAGCCGCCGATGTGCCGGCGCCAGCCGTAAATCTTCCGAATCTCGTTCTCGTAGAAGTGGCAGTTCTCAGCGATTGTCCAGCCGCGTGAAGGGACACCGGGCGCGGCAGGATCATCCGAGACGACTTGGGTGGCAGTGTTCAGGACCAACCCCAACGTCGGCGAGTGAATGAAAACCGGTGTGTAGCGGCTGCGCATAAATCATTCGTCAGCAGTTTCCTTGTCCAACAGCCGTTCCAGAATCACCAAGAGCTTCTCGAATTTGTCATCGCCGGCGGCCAACTGACGTAGCCGGGCCAACGCCTGTTTACGCTCGGCGCTTTTGGCAGTCGCCTGCTGTTTCTGTCGCTTGAAAAACGCGTCGTACTCCGCGTCATCGGACTGAAGCTGTGTGTCGCTCGGTTGCGAAATCGTTGGGTGTCGCCACGCGGTGATTTTCTCGTCTTTGGTGTCAGCCACGATGCCATATTTCCACTCAATGACGACTGCCAGCGGATGTTGGCGTGTGTCGGCGCTTGCCTCCACGGCGAGGATGATACAGACGATCAGCAGAATATGTTTCATGGTTTTGTCTCCCGGATATACAAGCCGGAAATCAATGTGCCTCCAAGCTTCGCCGCCCCGGCATCGCCATTGATAGTCGCTGTGCCCGATTCGGCCCCAGCGCGCAGCGAAAACGTCATCGAGTTTGTCGAGAGCACAACAATCTCGAAGACGATTGGTAAAGCGTGTTCATTTGATCCCTCGGACACCTCGCGGGCCGCACTGACAGCGTTGGTGACGCCATTGGTGAACAAGGCGGCAATCACAGTGAGGGCCTGCGCACTTGCGCCGCAATGCACCAGTGCAAAAACTCGTAGTGTGTTGTTTGATGCCAAAGGGGCGATGTTGGTGGTGACGACTTCAACGCCTTCACTGATTTGCGGGATCGTATTGTCGTCAGGGATGGCGGTCGTGGTCGTCAGTAAACTGGTCGTCGTGACGCTGACGTATTGAACATCCTTGCCGAGATTAGCTGTGGCATTGGTAATCGCCCAAGTCGGGATCGAGTTGGACGTAAAGGCCCACCACGGGATCGAGTTGCTGTTAAACATCACCCCACTGAGGAAGTTGCTTTTGTGGACGCCGCTCAAGTAGTGCTGGTTGGTGCCGAATTCCAAGAGGCAACGCCGGTCCAGACGGATCGCGTCGTCACCGAGCGACATGACTTCGCTTCCCAATGGGCGTGTGGCATCTATGTCCGTCAGGCCAGGCCCTACAAAGGTGTATTGTTGATAAGCCTTTGGTGCGAAAACTAAAAACCCGAGCACACAAAGGAAGTACTTTGTTAATTGAAATCGGGTACGTGTTTTCATAGAATCCCGCTGACAAAAGAAACGCCCGCCGCTGTTTGAGGCAGACGACGGGCTGAACACGAGAAAGGATTGGTTTCCCGATGTCCGATTTGATTGTTGGTGCTCCGGCCCGCAAACGCAAGCCTCCCATCGAGAGATTTTGGAAGCGCGTTCTCAAGAGCGATGGTTGTTGGAATTGGACTGGCAGCACTACGCCTTGGGGTTATGGCATGTTGTGGTCTGGTTCGCACAAGCAAGGCTTGGTTTACGCACACCGCTTTTCTTGGCGGTTGCATTACGGTCGAGGTCCAGGACGGAAATGGGTCTGTCATCATTGCGACAACCCGAGTTGTGTCAGGCCGGAACATCTCTATCTCGGCAGCCGGGCCGAGAACATCAGAGAAATGATAAACAAGGGCCGCTGGCGGGGACTCAACAGCGGGTTGCCGTCCATCAGAACCCGTGCTCCCAAAACCAAACATAGTTGGAAGGAGCGTTTTTGGGGTAACGTCCAGAAAACAAATGGCTGTTGGCTGTGGCTTCGCGGGAAAGACGAGGCTGGTTACGGCGTTTTCCATTCTCCAGATCACAAAACGCGGGCTACCCACCGCATCGCATGGGAAATGGAACGGGGGCCGATACCATTGGGCTTGCTTGTGTGTCACAAATGCGATGTGCGATCCTGTGTTCGCCCGGATCACCTTTTCTTGGGGACCTACAAAGACAACTCCCTTGACGCAGCCGCCAAGGGCCGGCTTGCGATTGGGATGCGCGTGCCGGCAGCAAGACTGAATGACGCCCAGATTGTGGCTATCCGCAGGCTCGTTGGGACGCAGGGGATGACATCCATTGCGGTTGCCAAGTTGTTTCCCACAAGTCGGGGCAACATTGCGCGCATTGCTCGCGGGGAAACTTGGAGGCATCTGCCGGCGACGATTTATGTTAAACCCAAACGCAGAACGGACGAAAAATTGACAGAACGAAATGTAACCGAGATCAGGTGTCTCCTGAGCCACACAAATATGAGCCAGCGGATGATTGGGAACCGCTATGGCGTCACTCAGGGAACGGTCAGCGCGATAGCCCACGGCAAGACTTGGCAGCACGCACAGTCCCGCGGCCATCCAGAGTAAACATAGTGATGATTGATTCATTGCTACACGCGGGCCGATGCGATGGGCGGGCGGTAAACTTTGGTTTTTCGCGTCTTTTGAGTTCTGTCGCCGTCGTAAGCGTGGAGGAGAAGGGCAGTGTATTTTTGCCGAATTAGTTCGGCGATTTCGTATTCCCGGAACGAATCGTAAGCCAGGGCTTCCGCGCCGGTCCGCAGCACGTCCCAGATGTTGTTGCTGAACCAGTCGTTCGCCGCGTCGCTGGCGTAGTACGGCAGGAACTTGTAGAAGTCCAACTGCACGGTGGTCGCGGCGGTGTCGGAAAGCACGTGGAAGAACTGGAGCTGCTGTTTCTCGATCCACCAGCGTTGCAGATAATTGTCCGAACCGATGATGGGCGCGCCCGGCTCCTCGGCGGCGGTCTGGCGGAAGCCTTCGATCTCATTGTCGGTCGAAGCTCGGATCAGCAACAAAGAGGCATCCTCGGTGCTGACTGTCCAGACCCGGCGCGGCGCTTTGAAATCCGTTGGTAGTGTCGCCACCTTC
>ERZ1292644.1908-Hain-H14-01um-R2-1908-length-10115-cov-4_pt1 | contig 10115 bp, 13 predicted proteins | sample MGYA00564402_ERZ1292644 | MGnify/ENA primary metagenome ERZ1292644 (study PRJEB36523, sample SAMEA6512644) | groundwater metagenome | collected 2019-01-09 | study: AquaDiva: Metagenomics assemblies of 32 groundwater samples | reverse complement strand
AGATACACTTACGCTAACTAATGCAGTAGAAGATGGAATCCTCTATATTAAGAACGATAGAGCTAATTCAATTATGTTAGTTAGTGATATCCTACTCGGTGTTGGTAAAGGCACTGTTGGTACAGGTGACGTAATATTTAAGGTGTATGCTAATCCAACAGGTGGAACTTTACTTTCTGCTGGAACGGCTGTGACTCCAGAAAATAGAAATCTTGGATCTAAACTTCCTGCTCAGTTAACTGCACTTAAGATGGCATCTGTTGGTCAAACCATAACTGGTGGATCGCTACTGTCTGGTAGAGTTATGCAAGATGCTAGCCGTATTGATATTGGTGCCGGTTGGGTGCTTCCTACTGGAAGTAGTGTTGCGATGTCTGTAACACCTCCAGCTTCTAATACTTCTATGAGAGCTATGATCGTTGCCACTGTTGCATTCTTGAGTTGAACAAATGACAGTTAAAAGTCACATCATTAGCGGAAGTGGAAAAAGGGTAGCAGCAACTGTTAACGACGATCGTGCGTTGCTTACAACTAGTATTCCTCTTAGACTAAGTTCTCTTCCTGCTGAACTCTTAACTGCTCAAAAAGTATTATTCGCTCAAATGGTAGATACTGCTGGTTCTCCAAATATGAATGTTAACGGAGCAGTTACTAATCAGTCTTTCTTTGTTCCATCTCAAGCTGATAGAACTTATGTAGTACACAGCTTTCGTATAGTTCTTAATGATGTTCAGATGACAATAGCCTCTAATGAATCAAGAAGGTTTGGGTCTATTGCTTTATTGACCAATGGTATAACTTTTAGTGTCACCCAAGGTGGTACAACTACAAATCTCTTTATTGATCCAATTCTAAATATTGGTGACTTCTTAAATTACGTAGATGAATACGACAACCTTCCTGATGCAATCTCTGGTGGCGTAGATCTCTTAACCTTAGACTACAAAATGCCAATACCTATTGTTCTTCCTATTGGCTCCAAAGATACAATTACAATGACGATTAGAGATGACTTAACAACAGTAGACTTCTTTCAGGTATTCGTAAGAGGTTATCAGGAGCTGAGAGTTTAATGGCAGGAAATTCACCACACTCATGGATAGGGGACTCTACTGGAAAGTCTGTTCTAATCGGACCAGCAGTTCAAGTAGACTGTGTACCAGTTACAATAGCTTCCGATCAACCAAATCTTAATGTAACTGTTAGCCAATCTAATACACTAGATAACAATCAGTTATATTCTTCAGCTATCGAAGTAAATATGGCTGCTGCTAGTACAGATAATCCTTTATTGCTTCTTCGTAATCCGGCAGGTAGTGGAAAGACTCTTTATATCTTTAAAGTACAAGCAGGAACAAGTGTTACTAACGTTGGAGTTGTATTCAAAGTTTTTAGCAATCCTACAATAACAACCAATGGGACAGCTGTAGCAGTAATAAATAGAAATATTGGTGGCATTAGCTCTTCTGTAGGATTGGTAAATAGCTTACCAACAGTATCTTCTACAGGTGGAAAACTGTCTTCTTTATCTGTTGGACAAAACAATAATAGTATTATCTTTGCCGAAGAATTTTCTGTAGCAGTTAAAGCTGGAAATTCATTATTGGTGACTGGTGATCCTACTTCTAATAATCGCCAAAGTATTCTAAGTATTGCATGGAGAGAAGTATGAGTGACCGCGAAAATATTCCAACTTTTTCTCCTACTTATTTCCGCGCTAACGAAAGTTGGCGCATGGAAGGTATTCGCTTTGAGGTCTCTGGTCACTCCACTGGAATGTATGACTTTCAGATAACTAAAGAGCTATTAATGCAGGGTGGCTTGTGGTGGGTACAAACAACTGGTAATTCTGATCGTGCAAGTTTCTCTATAGTTGATAAACAAAATACGCTTGGACTTCACACCGCTTATGGATTGCCATCAGGATATGCAATAGAACTAAAGAAGTTTGTTAAAGACTATTCTATTCCTCCCGGAGTCAATACAGGTTCAGTAGCTGCACCAACTGTTTCTCCTGTAGTATCTGGTTTATACATCAGAACAACTTATGATAATAATGGTGATGACAATGCAACCATAGGAGTGAATTACATATGGTACGAAAAGAGTTGAATGAATCTAAAAAGCTTTTTATTAATGGAGAGGAAGTAGAGCCTTTGCCAAAGAAAAAACTACATGAAGAAAAGTCTCTATCTGAGATAGATGAATTAATCATTGAGAAGCAACGAGAACTTGGTCTTATTAAATAATGCTAGAATAATCTTGAGGTGTTTGTCATATGCCAGGTAGTCATTCAAGTTTTACTTCTCTTATGGATAAGATCACACGTACTTGCAGAAACGCTGCAGGCGACATCGTGGCTATCCAAACAATTAGCGTTATCATCAAGCCACTTGATCCAGTAAATGGAGCAGGTATGAATCTTGTTGATCCTCAATCCATCTCTACAGACAGGTTCTTACGTGGTGCTCGCATTACATTACATACAAAGAAGCAGCTTAAGAGTGGTGCTTCTCGCACTATCGCAACAGTTGAGACCAGTGGTCGCTTTGATGTCAGAACTGAAAGTGGCGGTGATGTTACAACTGTAACTTATACAGGTGTCGCTCCTGTTAATGATATTACTGTTCCTGTATCTACCCTAGGTGGAGTACTTAAAGTTGGTGATGCTGTGTGACTAAGAAGATAAAGCTAGCATTCTCTGGTTCAGGTCCTAGGTTCCCTGTATTTGCAGGAGCCTTTAAGCGTCTTGAAGAAGAAGGAATAGAAGTTACTAAAGTAATTGGTACTTCAGGCGGCTCTATTATTGCTGCATCTATTGCTTCTGGAATGAAAGCTGATCAGATCATTAAGCTCTGTCAAGAAATAATGCCTAAGCTTGGTAGTATGGTTGCATTTAATCCATTCAATCTACTAAGTAACTGGGGTCTAGATAATGGCAATAAGATCCAAGCTGAACTGTCTAAGCACTTCGTAAAGACATTTAAGGAAACAAAGATTCCTTTGTTCGTAACAGCTACTAACTTCGATACACAGGATAGCGAGATCTTCCATACCACCCATAATCCTAATATGGAAGTAGCTAAGGCAGTTAGAATGAGTATGTCAATGCCTGTGGTGTTCACTCCAGTAGAACATAAGGGCTCGCTCTATGTCGATGGTGGAGTAAAGTATAACTTTCCAATTGACTACTTCATTAACGAACCAGATGTTTTTGGTTTCTATTTTAATGACAGTCTTGGTGGTACTCGTCGTCCACGTCCTAAGGGTCTGTTCTCTTCTGTTGCTTTCATTTCTCGTATCATAGATATGATGATTGGAGCAAAGACAGAGGACGATCTTTCTGATGGATCTAGAGTTAATGCAATTCCTGTCAGTACAGATATAGAAGGACTTGATTTCAACCTGTCTAAAGAAGATGTAAATAAGATGATTCGTCAGGGTTATGAAGCCTGCGATAAGTGGCTAAAGAAGAACCCCGGAAAATTAAAATGAGTAAAACATCTAAGTATGTTCACATTATTGAATCTGGTGATTTGATTCTAATTGCTAGTTCTAAGCAAACACCTAACGACTGGACAGAAGCCGCCCTCTTTGTTGAGGGCGAAGTCCTTCATACAATCCATACACAAGGTAACAACAAGACAATAATGCATACTAATCCAGAGTTCTTAGAACATGAAGCTCGTCCAACTGGTCTCTTTAGACTCAGTACGTTTAGCAAAGAAGAGAGAAAGCGTTTTGCTTTTGAGGTATCTGAACCCCTAAAGATTAAACTTACTTTTCTTCAAAAGATCAAGTCTATCTTTAAGCCCTTACCTAGAGAATTCGATTGGAATAATAAGCTATCCCTAAGGCTACTTCTTTTAGATTACTTTCATTGTGCTGATCTAAAAAAGCTGGAAGAGTCCGGCTCTTTAATACGCCTGCTATAATACAAGCCAAGGATGTGATCTTTAATGTTTCGTGATCCAGTTAGGGTAGGGAGTTCAGGAAGACTGCGTGTACAATTTCTAGATTCAGCACAGGAGCCTATTCAGGCAACTGGAGTTACTGTTGATCTATTCGCTCCTGGAGATCTACCTGGAGTAGCACTTCCTACAGTCACTGGATTAGTTCCTGTGTATCTAGGAAATGGAGTATTTGAATTAACATTCACTGCTTCTGGTCCAGAAGGTCAATGGACAGATAGATGGACCGGCGACATCCTTGGTAGTAGCACTATTGCTCAGGCGCATTTTTCAGTTATAGCTTCTGGTGTGGGAACTTTTTATCCAGTCAATGGCCTACAAGAAGATACTCTTGTTGAGATCTTTTTATCTAAGGACATAGCCTCATTAGGCGCAGTGTCATTAACTGATGACTTCTCCTGGATATTCACTACCACCTACACTCCTTTGTATTCTAGTGTTCGTAAGGTACGCCTAGAAGCAGGAGCTATCTTAAGTGGTATTGATGACGACACTATCAATCTCTCAATCCTAGAGGCTTCTATTGAAGCAGACATCATTAGCTTCCGTAAAAATATCATTAACAATGAAGTGTATATACACGCCCGTCGTCAGTACGTAACTTGCCTTGCAGCTCTAATGCTTATTCAAAACATTGTTGCTTTCAATAGCACAAAGAGTAAGGCCCTTGCTGACTTTAAGGTTGACTACGATACTACTGCTCATGATGGACTTATCGATAAGCTGTCTAACTGTATAGCTAAGTGGGAAGTTCAAGTTCAAACCGGAGGCGGAGCACGTGCTATTAAAGCTCCTCGTGGAGTAGTTAAAGGAGACCTGGATCCTGACAGACCTTCTATTGGTCGTTTATGGTATGCCTTAAGTCCTGGTGAACTCCCTATTGGTAATGAAAAGTATCGCGTTCCAGCTTCCCGTAGATGGAAGACAGGGCATGTATTTAGATCACCACGTAATCCTCGTGGAGGAGCTGATTGGTGATGGGTACCAGCAAGAAGAACAGTTTTTATACTGGAAGTATTAAAGCTCGAGAGATTGATCTTCGAGCTGAATTCCTAAAGACAATGTATGGCAGCGAAGATGAAATCGCTAAGTCCCAGAAAGGCTTACAGCGTGTCTTTCGTAATGAAAAGTGTCCTTGCGTAAACAAGGTAACTGGTGAACCAGATCGTGAATCTCGTTGTCCAGTTTGCTTAGGCGAAGGCAAGCTCTGGGATGAAAGTCCAATAGATTTCTATCATAAGCGTACTGGAACTGAAGAAGCTAATGTTAGTCAGGACGTACTATATAAGCCCGGTCTAGTCAATACAGAAACTGAGGTCTTCTATGTATCCTACCAGTTTAATTTGACAAAAGGCGATAAAATAGTAGTATTGACCTTGGATAAAGAGGGCGTTCCTGTTACACCCCTTAGGCGACTCCAGCTATTTAGAATCGCAGAGGTCAGACCTTATCGACTAGACAATGGTCGACTAGAGTTCTGGGAAGCCTTTTGCTATGAAGATAATAACAAATTCCTCTAAGGGTGTGATGTAACTTGGGTCGCTTTGATATTCCAGAAGATCTAAAAGAAAGTCCTACAAGAATTCGCGTGGCAGGCGTCCTGGACAACATAGTCCAACGTGCGAATGACAGACAGGTTACACCTGGAGCTGCCAAGAACTATTTCCAATTCTGTGAGCTAGTCTCCGACGCAATGGCTGATTACCAGACACGTTTGAATAGCACCACTAAAGTAGACCTCTCCTGGGAAGAACCCGATAGAGAAGAGGTTACAGAACTCATCACTGTTGGTCTGGTTAAAAGAATGCCAGGCCAATTTGATCAAGGGGCCCCATTCGAAGGATCAGTTAAGAACCTTCGCCCTATCGTTAGAGAGTCTAAGATAGATCCAGAAGCACCAGGTTACCGTAAGGTGATCTTGGGTAAATGGTTCGATAACCTAGTGAGATTCACTTGCTGGGCACAAACCAATAAAGAAGCTATTGCTCGGTCCTTTTGGTTTGAAGAATTTATCGAGAAGTATACCTGGTTCTTCACAGCGTCAGGTGTTGCAAGAGTTATATTTTGGGAACAAGAAACAGACCAAGTTATAGATAATAGAGGTAAAAAACTTTATGGCAGACCACTTCTCTTTTACGTTAAAACAGAAGAGTTGACTTCCTTCTCCGAGAAAGAACTCGAAGAAATTTACATCAACCTCGTAACTAAGAAGCAGGTCTAAGGGAGGATATATCCAATGCCTTTTGAGAATTTGCCAGGGATTTTTGACACCAAGCTAGATGGCAACCTGACCATTCCGAACACTAATGGTTCTCCAATCGTTTGTGTTATCGGAACAGCATCTCAGGGAGACTCTGAAAATCTTTTCACAGTAACTCGTCTAAATGATGCTGCTCGTGCATTCGCCAAGAACGGAACACTAGTCCGTGGTATGTATGAAACAGCAGCAGCAGGCGCAACTAACATTAGACTATTCCGTATCGGTGCAACTGCAGCTACGCTAGCAGATATCGGTGACGGTCTATTCCTAGAAACAGTTGCCAAGGATGACTCTACTGGATCTGACTTTAAGATTTGGTTTACCGCTTCCAGTGGAAGACTACGTGTTTATCGTACATCCGATAACACTCTAGTCTATGACTCTGGTGATGGTACTCCTGAATCAAGAGTTGACCTTGGAGAGGTTACCGTATCTGGTACAGCAACCGGCGGCGTTGACGTTGGTACTTCTGCTGAAACAGCAGTTGACCTAGAAGACGTTCCTGGTGTTGACCCCACAACCACATTTACTGCCGGTACAGACGGCCTAAATCTAACTAGAATGGAACTTTACCAGAAGCTAGATGAGGCATACACTCTTCTTGAGGATGCCGATCTAGATATCGTAGTTCCTATGAACGTCTATCTTGACGACAAGAACGTAATGGATACTGAAGCATCAGTTGTTTCCGGTCTTCTATCTACTGTTTCTGGATTCGATCAGATTGAAGTTGGCGGAGCTAATGACTTCCTAGGTAAGCTATACACCGAAGAGTTCAATGGTCAGAAGTACTTCTTCTGGGACCTTGATGGTGATGGTATTGCTGATATCGTTCCTACTGTTCTAGGACTAACTGCTCCACAGCAGGCTGATCTAGACAATGGCGATAGTAGTATTGCCGCTGTAGTTGCAGGAGATCCTGCTGATCTAACCACTGCTGACTTCCATGAAGTTAACTTTGGTTACCAGCTTGCAGACTTCTGCTACAGAAGTTCTCACCTTAACACTGAAATGCACGGTGTTATCGGTACTCTTCCACCTGCATCTTTCTCTGCAAAGGACATTTCTTTGTGGGTAGGACAGGCTCCAACTCTTGCAGTTGATGGTAACGGTGATGAATTCATCGTAACTAACGGAAAGGGTCTACTTGGTAACAAGTGGGTTGCAGGTCGTAAGGCAGCCGGTACTGTTCCAGCTCATATTGTTGATGGCGTTGCTAAGCCTAACGGCGGATTCATTGCCACTGATGATGGATGGATTAACGGTATTCAGCTAAAGGATGATAACGAGAAGCTAGTAGATATCGGTAAGTACCTAGACATTGTTTGCGCGTACGCACAGATGGTTAATCCAGCTCGTTCTACCGCATACGTTTCTTCTGGTGCTGCTTCTTACTCTGGTTTGATCGCAACTCTTCCAGCTCAGTCTGCTCCAACCAACAAGATCGTTTCTAATCTAAACCTTCCATTCCGTATCAATAGCACTAAGCTTGATGCGCTAGCTGGAAAGAGATACGTAGCATTTACTGTTAAGCCAAAGGGTGTAGTAGTTGCTGATGCTCCTACCGCTTCCCGTCCAGAAAGTGACTACAACCGCCGCTCTACAATGAGAATTGTAAAGGCCGCCCTTGACGTTATTCGTCTTGTAGGCGAACCATTCCTTGGCGAAGGTATGAGTGGTGCCCAGATTGCTGCTCTAGAAACTGCTATCCAGCAGGCTCTAGCTGAACTAGTAAAGGGCAAGGTTCTCGTTCGCTTCGAAGTAAAGGTAACTGCATCTGCTCTTGAACGTGTTCAAGGCCGTTGCAAAGTAGAGCTTGTGCTCGTTCCAGCCTTCGAACTACGCCAGATCAACGTAACAGTTGCTCTAGCTGCAGCATGAGGAGATGACATAATATGGCACAGCAAGCTACTGCAAAAGCAATCGGCCAGTCCTATAATTCCTTTTCTGGAATTGATATTAAGGCCGTATTTAACAACGTAGTAATCGGTGAGTTGCAGGCTATCAGCTACTCAATTACTCGTGAAAAGGCACCCATCTATACAATGGGCTCAGCTGACCCGCGCTCCTTCGGCCGTGGTAAGCGTGGTATCGCAGGTACAATGATTTTCATTGTCTTCGATCGTGGAGCTCTAATTGGTACATTTGGTGCGTTCGCACGTAACCCAGGCGACGCTCTTAACTTCTCTGCGGATAAGGAAGAGCTTCGTTCTGTACAGGCGGGCAACACTGCTAATATCCAACAGGGTATTTCAGAGAGCCGCGCTCTACTTGAAGCAGCACGTAATGAGTCTCCAATTCAGAACGTAGGAGATGACCAGGCAATTACCGCTCCATGGTATGCTGATCAGATTCCTCCATTCGATGTGACCCTAGCCGCTGCTAATGAGTATGGTGCTCTAGCTGTAATGAGAATCTTCCAGATTGAAGTTCTTAATGAAGGATACGGTGTGTCTATTGATGACATCGTTTCCGAACAGCAGATGACCTACGTAGCTCGTCAGGTAATCAACTGGCAGCCAATTGACAATCCAAACATTGACAAGATTGGTACAGCTGTTACTGCGAATACTGACCTAGGCTGAAAAGCTTAATAAGTTAAGAACTGGCCTCGCGAAAGCGGGGCCTTTTCTTTTGATGTACAATTAATCACATGGCTGATGTATTTCCTGGAGCACCCAAAATTTCTTTGCTTAATCAAGAGCTAAGTGTCAACAAGGTTGACCTTACTGCTTTTAATGAAACAATTAATAGAGAGCTGCATGATCAAGAACTAAGAGATCAGAAGAGACGCTCTCTTAACTTCAATGGCACATCCTACTCAGGTACCGATATTAAAGTCATCGTGTCCAAGTATGGAACACCAACTGGTGACCTAAGAGCCGATCTTGAACGCGCCATCGCGGCTTATCAATACATAGGAGAACAGCTGAATACGTTGTCCTCTTTAGCCTATGAACTTTCCATAGCTAGAACTACTCCATCTACTGGAGTCTATGCGGGTCTTCTTTCTCAATATCGATTACTAATAGGAAACATCTCTAGTGCAGAAGCTACAGTGCAAGATACTGGATTTATACAGTTCATTGGTAACTCTCTATCCAATAGGCTAATAGATGCCCAAAGGGCGCCGCAGGCATTCTCTCAAGAGATTGGTAATATCAATACCTTCTTATCTCAGTTAGTTGATGGATGGAGAACACAAGCCAATAGTCTTCGTGGCGGCACAAGAGAGCTTGTCAATAATAGAGTCCTTGCTGAGTTACAGACAATATCAATTTCATCATTTAGAGAAAAGACTCCTGTCCGTGCTTGTGGTGAGGTTGGAGTAAAAGGATATACTCGTGGCACTCGTACCGTGGCGGGCTCTATGATCTTCACTGTATTTGATCGTGATGTATTGTTTTCTCTATTGGAATCATCTTCCTTCGATGCTGATGATAACTTTAGGTCTGCAATTAAAGATCAACTTCCTCCAATGGATTTTACTATTCTATTTGCTAATGAAGCAGGGGCCCTATCTAGAATGGGTCTCTATGGAGTAGAGTTTGTATCCGAAGCAAAGACCATGTCTATTGAAGACATTATCCTAGAAGATGTGTGTCAGTTCGTAGCTAGAGATGTAGATCCAATGACTCCTGCTCTTACTGAAGGTGGAGATCCATACAATACTGTTCTTCTTAATTACAATCAGGCTATTGCTCAGGGTCGCGGAGATAATCCACGTACTGATCTTCGTGCCTCTGACTTGAAGGGCGGCCAGTTTGATCTGCAGCCTAATGAACAAAACTCTGCAGCTCGTAGATTCCGTAACAGAGCGAACCCATTCTTTTGAAAGAAGAATCCTTCTGAGGTGAAAATAGATGGCAGCTAATACTCATGTT
>ERZ1292644.1906-Hain-H14-01um-R2-1906-length-10118-cov-11_pt1 | contig 10118 bp, 12 predicted proteins | sample MGYA00564402_ERZ1292644 | MGnify/ENA primary metagenome ERZ1292644 (study PRJEB36523, sample SAMEA6512644) | groundwater metagenome | collected 2019-01-09 | study: AquaDiva: Metagenomics assemblies of 32 groundwater samples | reverse complement strand
GCAGCTGCACGTTGGGGTCTCCCGCGCGCACGATTGTGGGCGCGCCCGGCGCCGATCTCCGCGGGCTGATCTGGATCGGCTGGCGCTCGTCGGGATGCACGTGCTGTTGCCGCATGACCGCTTTCTTCGTGCCGGGAGACGCCATGTTGAACGCCGCCGTCGCGAGTCCTGCACCCGGAATGGCGGATGTCACGAGCTTGCCGAGTGGGTTTTTCGTGACGAACTTCAATCCTCCCTTGGCCACCTTGCCGAGTTTGCGGAACGCCTTGCCGAAGAATGAGCCCACGATCTGACCGGCGGCCGCCGCGTGCTCGGGACCGTACGCTTCGGCGAGCTCTTCCCACGGGCACCCTTCACACGCATCAGCGATGGCGCTCAAACGCTTGAGGTGTTCGGGGTCGGCACCCGACGCGAGCCCGAGGCGGAACGCGCCGCGCACCGCTCCGACCACGGCTTGATCGGACACCGGCGACCGATGCAACGACACCATCGCCACGTCGTTCGGGCTGTCGCCAGGGCGCCAGTGCCAGGGCAGATCGGCGCGCGCCTGCCACGACTCGAGTTGACCCATGCGGTCGACGACGGGCCGTAACGCCAGGTGTGGCGTCGCAATGTACGTCCCGCCGACGCCGTGCACGCTGGGGTGCATCAGCGGCAGCCATGCCCCGCGCACGCCGACCGTGCGCGCTGGCCCCGGCATGCCCGCATCGAGGGACGGGTCGTCTTCGGTGCCGTCGCTTCGATGCACGACCGCGTGCCACCGCTTCGGTCCGCTTTTTCGGACCACGGCGCGCGCGCCCGGGTCGACGCCCGTCACGCGCAGCTGAGCTGCCTTCAGCGGCGCCCAGTCGTCACAGTCGCCGTGCCCACGTTCAGCGATCACGCCGCCGTGGTCAAAGTGCTCGTCTCCGGGCTTCTCCGGACGCCAGGTCGCGCCTTGCGCGATCAGCTGATCGGCGGTCGGTGACACACCCGACTTGATGAGCTGCTCGTTCAGGCGCGTGACCGCTTCGAGGGCGCCGTCGAGAACGGGTTTGGTGACGTGCGCCTCTGGCACGGCGATTTGAATGCGCATGGCGCCCCTTTCAGTGAACGGCGCGACCGAGCAGCTGTAGCGTCACCTTGATGTTATCGGTCGTCGTGAGCACCGTGTCGAGCGTGCACACCGCTCGAATGAAGACGCCGGGCTGAGCCGGCTTCATCGCGAGCCGCACGCCGAATGCCTGTGGATTCGCGAGCGATTCGAGGTCCACCGGTGCAACATCCAGCATCGCCAAGTCCGTGCCGACGAACAGCTGTGCGAGGATGGTTCCGGTCGCGGTAGTGCCCGTGCGCACGACGCGGATCAGGAAGCGCTCACCTCGGAAGGGCTTTTGCACCTGTCCGGAAAACGTGAAGGTCTGCGCCGCCGCGACGAACGTGAAATTGCCCATCGGCAGCGTCAGCAGACCCTGGTCCGGAGCGATGACACCGGGGGCGACCTGGCTCTTGCGCCAATCGGGTTTTGTGAGCTGGATCGTCGGGCGCCGTCTCGGCGCCACGCGCCCCACCACGATCGCGGTGCCGTCCTCTTCGTAGCCAACGACCTGGGCGCCGCCACCGTAGTTGCCCATCGGGCCACTGTAGCCCATGACGTCACCACCCATCACGTCGCCTTGGACGTCGTCGTCTTCGCCGATCACTTCGAATTGCCGAGCCATAAATTACCGTTCCTTTGTCTGAGAAAAGAGCGGCAGCCCGCCGCTACCCGAAAGAAAGGGGTGCCGTGGCGAAGGTACGGGTACAAGACCGGATGCCACGGCACCCCCTTTGAAAAAGCGTCGGTGCGATCAGCCGTTGAGAACGTCGTCGTCGTCGTCGTGGCCCTGGACGGTGCCCGTCTGACCAAACGACATGCCGGCGACCACGGCAGCCGCGATGCCGATGTCTTGCAACAACGTAGAGCTCGGCTTCATGAAATAGACGGCGGCAGCCACCGTGCCGGCGCGGCCCAGCGCTGGAATCGTCGGCAGCGTGGGGAAGTTCTTGATCAACTGCCCGTAGCAGAAGCCGCCGACGGCCATCTTTTGGATGCGCGTCTGAATGCTCGCACCGCTACCGCCACCCTTGCCACCGCTACGACGCCGGCGCTTGCCACCGCCGCGACGTCGACGGATGCCGCCGCCGCCCGACGATCGGCGCGCGGGCGCCCCGCCCGCGTTCACCACGACGATATCGTTTCCAATGCCAGAACGGGCCCGGGTCTGCTTGCGCGCTGCCATGCCTGCCATCGTACGGCTGCGCGCAAGGGGAGAGTGAGAAGAAACAGCACGACCGTGCGTTTCCACATGCGCCTACATAGACGCCCCATGAACGACCGCAGCGCTTTTAGAGCGTCTCACCCGGCGGCAGCCATCTCGCGACTCTGAAGCGCGCTGCGTCGCTCGCTCGTCTGCTGGTGAGACTCGAGGCGCCCGCCGACGGCGCGCCGGAGCGGCGGCATCGCCGGCAGCTTGCGCGCGCGCGACAAGATGCGCTCTTCCTCGTCAATGAGCTGCAGCTCGGCGGCGCGCGCTCGCAGGATCGGCTCGATCTGCGCTTCATCTTTGGGCGCGTTGATCGCCTGGATTTCCCAGTCGCCTTGCTGCGAACGGCGCCGCCTCACCAAGCAACCCGTGACTTCTGGGTTGCTCTGCCGCGGGGGGAGAAACCCCTTGCCCGCGCGCAAGCGCCGGAACCGCTCGGGGGCGTTCATTGGGCACTGCGTCACCTTCGCGAGCTCGCCGACGCTGGCGTCATGGAAGCCGCACAGCTTCACGCCGTAGGCCATGACGGCCTCGATATCTCGAGCGCCTTCGGCGCTCGACTGCAGGCCCCACCCGCATTCGGTCACGAGCTCGCCGAGCCTGCCGCTGATCAGCGTCGCGCGCCGCGCGCGCTCCCGAACCTCGTTCGGGACTGGCTCTTTTCGCTTCCACGCGTCGCGGGCGAGCTCTACCGCGTCGGCGAGCTCGGGGTCTTCGAGGCGCCTCTCGTGCTCGGCGCGGAGCTCGGCAGCGAGCTCCGGGCACCACACCATCAGATTCATGTGGGGCCAGCCGCTGCGATGGGCTTCGACGACCGCGACCCAGCGCTTGCCCACGGTGCGCACGGTTCGCAGCTCTTTGCTGCGCCCGGAGCGCTCGAGGCGGGTTTCTGGGCCCCATTCGCGCCCGATCCGCTTGAGCAGCGCTCGATTCATGCGCCCGAGCTCACGGTAGGCCTCGTTGACGTCGTTCCACGGCCGCCCGCTGAAGTGCCCGTTGCGGTCGAGCGTCAGGACGAGCACGCACCAACCGGTGGCGTCGAGTGGGGCCTGCGCTTCTCTGAGTCTCGCGAACGTGACGGCGGCCTCGTGCCGCCGGCAGACCTCGCAGCGCCAAGAATTACAGCTGTACGGGACGCGAGTCTGGGTCTCGGGGTTGTCTCGCTTCCAAGTCCAGACGAACCAGCGCTCGGCGAGCAGGGGTGAATGCTGGCACGCCCGGACGTGCCGGGGCAGCACGGGTGAGGGTGCGATCACCGTCGCACCTCACTCGAGACAATGTTTCCAATGTTTCGCGATTCGGACTGGGTCGCTCTAGCAATTCCGCATGGTTGCGGTTTTCCGAGTCTCCGCCGGCAGCCGGACGGCGACTTATCCTTGTACTGACAAGGGGCGCTGCACTCGCGACCGCCTGGGTAGTGGGCGCCCAGTGACCTGGCCGAGTAGCTCGGAGAACGGAGCGGAGCGGACGCCGGCAACCGGCGCGGACCCCCCCGGAATGGCCGCAGACGGCCCGGAGCGACGCGCAGACGCGCCGCGCCAGGGGCGGCCACCAAAAAGGGAGACCGGCTCGCTGGTGCGCCCAGAGGGGCAGCGGGACGGCCTCGGCGGCATGGGGCTCGCTCGAGCAGTGCTCCCGTGCTAGGGTCGAGTCCCGTTCGGAGAGCGTTGGTAGCGGTTTTTCCTAGCAGTGGACCCCACCTTCGCTGCCACTTCGACGCGCTAACGTCTGAAGTGGCTCCGAACGGGGGCTAGTCCTGCACTGCGCAGGACGCTGAAAACCGGCCGTTCGTGAGCTGGGATATTGCCCAGTACCGGCCCGAAATAATACTGATCAGCTGAGCAGCTGTGCGCTTTTTTCCGATTGCCCACATCGGAGCATCACCCCTAGGGGTGAAACGGTTTCCGTTGACATGCGCCCGGGTTTCTATCTGTCATACGCTGTATGACAGAGTCAACCACTACCCAAACGGCATTCCGGCTTCCGGCGACCATGATTCGCCGGCTCGACACCATCGCCCGACGCATGCGGGCGAACACCGCGATCCATTGGACCCGGACCGACGTCGTGCGCATGCTGCTCGACGACGGGGTCAAGCGCGAGCTCGCCAAGTTCGCCAAGAAAGGGACGCGAACATGAAGGGCTTTGCCTGTCCGAGTTGCGGCGGTCCGGGCCGCCCGGTGAACATCACCGCAGGCACTTTCACGTGCGACTGCGGCGCGGTATGGCAGAAGACGCGGCTCGCGACGCAAGAACATCTCGACCGCGAGCTCGCCAGCTGGCCCCGCCGCGAGTGGTTCGAGCGCGCTCTGATCACGCACCTGGTCGACGCTGAGCTCAAAAGGCTCAAACCGCTCGTCGTCGACGAAGATGCGGAGGAGCCAATGATGGTCTCGACAGCAACCGTGGCTTACGGCTTCATTAGGCCCGAAGCTTGGCCGTCCGGGCCCGGGTGGACGACGCTGGTGCAACGACCTTTCAGACCGTATCGATTGTTCGTTTGGGGCGAGCCCGGCGCCGTGCTCAAGTCCTTTCAAATCGGGCATGACGAGCAGCTCGTACAGCCCGTGCCGTTCGAGGCTTTTCCAAACTACTTCGCGCCGGAAGACGTGCTCCGACTGTTCGAGCTCAATCCGACTCTGCCGCATCAATTCGAAGCCGAGCGCATCGACCGTCTGCCGCGAATCGAGCAATTTTTGTTCGCGACCGCGAGTCCTGGCACGGCGCTAACGCTGCGCTACTCGGGACCCGTGCGCGGAATCCTCATCGTTGGAGAACAGGTCAAATGAGCCGCCCCATTCCCGGAGCGCTCTCGGTCGAATACGTCGTCGACAATGCGCGCTGTCAGCGGTGCTCGCGCTGCCACCGCGAGCGCGTCGCACGTGAAAGTGAGCCCGCGGCGCCTGTTCGTCCGCCCAACCCCGAGCACGTCGCGCGCATCCTCGCTGACCCGGATTGCGCGGCGCCGACCCGCACCGAGGCCGAGCAGACGTGGTTCAGCGCCTGCGATGATGTTCACCGGGCGGCCCGGACCGCCGCAACTCGGACAGTTGGGCCGCTTCGGCATGTTCGACCCTCGGGCTCGGCCGTCGACACCCTCCTGCCGATCACTATCGGGTTTGAACTCGTCGGCATGGTCTGCTCAGGATGCGTGCTCGCGATCGAGCGCCAGATCCAAGCCTCATTTCCCGACGGCCTGGCATTCCCGTTCGTCAATATGGCGGGGCACCGCATGCCGACTCCGCGCTGCGAGTGCGGTACGGTGCTCGCGTTCACGGCTGACGGGCGCGGCATGACGTGCACGCAATGCGACGTACAGCCCGTTGAGCCATTTGCCCCCGACTAGCGCTTGCGAACCACCGGCGCAGGCCGCCGGTGGTCCACATCATGGCGCCGGCGGCAGCGGCTGGCGTGGTGGGCGCCGCCCCATGTAGAGGTCACGCAAGTATTGCCACGTCTGCCGCGCCTGCTCTTCGACCATCCGCTTGAGCAGTGACGACGGCCGCGCGATGCGTCCCGCGACGTCGCTCAGATCGGTGTCCATGCCGCGCGGCGCCCAGTTGGGCCGCTTCGGCATGTTCCAAATGACGGGCTCGAGCACCTGAAAGAGCACGACGAACACGCCCGCCGCCGGGCTGCCCCACGTCTTACGCACCGCGATGTTGGAGCGATTGCTCTCCCACCACGCCTGGTACTGCGGCGACTCGTCGCTCGTGAACCAACCCCACCAATACCCCGGTCGCAGCGTCTGAGGCCCGGGCTTGTACGGTGGCGCCGGCGAGCTCGGTGACTCGGTCGACGTCGACGTCAACCCGGGGTTGCCGAGCACGGCCCACAACAACAAGGCCGCAAGGACGTCTTTCTCCTTCATGGCGCTCCGCCTTTCGTCGCCAGGGAGCTCCACCGGCTGTAGCGCGCGGCACCCTCTCGGGGCCGCCCCTGGCTCGTACGTCTGGGGGGGGAGACGCACGCTACAACCGGTGAGCTCTGCTGGCACATTATCGACTGCACCTTTGCCCGTCAACCGCGATTGGACTCGCCGGGGTTCGGCTCTTTGGCGAGCACCATCTTTTCGAGCGTGCGCAGCCGTTCGAGCTCGTCGACGAGCTCGCCGTGCTCGGCGTCGCGCTCGTCGAGCTTCCCGCGCAGCGCAAGCACCTCTGCCTCACGGTCCCTCAACTGCGCTTTCGCCTCGCGCTCTCGCACGCTCAACATGCTGTTCGTTTTGAGGAGCTGCTCGTGCTGTCGATACAGCTCGAGGCCGCGTCCCTTGACCTCTTCCAACTCCTCTTCGAGCACCAACGCTCGCGCCACCAACTGCGTGCGCTGGTCGCGCGTGAGTGGCGCCGGCGCTGGCGCGAGCAAGGGATGCACACGCACCGTGCGATTCAAGTTGGTCGCAGTCTGCTGCAAGAGCGTCTCATGGTGCGCGCAGCAGAGTCCTTTTTCGCCCCATTCCCACAGGTAGGCGAACACCGCGGGCTCGTCGCAGTCTCGATCGCACATCTGGCGGGACGGAGGCAGGGTGTCGGATGTCGTTTCTAGTTGCACCATGATTCAAACCTTTTCATTCAGAGGACCGGACCCGCAATCATGAGGAATGAAGCCGAGAGATTGGCGACGGGCGCCCCGGTAATCAGTGCCGGCGTGATGGTGTAGGTGATCGCGTCGACCCCATCGCTCAAGATGCTGCGCAGCACCGTGAACAGCAGCCCCGTGGTGGTCACCGCGAGCGCGCCGAATACGAGCGTGGCAGCGCCCACGGTCGGCTCGCTCCACGAGAAAAACGACCCGCTGCAGTTGCCGGTCACAGCGGCGGTCTTCATGTACAGATTCGCCGTGACCTCGTACAAGCCCGGCGCGTGACCCGCCGGCACGAGCGTCAGCACCTGAGGCCCCGCCAGCGTCCACCCGATCACGCCCTGCGCGTTGTTCGGCGTGCGAGCGTCCGAGCTCAGCCCGCAAGCCACCAACGCTGCGACGAGCGAATCGATCTGTTCTTGCGTGGTCTGGCCCACCAGCGATTGACGCGGCACCGGCGCGTGGCCCAAGAACCCGACCTCCATATCGTCGCCGTCGTGCGCGAGCGTGAGGTTCGTGGTTGGCGTTCCAGCCGCGTTTGGAACCCGGAAGACGTGAGAGCTCGACTGGAGGGTATAGGTGGCGGCTTCAAACTCCGTGGACGCGGTGATCGCCACCGCGGTCGACGTCCCGGAAATCTGATTGACCACAGTGCCGTCGGCGTACAAGGCCAACCACTCCGATGGGTTCGCGGCTATCGTTGCGAGCGCCGAAGCACTGCGCAGTATGGCTTGCTCGCCCACCAGCTCGCCGGCGGCGACGCTCAGATTCAGGGCGGTCGACGACGGGTCGACGCTCAGGAGCCCGTCGATCCGTGCAACCGGCACGCCGACAGGTACCGCTACCCAGCTCGCTCCAGACCAATAGAGCATCTGTCCGACGAAATCGCCGGCGGGCAACACGTCGCTCTGAGCGACCGGCACGGCCACCATGCGCATGCCGCCCTGCCCCGAGTTGAAGGCTTGGATCTGCTGGTTCTCAGCCCCTTCGGGCGCGCTCCAAAATAGCGTCGGCATCGCTCATCCCCTTTGGTTCGCGAACAGCGCAGCCCACGTCTCCGGTCCGACGACGCCGTCCTCCCTCAGCCCATGCGAGCGCTGGAACTCGAGCACGGTGCCATGAGTGCCAACGCCAAAGCGGCCGTCGTCCGTGATACCGAGCCGTTGCTGCAGCACGCGCACGTCCGGGTGCGGCGGCGCCGGCGGCATGCCCCATCCCCGGCGCAGCACCGGCAATACGACGGGAGAGACTCGCGACGCCGGCGCCGCGGGTGCGGGCGCCGGCGCAGACGCTGGTTGCAGGACCGCGGGACCCACGCGCACAGCCCGTAGCGCTGGATGCGCCGGCGTGCTCGGCAGCAAACGTTTGAGCCGATAGGCAACGACGCCTCTCTTCCCGCTCGCAACGACCTGGGCTTGATACGTGATCCAGCGCCCCGCCGTCTGCTCGGTCTTGAATGCCCCGCTGCCGCGCGCCCAGAGCTGCGGCAAGAGCGCGCCGGCGCGTTGCTGCACCTCCCGAGGGGGTGGCTCGTCAAACTCCCACGCACGGCCCGGGAACGGCGGCAAATCGGGGGGGACGACTCCGGGCCACGGCGGCGTGCTCGTGAGCACGCCGCCACCGCTCGGCAACGTCGAGCTCGGGGGGCTCGGCGAGCGCGCGCCGGCGCCTCCGGAGCGCCCACCGAACAGCGACCACACGAACGCGAGGAACAGAATCGCCGTGTCCACTACGTCACCCCTTGCCGTTCGGGGTCGGCTTGGCGCCAGCCTTGCCTTGCAACGCGCCTTGGAGGAAGCCGCCCATGATTTGCTGCCCCATGTCGCTCTGACCACCGGCGGCTGCCTGCTCGGCCACCTCGGCAGCGCGATCGAATGCGTCGTCTACCTGGTCTTGCAGCAAGCGCCGGTTGCTCGCTTCCGTGCGCTCGAGACGCATTTCGATCGCGTCGGAGCGGTCGTTCATCTTGTCGGTTATTTCGACGAGCCGCGCGAACGCGACCTCTGTCGAGTGCTCGTACGCGCGATGGATCAGGTTCGCGAAATGGGTGATCATCGCGACGTGGGGGTCGCTCTTGAGCGCCTCCGGAATGTCTGCCGCATCGGAGCGGTGTGACTCTTCGGCTTCGAGGCGCACGGCTCGCAGCACCATCCCCTTGGCGTCGAGACACTCGACGAGATCGACGTGCAGCGCCGCGATGGTCTCGGCGAGCTTCGCGTACGACTTGCCGGGCTTGAGCTCTTGCGGCTCGCCCTCGCCCGTCACGCGTACCAGCGCCGGCTTGGGCAGCTGTAGCAGGAAACCGCGAATGCGCGATGGGTTCATCGGCCTCCGATTTCCGCGCCGGCGAAGACGGCCTCAGGCGGCGTTTTTTCGAGGTACCAGTCGGGGCGTACGTGGGTCTTCGGCGCGAAGTAGGCATCGAGCTGCACGCGCACGGGTATGCCCTGAAAGTTGGGAGTCGTGCCCACTGTCAGCGTTCCGGAGAGCTGAATGTCCTGCGCGACGATCTCGGTAATGATGTTTGGCCCGGGTTCGCGCGGATCGGGAGCGAAGATTCCGCCCGTCCCTGCGTTGTAGCGTGGCCACTGAGGCGCCTGAGCCGATCGCAGCTGCATGTTGGTGGGCCCACCCGGAGTCTGCCATTGCCATTCGAACACCTCGAAGAATGGCATTTGGATCTGCGAGCGTCCGATGCCGATCGTCAGGTGGAAGCCTACGCCTATCCGTACACGTGTCGCGGCAGGTAAACCCACCGGCAGCTCGAGCAGCGTCGCCACAAAGAGCCAGTGCCAGGTTTCGGGGCGCTTGTACGAAGCCCTGATCAGCTGCGTGGTGGTGATGGTGTTCGCGCTGGACGATGGGTCGATGCCCGAGTCGTTGACCAGCGGGATCGAGTTGCCCCATAGATGCCACGGCGGGATGCCCTCTCGCAGCCAGGGCTGCCCGGCTGACGCTGCGACGTAGTTGCTGGAGGCATGCGGCGGCGCCTGAGCCGTGTCGCCGTCGTCCTGTCCGTTGTCGTCGTCGTAGTACGGCATTGCCCTACCTCGGCGGCCAGGCGACGCCTGGCGTGCGCTCGTAGTGTTGGGCCACGCGAGCTCGCGACGATACGACGGGTCGCGGTGCGACGGGTGCGCGCTCACGGTGCGAGGAAAACTCGTAGGCGCGCTGTAACCGATCGGAGAACGTCGTCAGCAGCTGCACGTTGGGGTCTCCCGCGCGCACGATTGTGGGCGCGCCCGGCGCCGA
>ERZ1292644.1904-Hain-H14-01um-R2-1904-length-10119-cov-19_pt1 | contig 10119 bp, 7 predicted proteins | sample MGYA00564402_ERZ1292644 | MGnify/ENA primary metagenome ERZ1292644 (study PRJEB36523, sample SAMEA6512644) | groundwater metagenome | collected 2019-01-09 | study: AquaDiva: Metagenomics assemblies of 32 groundwater samples | reverse complement strand
ATACGCGGGCGCCGCCGCAGCCCTCAACGTAGCCACGGGCAACGAGAGAGGGTTCTTGTAGTGCATCACCGCAGTCTCCGCGTCTACGGTGAAGACAGACGACGGCGCGTGCCTTGGCATAGAGCGGTAGAGTTGCTGCTTGTGACAGCGTGTGGATTGACTCGCGGCCAGTTGTTTCCCAGCCGTCGCCGACGGTGATGACGCGCACGTTGAGGTACTTTGCGAGGTCGTCCACGAAGTGTATTCGGCTCGGGTAGGCGTGACCAACGATAAGTACATCGATGTGCTTTGGTTGCGATTGTATTGTCTCGTCTGTGATGGATAGGCTTGGGCAGCAAATTATGCGTGGTCCGACAATTTCGCGGTATGTGTCGATGGTTCCCGTGTCATTGGTGCAGACCCAGGTGTCCTCGCATATCCGGGCCATCTCGTGCACCAAGTCCAGGTTGGTGTTCCGCGCGTAGGGATCCTCGATGTGCAGTGAGAGGAGCGATCGTGCTCGGGACGCGATCTCGCCAACCTCGTCGAGCGACATGTGACATGGAACTGCGACGACGTGGAGGTCGTTGCCGCGCTCGACCCACGGGATGTGATCGAGCGCGTCTGCGAGTCCGATCATGACGTCTCGCTGGCTCGCCGTCAGGCGGTCGGCGGTTGGGTGAAAGATCTGCACGCCGAAGGACGGTCCCCACATCTCGTGGTCGATCCGTCGGAGGTCGCGATCGTTGCCAAGGTCGTCGCGGCGACGCAGGCGTTGGTCATCGTGGACGCGATATGTCGCGAGCGCGTCAGGGAGGTGTACCATCTTGATGTCGGCCATTATCGCGCGGCGGACCAGCGCCCAGTCCTCGTTCGTCTTGACGTCGAGTGGGTGGTACCCGAGTTTTTCGAGTGTTTCTCGGCGGATCAAGAACGCGCTGGTGTCGACCGTGTTGCGACGCAGTGCGTCCTCATCCGTCTGGAGGTTCAGGTGGCACTCGGTCGCTGTCGCGTCGTCGACCACGACCCAACCGCACGTCACGAGGTCGACCGTCGGGTCATCGTCGAGGACACGCGACATCGTTGCGACGTGGTCCGGGTGTTTGAGGTTGTCGTCGTCAAGAAACCCGATGTATCTCCCTTGCGCGCGGTCGACCATCTCTGCCCACCACTTGGCCGGCTGGTCGACGTGTGGCCTGCGGTAGACACGCACGCGCGGGTCCGCCGACACGGCGTCAAGGGCGTGTTTCATCTTGGGGTCTTTCGAACCATCGTCGCAGATCAAGTGCTCCCACGACGGGTCAGTCTGTTCGACCATCGACCGGACGCATTCAACCAGCATCGTTGGTCGGTCGTGGGTGACGGTCACGATGGAGACCTTCGGTGTCATGGGATTGCGGCCAAATAGCGCGGCGAGCGCAGGCAGTTCAAGATGCGTTCGATGCGGGATCTGTAGGTGAAGGCCCTGCACTTCTCGGCAAACTGGTCCGCGTGCCAGTCGCGTGGACCGTCTAAGTACGCGTTGAGCGCCATCGCTAGGTCTTCCGGTTTATCATACCAGACGACGTCGCCGTCGTCGAATGGGTGGTCATTTCTGCTGCGGTCTACGAATGTGCGGGCTCCGCAGTATCCCTCGACGAAGCCGCGGTTGACTGACTGCGGCGGTCGGAAGCCGTGGAACGCGTCGGTGAACTGGCGGTGTGAGCAGATCGCGGTCCGAGAGCGCCGGAGGAGGCGGTGTGCTTCCGCGGCGGGGACCGTGCCAATGGCCTCAACGTGATCGCCGTAGGCGTTCCATCCGTCGCCGATGAGGAGGACGCGTCGGTTGCGTATGAGTGGTAGCAGCGCACTGATCAGGGCCTTCCTTGACGGGTACGGGTAGCCGCAGAGGGTCACGTCGATGTCCCTGTTGATTTCGTCCGGCAGGCTATCTTCGGCGCCGAGGAGTGGGCATATGATGACGTGGTCGCCGACGCGCTTGCGGTACGCCTCGGCAGTTGCCGCATCGTTCGTACAGACCCATGTCTCGTGGCAGGCGCGGTGCATCGCCTCGATGCGTTCCATGTTGGCATTGAGGGCAGACGGGTCCTCCATGTGGACAGATAGCACACGTGGTGACTCCGACAACGCAGTCTCCAACGTCGCGGGGTCCATGGCGAATGGTGCTATGACGACGGTCACGTAGGTGCTCGCGTCGTCGCTCGGTATGACCCACGGGATAGAGCAGATCGCGCGCTCGACGGCGGAGACGACGTCCATCTGGCTCTGCGTCAGGTCTCCGGTTGGTCGGATGATGCGTGTGGTGATCGTCGACGTGTTTATCCGGTTGGTCAGCAAGGCTACGTCGCTGTCGTGTCCGAGTTCCTTGCAGCGGATCATCCGGTTGTAGGCGTGTGCGCGGTAGGTGACGAGTGGATCGCAGAGGTTCTTGATTTTGAGAACGCGTACGGCCCTCCGTAACCAGTCCCAGTCCTCGTTGGTGCGCTGCGTCTCAGAGAAGTACCCGACGCGCTGGAAGGCGGACGCGCGGTACATCATGGCCCCGCCGTCGCAGGGATTTCGTTCGTTGAGGATGTCGATTCGCGTGTCCATGTTCGGGGATGTGTAGTGCCGGTGCCCCAGGTGGTTGATGCTCACGATCCCACACGTGACCAAGTCAAGCGATGGATCGTTATCGAGATCTCCGCTGAGTCGTTCGATGAAGTCGGGGAGTTTTTCGTTGTCGTCGTCAAGGACGCTGAGGTAGCGTCCATGCGCGCGGTCGATCATGAAGTTCCACAGCTTCGCGGGACGGTCCACGTTGTCGGGGCGCCGCCACGTGCGTACTCTCGGGTCGCGCCTGGCCCAGTCGAGTACCTTAGACACCTCCGGGTTGGTCGACGCGTCGTCGTAGATCAGGTGTTCCCAGTCATGGTCTGTTTGACGACGGAGGCAGATGATCGCTTCGCGGAGAAAATCCGGTCGGTTGTAGGTACATGTCACAACGGAGACCTTCGGCAGGTGAGAGCTGGACGTGATCGGCGCGACGGTGGTCTGGTGTGATGCGCTGTCCGTCTTCTTTTGGCGCTGATCTTCCAGCTTGATGGGCTCACCGCGCCCACCGCGCGCGACGGCCGCGCGGTCCGAGAGGACGACGATCGCGGTACCGACTGCCTTTCCGATGACTTCGACATCGGCGGAGGCGAACGTGAAATAGTCCGCGTCTTTGAGAACCCTGTCGTATTTGAAGGCCCACGTGTTCTCATGCTTCGCGAACGTAGACATCTCGTCGCAGTAGGGCAGGCTCTCTCCATCTGGCCCGAACATGGTCGCGAAGTTGGCCGGGCGAGGCATGGTGAAGAGGACGAGTCCCGGTGCGGTGCGGAAGTTCACTGGTTGATCCACGAGTGACCGACGAGCGACAGAGATCGTGCAACTGCGGCGCTCGGCCATTCGATTGCGAGCGGCTGGCGGATGGCCACGATGTCCTCTGGGTTCAGCGCATCGGGCCAGAGTAATAGGTGCACGTCTGGCACGCCCGACTCCGCGAGAAGACGTCGCATCCCGACTGGGGTCAAGCGCCAGAAGTCGTCGTAGAGGTCCGGCCTGTCGGGTCCGTGGCCGTGGTACGGTTGGTTCTGGTGGGTGGAGACCAGTAGCCACGCGTTTGGGCACTTCGACCACAAGGCGCCGAGCGCGCGGGCCGCTCCTTGTATGTCCCAGACGTGCTCAAGCACGTAGAGGCAGATGATGGTGCTCGGTTTTAGGTGATCGCGGACCACCTCAACTTGGGCTGAGTCGAGCAGGTCCACTATCTCGTCGACTCCAGGCCCTGCGATGCGGTCAATGCCGAGATACGACGTGCCTACGGAGAACGCCTTGCGCAGGTTCAGCGTGTTTGCCTGCACGCTCTCCAGGCGCGAGCCGACCTCCAAGACGGGACCTTCGAGTGGTAGGCATCCCGCCAGTGACCAGACGAGGTCGTGTGCGCGCGATGTCAAAACAGTTTCTTCGTGAACTTGGCAGGTGCGCCGGATTTACCACGAACCACGTTGACTTTTCGTGCGCTGGGGATGATCTGTCCCGTTGCGTCGACTTCGCCGACGACCTCACGATCCACCGTGGCGAACACGACCACCTGTCCCTTCTTCAGAGGGACGCGCGTGAACGCCCAGGTATAGGATCGCGTCGCGTCGTCGAACGCGCAGGCGTCATATTTGAGAGCGAGAGGTCCCTTTGGTCCAAGCAGTGTTGCGTGGTCGCCGGGTAAATCGTCCTGGCACAGGATTAACTCGGACTGGACAATGAATTTCATGGCTCCTCACTAATGTCCTTGAACAACTCGCAAGGACGTTGAACTGGTAGACTTGGTTGCATACCAGTCGCACGATACGCACGGCGTGACAGCGTCACCACGAACGTGTGCCTGGCGCATACTCTCCAACGATCCTGTCCAAATACTCTCTGCTGATTCAGCATTCACGTCGCCGACCACGTGCTCACTGTTCAAACAACGACAGCAAGGAACAACTCGGCCAGTCCAATCGAATACCATGAAGTGCCTCAAGAAATAGCACGGCGCCTCGAATCCTACTGGCGCGACGGTACCCGAAATTGCATCTGCCCACACCCAGTTATGTGGGTACTCGACAATCTCAAACGCCAACTGACCGCGTAAGTCTGCGATGTCAACATTCATCTCTCTGGGTGTTCCTGGAGGAACCATGCACTGGACACCTACCTTCACATCAGCAGTCGCCGCGCGAAGGAACATCTCTAGATTTGCGCGTACACATTCAAACTTGGCTGGCGGACGCATGTGCTCGAACTCGGCCGCGTCGTGGCCGTCGATCGAGAACACGACCTCGTTGAGCCCGGCCTCGACAAGTGCCTTTGCCGTCTGCCAATCCAGCACTGTCCCATTGGTGTGAATACGAATTCGGCTGAAGCCGGCTGCTCGAATCTGCCTCACGACCGACGGAAAATCAGGGTGCAGGAGAGGCTCACCACCGAGATACGGCGCTACAAGCACGTCGCGACCACGGAAGGCGTTCAAGATCGTCGCTATCGTCTCGGTGGACATGAATCGGAGTTTCTTCCTCGTGATCGTGAGCGAACACGAGGCACACCGGAGGTTACACCCGGAGACGACCTCCAAGTGGATTGACTTCACGTCTGAGAACGGAAGCGATGTCACTTCTCGTCCTTGTCCTTGATTATGGGGAGGTGCATCTCATGGGGAAAGGCGGGGTCCTTGATCCGTCCCTTCACCCCGGCGTTGGTGTCGTCGAGGAGTGAGTGGGTGCTGTTATAACGCGATGCGGTCTTGTTCGGTCGCATCATGGTGGACGCAGCCGCAGCGATCTCTGAGCCAGACATCTGATCACCGAAGTCCTGGTAAACAGCCGATCGCTGGCCTGATCCGGTCAACTCCCATGGCGGAATCTCGCCTTTGTCGTAAAGATCGAGACCGTGCTCGATGCAGTCGACGATCATGGATCCAGTCTGCCCTTTGAATCCATGTTTGTTGCCGAGTTTCTTGAGCCCATTGGCGATGAACTCATCGAGGTTGTTGCGCGTCCATTGGAGCATCGCGCAGACGCGTCGGTCGTGTGGCCAAATCAGCGTGGCCCACTTGAGCCGCTTCGGTGGAGTACCAGAAAATGGAATGTCGTATCCGGCGTACTCGGTGAGCAGTGTAGGGTCGTCCGCCATCGCCGTCGCGAGGTACAGCATACAGAAGGGCTCGATGCTGACCGTTGCTCCAAGCTCTATGTACGTGCGGAGGTTGGTGATGGCCTCGCGCATCTGCTCGAAGCACAGATCGGGCAAGAAAAAAATAAATAATCCGTAAATCGATACCCCGTGCTTGGTGCCAGAGCGCATGATGTCACGGATCATGTCCTCGCGCTGCGGCTTCTTTATCGCCTTGCGCACGGCCTCGATCGGTGACTCAATGCCGATGGTGAGGTGTTTGACACCGACCTTTGCTGCGCGTTCGATGATGGTGTCGTCGAGGTCTTGCGATCGACACTGAATCAAATAGCGCATCCCACGCTCGAGGCCAGCGTCCATAATCGGTTTGATCTTCTCAAGTGTGGACAAGTACTCCTCTGCGCGCCCCCTGCCGAGCCACGCCTCGTCCGAAGAGTCATAGATCGTCATCACGTCCGGCACCTGCTCCTTGATGGCGAGCAGATTGTGCTCAAGCGCGTTTGAGGAGAGGTTGATGATACTCGGCTTGTTGGAGCCGGAGGCGATGCGCCGCGTGTTGGCCACGCTGCAGTACGTGCAACTCAACTCGCAACTCACGATCGTGTGACAACGAATTGTTTTTATCTCTTGGAGTTTAGAGAGGCGCTCTTCGTGGTCCATTTGGTCAAGGGGATACAAACTCGCCGTACGATCCCAGTAGGCTCGGTATGGAATCTCGTTCCACTTGATCCCGGCGTTCCACTTCTCGAACGCTTCGCGCGACGGCTTGGGGTTGAAATTACGCCAGACCACCCCCGGTACCTTGGACGGCTCTATGCCCTGCATGAGCGCAAGCATCGGTTCCTCGGCGTCGGCCAAGATCACGGCGTTGAGTTGGCTCTTGCCAAGGCAATCGCCTAAATTCACGGTACTTTCATGATTTCCTCCCAAAAGGATTACCTTGGGATATTTCTTGCGAAGAAGTTCAATGATCGAAAGTGTCGTGACAAGGGTATCGTTGAGGATGCTGAAGCCGATCCATGCGTAGGACGAAAGATCGAAATCTGCCTCCATGCCTGCAACGAACGCCTCGGCGAGCGTTGCCGCACGGTCTCTACCGACGTGCTCGTCAGGCGACGGTAGGTTTAACTTTTCAGAGACGTTGCAGTCCCAGACATCGACGTGTTGACCGTTAGTACGAAGGAAGAACGCGAGTCGCCACGGACCTAATGGCGGTGCACCGAAATTCCCAATGCTCAGCCCGAGTAGATGTCGGCGAGCGGGCATATAATCAACAGCCTCGCCCGCTTGTCTTCTACTCGGGGTTTTGTTCCTCCTTCCTGACCGTCATAGGAAACAATGGGTAACCGTGTGGTCATCGGCATTCCATGTCGGATTGATTCGGCTGAAACTTGACACGTCGAGTGAGTTTGATTTGGCGCACCGCCATCCCGAGCAGCATCATCTCGTCGGGTGTGAAGATGCTATTGCGAACGATGTTGCACTCTGGACAGCAACTAACAACGTTGTCGAGATGGTAACCTCGCTTATTGTCTAGCCGATCTAACCCGGTGCCGTAGGTCTCCATGTTGGGTAATTTGCAGTAGGTGCACGGCTCGGCAATGAGTTTCGCGTATTCCTCGAATGTAAGCGTCCACCCTTTGATTTTTATGTTGGTACGACGCGCTCTGCCGAATCGGTTCTTCACTGTCCCAGAATAGCCACTCATTCGACGGCGGCACTTATCACACGATAGACGATTCCTGCGCGTAGCTTTCTCGGCCGCCCCACCGCAGTAGACACAGAGTCCCGCGGCCTTGCGTAGTGCTTTGAGCGCTTGCTCGCTTTCTTTGTTGCGCGACCTACACTCTTCGCAGCGACCCACTTCGCTTTCAGGTGGTAGTGGCACGCCGCAGGTGTAACATTGTCCGAGGTTTCTTAGCCCGTTTCGCTTCTCAAACTCATACTGTCGAGACTGTTTGAGATGTGTTTCGCATTTCATCTTGCTGTCTTTGGCCGAGGCCGCGCAACCTTCGTACATGCACTTCCCAGTAGCTTTTCGTCGCCGAAGGCGATTGCGTGCTGCTTGATTGTAATTCTCGTGGTGTTTTGCGCAGTGTGTATAGCCGTTTACGGCAGGCGCCGAGCAAGCGTTACAAATGCCATTTGCTTTTCTCTTCTCGCGTTGTTTTTTTGATTCTCTATTTGCTAGTTCTAGATGTTTTTCGCAGTAGCAAATGCTCGACTGCGCCAAAGGCAGAGTGCAACTTGCGCAGATACCTTGTGCGACCTTTTTCTTCTTTCGCTCTTTATCTTTGACGATTTGATCGTCCAGCATTTTTTGATGATGGGCGCATCGCGTCCGGCTGACGGCAAGTTCTTGACAGCCTTTCGCGTGGCAGCGTTCTTCAAGTCTCTCAGCGGTCATTGTTTCACCGCCACCTCGGTGAGCCGCCCGAACGTACTGCCAAGATGGCCATGGAAGTTCGGGGTGCCATTACCCTGCCCCCGCCGCATGGATCGGCGACCCGCGAGCCGTGGCTGGTTCCTTGTGCGATTTCAGCAATCGTTTGCTGTGATCTGTCATTTGGAATGAATCGGGTTGAGATATGTTTTAGGTGTCTGAGCAGCGATGCTGATACACCTGTTGACGTGATTGTAATCGATCCCCTTCAAACGGTACTGCCAAGGGTAGTGGGATTTAGAGTACCAATCACCCATCTTCAAATTGTCACGTTCGACCATATCGGCCATAGGAGTGCCTGGAAAGTTTGCATACGTGCTGAAGCCATGATGCTGAGGTTCAATTTGTTGAATCATCCGAACCGTTGCATCCATGTCGTCGTTGGTTTCAGACGGTGCACCAAACAAAAAATTCCCAAAGGAATTGCAGTTTAATGAACGCAACAACTCAGCGGCTCGGAGGTTGATTTCCGCTGGATCATCGACTCCAATGACCTTGAGTCCCTTATTCATGACCGTGGTCAACATTCGCCTAGAAGCTGACTCGTACCCAACAGAAACCCACGTCATGCCGGCCTGGGTCATACGCTTCACGGTATCAGGATGATTGACGATAAAATCCGCTCTCATCTGACACCAGTACGGAATCTGCCCGAACTGTTGTTGAATCTTTTCATTCCATTCGTCGAGCCAGGTCGGAAAGAGAAGGATGTCATCGTGAATCATCAGTGAACCGATATGTCCACCGTTGCTGCGTTTTATTTCATGTAGTGCATCCATGAAATAATCAGGATCAATCAAGCGCACTTTTGTTGAAGAAAACTGAACACCTACCGAGCAGTACGCGCATTTGTAAGGACACCCGCGACCAAACGTGATGGTATGAAACGGTGCTGGAAGTTCTGGTAGAAGTGGGTGCATCTTCTCTAGATCTTCGTCGAAGAGTTGCCGATCCATGTGTGGCATGGTGTTGAGATCCGGGACGATCTTGCCATTCACGAAGACTGTTCCATGGTCCGTGTCTTCGTAGTCCCAGCCGCCGGCTTTGAGATCGTTGCCCTCGACTATGGCGACGGTGACTAGTTCGCCTTCGTTCCAAACCAAGTAATCGGCCTTCGGCCAACGACGAGGATCAAAAGATCCCTCCCCCTTGAGATCAAGATACTCGCGCATCCGCGAGGGTGGTTCCTGGTAGAAGTAGAATTTGGGCAGGTCATCTGGTGGGAAGACCTTGTCCTTCGTCATGCTGACGTGGAGACCACCGAATATAACTGGTCTATTCGGATGGATCTCCTTGAGTATCCTCACAATGCAAGCCGCCGTGAAAGCCTCGATCGAGAGTGGTCCAAGCATTGCGAAGTCGTATTCCTGTCGTCGGACCTCTTCGATGAAATGCGCCCATCCATTAAAGTCACGAGTGTCCAAGAGCCAGACATCGTGCCCGCGCGATTTCAGATACGCGCTGATGTAGCTCATCCCGTGCGCCATGTAGGCGCTCTCGTTGTTGGCTCTCTCGTGAGTGTGTGAGCCCCATCCAGCTCCAGGCGTTTGCACACCTGGGAAGATCGCCATGACGCGCATACTCCCAGGCCGACGGCTGCTTGTCCGTGGAGTGAATGTCGGTGGTTTGGCGAGTCGCGCAGGACTTCCGTCTTCGCTGCGAAGTAGGAGAACCTCCTCATCGGAGATCTCGATCGTCGTCATGTTCTTCCCGACCCCAAGCACCGCTCTATCCGCCGTTGCGAACACGAACCGCTGGCCGTCCTGAACGTTGGGGATGAACTCGAACGCCCATGTGTAGGACCGTTCCGCGTCGCTAAACGAACAGGCGTCGCCGCGGAACTTGAGCGTACCCCACGGCCCGAACATCGTCGCGTACGACCCAGGCTTGTCGTCGTGGAAGAGGATAAGTCCCGGTTGGGTGGAGAAGCGTGGCATGGTTACGCCCGTCTCACGCCATGCCTCGGGGTCCGCGCTGCATCGCACCAGACTAGCACAAGAGCC
>ERZ1292644.1901-Hain-H14-01um-R2-1901-length-10127-cov-4_pt1 | contig 10127 bp, 12 predicted proteins | sample MGYA00564402_ERZ1292644 | MGnify/ENA primary metagenome ERZ1292644 (study PRJEB36523, sample SAMEA6512644) | groundwater metagenome | collected 2019-01-09 | study: AquaDiva: Metagenomics assemblies of 32 groundwater samples | reverse complement strand
AGTATAAAGATAAGATGGATGTAAACATAACCGATCTTACCGATGAATTACGCAAACCTAAAGAAACGAATTAGACAGTTTTTCTGTTGGCATCAATGGCATCGCGGAATGGACGCTACCGCAAAAAATCGCTCTTTTAAGTTTTGCACAAAGTGCGGATCATTTCGATACACATCCCCTGGTACTAGAATTAGATTATTATGACGCGCAAACAAATCATTGAACAATACTTTACGATCCAGACGAAGGAAAAATCCGTGGTTTCGTTCATTCAAAATAAAACACAAAATCTAATTGATGAAGCACGCGAGAAGCTGAAAGTTGAACATAAGCCGGTTTGGATATTAATTCTGAAAGCCCGTCAGCTTGGTGTAAGTTCAAAGATCATAGCTGACTGGGTAGCTGATTGCGTATTGCTGGATAATACGAATTGCGTCTTACTTTCACATGAGGGCGAGGCTACCAAACGCCTATTCGCCAAAGCGGAGTTCTACGTGAATAACGCTAAGATCAAACCAACGCTATCAACCGAGAGCCAACGCGAGTTGCGGTTCCCAAAGACAAACAGCTGGTTCTACATCGGCACCGCAGGCTCTCGAGCGTTTGGTAGAGGCGACACGATCCATAATCTCCACATGACTGAAGTTGCGTGGTATCAGGATCAGTCCATTATCGTTGGGCTGTTGCAGGCGGTTCCGGACGGCGGTGAAGTAATCGCTGAAACGACCGCCAACGGACTGGGAGATTGGTTCCAGATTGAGTGGGAGCGGGCGAAGAATGGAGAGTCAAAGTTTTATCCGTTGTTTCTTTCGTGGATGCTGGATGACCAATACAGGATCAAGGGATTAAACATCAGTCCTACCGAGGAAGAACAACACTTGATGAACGTTTATAGTTTGGATTTGGAGCAAATTGCGTGGAGGCGGGAAAAGATCAGAGAGTTCCAAACCGAGGATTTGTTTAAGCAGGAATATCCGTTGACCGATCGCGAGGCGTTTATCTTTTCAGGTTCCGGCGCGTTCGACGCTAAAGCTCTTGAACTATATAAGTTGAAAACTCCAACCGTCGGGACGCTGTTGAATCGAGGCGAACAAGTCGAGTTTACTCCCGATCCGATTGGCATGTGGCACATCTACAAGCACCCCGAACCTGGCAACGAGTACGTAATCTTCTGCGATCCTGCCGAGGGCAAGGAAGCGCAAGAGAAAGACCCCGACTACTCGGCGATTCACGTGCTGGAAAATTCAACGTGCGAGCAGGTGGCGGAGTATAGATTCAGGAGTGAGCCGTTCAAGACTGCAAACGAGCTGTATCTTGCGGGAATATACTACAACACCGCGCGCGTAGGCGTGGAGCGGAACGGATCGGGACTCGCCACGTTAGCAAAACTTGTTGAAATCTACCCGACCAAACGAATCTACAAAATGGACGATTCCGATGAGTACGGTTGGGTAACCAATAATCAGTCGAGAGATTTAATGATTACTGATCTGGCAGAGGCGATACGATTACATCTTATCAAGATTTATTCAAAGCGTACGATTGATGAATGTTTGAGTTTCGTGAGGAACGAACGAGGCAAGTATGAAGCGAGGCAGGGCACGCATGACGATCTATGTTTTGTGAAAAATACTATGATACTGACTCCTAAAGGACAGGTTCCAATTCAGAAAATTATGGTAGGTGATCAGGTAATGACACGTGAGGGATTTAAGCCAGTCAAAGCTACGGGCAGTAGATACGCTGATGTGGTTAGTAGGTTTGGATTGATTGGAACGCCCAACCATCCAATCATCACAAAACGAGGAGATATACCCTTGACTTCGGTTAGAGACAGTGATACACTTTACATATGGAACGAGAAACTATCATCTATCGAGGAAAGAAATATCACCGACATCCAAAGTCAAAACGAAGACAACACAGAGTCTATTATTGGCGACACGATAAATGGAAACAACCACCTGTTGCGCTCCATAGACAAATCTGGATTGATAATTTCGGGGCTATATCAAAGTATGGGGTTATCCACCACATTGACCATGATGCCACCAATAATGAGATTTCAAACCTCAAGCTTATCAGCAGAAGTGAACATGCCAAGTACCACATGGGAACGCCGGAACGAAAAGAATTATCTCGACAAATCGGGAGGAAGCAAAGCAAAAGGATTATCGAAGCTCTTAAGAGATGGAGAAAAGAGAATCCAAGACTTGCTCACAGGATGGCTGTCGAAAATGGTAAACAGCAAGCTCCACGAGCTATCGAAACACTCAAGAGATGGCGAGAATCCAATCCAGCAAAAGCTAAACGTCTATATGTTCAAAATGGCAAGAATAGTATCAAACGCTTACAGCAGTATAACAAAGAGAAAAGTATACAATCTACAAGTAGAAGGTAAGCCTGAATACTTTGCTAACAATGTACTGGTGCATAATTGTATGTCGCTTGCGGGCGCATACCAAGTCTATAAGTCGAGAGCATCGCCGAAGCGAAGAACGCTTGAGGGAGGGCAGGTAAAACAACGCAAAGATAATCCATACTACTTATGAGTAACATAGACTCAAACAAACAAATAGACGAATATCAGTTAGGGCAGAACCACGTCATTGAATCCATGTGGCTGAAGTTCTCAAACAATTCGCAGGGTTCCTGGATCACCAAAGTGCCGGAGTGTATCAAATTACATGAATATCTTGCCAAGCTCCAGCCCAAACATATCCTGGAATTGGGCACGGGCATAGGATGCTCAACCGAGATCATGGCGTTTAGCTGTCCGAATACTTCGATCTACACGATAGAACAGAATCCAAAATGTATTGCTATCGCCAAGACGTTGATCGCGGAACGGCTTCAACAACAGATATACTTCAGACATGCTAAGGTTGCGGCGTTGAAGCCTATCTACGAGGTGAGTCCGTTCGTCCATTTTCTAGCGTATCATACGCCATTTGACTGGAGAAATTACGACTTCATATTCGTGGATGGGCCTGGGCCGATCATGGCGAAGATGAAAAATCCCGACAACGGCGAGGTGTGGGAGGTTCTGGCCGAACTTCCAGGAGCCGACGTAATCTTGCTTCTTCCCAGGATGAACGAAGGAACGATCGTGTACATAGACAAGCGAAAGCAGATGGTTATGCTCTATAAGCGGCATCTTGCTCATTATCTTGAACTTGTTGACGATGCAAGGGGATATACGATCTTCAGGAGAAACGCCAAACCCTTAAAACTGGACTTGAGCGATTTTCAAAACTCCGATTCGACGTATATGGACTTAAAAAGTAATGGGTACTTTGAGGAAGTACCTCAAGAACAAAACATATGAATAAAAAATCATGCGTACAATTGATCGCTTTGGGACCGAGTTGTGCCGAGGCTACGTGGGCTATTCCGGACGGGGTTGAACGATGGGGCATCCAATATACGTGGAAGAACTTTAAACTTGACCGCGCATTTGTCATGGACGATCCCGAATGGATTAAAGCGAAGAATCATTCATTCGCCGTTCCGATTGATATTGTGGGCGAAATGAACAATGCGAAATGTCCGATCTACGTTGCAAAGAAATGGCCCGAGGTTGAGAATACGGTTGAGTATCCGATCTACGAGGTTTTGCAGTATTTTAAGCCCGTTCGCTATTTTATGAATTCGATGGCGTATATGTTCGCGCTCGCCATCATGAAAGGATTCAAACGGATTGAGTGCTACGGCATTGATTTCCGCTACTATAACGATTTGGGCGGTGAGATGCAATGGACGCAGAATTGGCTGGATGAGACGCACTGCGGGGCGTTCTGGGCTGGAGTGGCGATAGGCAGGGGGATCGAAGTGGTTACCACCAAGCGCAGTTCTTTGATGAAGCCGGTGTTTCCAGGCGATCCTAACCTGTACGGCTACGAGGTGTCTCCCAAGATTCAAAGCCAGCGTAAAGGCATCCTGGATCAGCGCAAGCAGGTCGAACTGAAAAAGGAACCAGAGAAATTACACGTTTTCCGTCCCAATCCAGGAGAGAATCAAAAAGATTTTCTTAGGAGAATCGAGACGGGGAACGCAAAACCAATTGGTCAAGCTATTGCAAAACAGTGGTCGGATGTTCAAGTTGCTGATAAGGTGGCGGAGCAAGTTTCGGGAGTGGTCGTTGAACCAGCTACTCCTGCAAACGGGGATTGACGCGTCGCCTGAACCTGGCGTTTTCGGAGTTCTCTCAAAGGGAGAAGAAGAAAACGTGCTGGCCAGGTTGTGGAACGACAAAGATTTCATCGCTCTTTTGCGCAAGTATGCCGAGGGATCGAATAAGGCGATGATCATGGCTGTAAAGAATCTCCAGCATGAGCATGCTTTGCGTTTTAACGCGCAATTCTTTTGTTACAACAGTATTTTGCTCAAAATGCGCAGAGCGGCGCTAATGTTGAAAAAGAAGCAACCCAATGCAGAGAATTAAGCTCAAGTTTGAGAATGAATTCTATGTGTGCGACCTGCCGTCCAGTCCCAGTTTTACCGGACAGATCAGTTTGGTTTTTAATTTTAAGGGAGGCTCGCTTATGAAGGCAGAAATCCACAAGAATAGTTCGGTGGCAATAGTGAACGATCCTGTGGATAAACAGGTACTTGACACGTGATGTGGGCGGGTGTATAATGGGTGTAACAATTTAATAAAAGCGCACAAGGCTCTACCGATAAGACGCGTGCAAAGCGCTAGATCAAGAGGTTAGCCGATTCTCATACATTCTGTGTGAGCGTTGGTTAGCCTCTTTTGTTTATATAATGCCGTTCAAATCGAAATCTCAAATGAAGTGGATATATAAAAACAAGCCAGCGATGGCGAAGAGGTGGGCTAAGCATACGAAGAATATGAAAAAATTACCAAAGAAAAAAAAGAAAAAAGCGAAGTAATAAATAGTTTGGATAAACTGGCACTCCGCAGTTGGGCTATTGAAGTAGCACGAGGAGCGTGAATCAGTCCAAACTCAATAGTATGGCTGAACAGCCAATCGTGGAGCCAGCAGAAAGTGGCGAACCTGCGCAGGGTACTCCGCCTGCTAACCAAACGCCACCGGAGCAATCCGAGGAAGTCGTACGGCTTGAAGCAGAGAGAGTAGCTTTAGAGGAAGAAATCCGAGGACTCGAAGGAACGAAACAATCTTTACTCGACGACGTGGTGAGAACCCGTCAAGAGAAAAGGATGGCCGCAGGCGGAGACATTACTCCTCAAGTAGACGTCGAAGCCCTAAAAGCAGAGATTGAGGAATCTGTGCTCGGCAAAGTTACCGGAGAGATTACCTCGATGAAGGATGAACTGGTCAAGGCTAAGGAACAATTGGTCAAGGCCAAGGAATCCGAGATTACTTCCAAAAAAGCTCTCATTGCAAGCATCAACGCGCGCATGGCTTCCGCTACGGCCGCTAAACCGTCTGCAACTCCGTCCTCGAATGCCGTCGAGAATCAGGTCGAACTCTCCGACGACGAGACACGGATAGCCAAAGAGCTTGGGTTGAAGAATCCTCGTTACATGAAAGAGACGGAAGTGCTGTAGAGATACGGCATTCATGGCATTCAAATACAGATTTAACCTGATTGGCGAATCTGGCAGGATATTGCGCAAGTACGTCCTTGACGCTTCAACCGATTTTCAAGTCGGAGATGCGGTCATGGCGGGTACGGGAGCGGTTGACGCAGGCGATCTCGGTGAGGTCGTTACCGCGACGGCTGGTCTTCGTGTTGTCGGAATTATCCAGGCCATCATCACCAGCAGGGGAGTTTCCCCGTCTTCGGACGGCTGTTCTGGAGCGTTCATCGATGCGTATCGAACTCCTGCAAATAACGAAACAGGATTGCAGATTTCAGCTATCGTAGACATTAGCCCGAATTCCGTCTATTCAGCCGACTTAGACGATACGATCGGTACGACCACAGGGTCAAACCGCGCGTTCTACTACCTCGACTTGGATACCGGCGTGGCTAACCAACAACTTAATGAAGCGAGCGCGGCCGCTCCCTCAACGGGAAGCGGACAGTTCGTATCTCATGGCATTGATCCACAGGACACCAACAACGTTCTGGTATCAATCCATGAAACCTTCTTGGTTGGCGATAGCGGATTGTAATCCTAAAAAACTATGCCTGATCTTAGAGGACAAGCTGGTTTACTCATCAAGGGCGTCGCCGCGAAAGCGAGCGAGGTTTTCGATGAGCAAGGAGAATTGGCAAACATTGTCATCCCTTCGTTTTTCAAGGTTCGATCCGACGATGCCTCGCAGTACAACGTCAGCGGATTGAGCGGTCCAGGCGTTCTCCAAAAGAGAACTGAACAAGGTGCTTATGATTACTCAAGAAGATATAAGACCTTTGACACCAACTTCATCCATACTACCTACTCGCGAGGGCTGGAGGTTTCTATGGAACAGATGGATGATCGAGACTTTGATTCAGTCTGGGACGAACTCAAACAGCTCCGTAAGGCGGCTGATTTCTGGAGACAATCGTCAGTGTTTCAGGTGTTCAACGGAGCGTTCGTTACGACCGTGAACATCAACGGCGTTGATTTGACCCGATATGGAGACGGCTTGGCGCTCGCCAGCACGGTTCATACCCGTGGCGACGGCGGAGCGACGCAATCCAACGCATCTTCAACTTCGATTCCTTTCAACGAAACGAACTTTGAAACAGGATTGATCGCGCTCAAGAAACAGTTACTTGACGATGGCACTCCTATCAGAGACCTTGGAAGAATCTGCCTCGTAGGATCAACAGACATTGAGAAGACGATGAAGATCGTTACTCAATCGATGTTGAGATCCAATACTTCAAACAACGACATTAACATCTACAAAGATGGATCGTATGATGTCGTGGCATCCCACCTGCTTTCAGCGATAACCGGACGCGCGGGTGGCGCTACCGGCTCAACCACTCAATGGCAATTAGTGGCCGAGAACATGAGCAAGCTTTTGCTCATCGATCGTCTGGCTCCGAAATTGATATCAGAGAAAGCTGAACATGGTGGCATGAAGTTCAAGGTTGACTCTCGACTCTCGGTGGGACACAGCCATTGGCTCGGCACATACCTTAGCAAGGGCGACAATAGTTCTTATTCCTCATAAAATATAGTTTGATATTTTGTCAAGGAATGTAAGCTAACTAAAGATTCTCGGTATAGCTAAACAGGTTCGGGGCGTACCAATCCGAGACAGAACGCCCCTCCGCAAGGATGAACATTGAAAAAAGGCACAGTACGAAACCGGAACGAGTAATTGCTGACTTACTTACTCGTAAGCGCATTCCGTTCAAGTTTAGGGAGATCATAGAGGGTAGAGAAGTGGATTTCGTAATCGGCAGGGTAATTGTTGAAGTGGATGGAGTACATCACGACAATCCACATAACAGAGCGCGCGACAAATCGAAGAATGAAATACTCGCGAGGCTCGGATACGTTCCCCTGCATTTTTCGGCAAGAGAGATAAGACTTAATGCTCAACGAACTTTCAAGGAAATCATGAAACTCGTTGATGCCAACTAAATTAATAACGGCATTACGCTATGCCGCCCATGTCACATATTGACTATGGGTAAAGAGGAACGGTTTGCGGTGAAATACACAGCACTCCTAGTATCTCAAGTTTAGGCTTATTGGTGTCCCCTCACGCTTTGGACAGATTCAGGCAGACGCATTTCTAGGCTCTGCGCATGATAATAGTCCTTTCGGAAAGATTTGGTATGTAGACGTTACGAATGGTTCGGACGGCAATTCGGGACTGGCTCCCGATGAGGCGTACGCGACGATAGGCGCGGCGATCACCGCATCGGTGGCGACGCGTGGAGATACTATTGTAGTCGCGGCAGGAACCTACACGATCACGGCGGCGTTGGCTCCGAAAGCATTCACGACGTTTCGCGCGGCGGTAGTAAACCCGCAATTCCCGACTGTTTCCATTCGCGGCAACATCGTCAACCTAATGACGATTGACGTGAGCGGAGTCAGGATCGTTGGATTTGAGTTTCGCAATACCGGTGTGTTGGTTCTTCACCAGATTAAGGTTGCGGACACTACCGCAGTCAACGGATTGACGTTTGAGGATTGCGTGTTCCACGGTGCGGACACCGGCGCGTCAAATGGAGCGGCCGCGTTCGCCATTAAGGATGCAACCAATGCCACCACAGGACTCGTGATCAGACGTTGTTTGTTCCGCGATCTGGGTAAGACGCAGATTGATGTCGGCGTGTTGGGTATCCCTTACGCGAAGATAGAAGACAACACATTCGCCATTGATACTAACAACGGCATCGGCATCAACCTAGCCGATACCACGGCGTTTGCCACGGGTAAGGGCTTCAATATACGGCAGAATGATTTTATCGGGTTCGATTCAAGCGGTACGGAAACCGGCATCTCGATTGGAGCGGCTACGGAAGATGCGACGGCGGCAGGAATCATACGCAATAATTTCTTTGCGTATCTTGGCAAGGGTAGCCAGGCGGTTAGACCGAATAGAATCCCGATGTCGGTGATCAATAACTACGCGGGAGATACCGGCACAGGCGGTACGCTCGTGGACGCTGGAGACTAGACTTAACTCCCAAGCGGCGGGCTTATCCTCGCCGCTTGGGTAATATAGGACACAATTATGAACAAGACATATTTATTCAACCCATTGAGCGGTTCGAAAATCAAGAACTGGAGCGACGGTTCAAACTTCTGGGCGTTGGACGTGGGAGAGATAGCCGGATTCTCGGAGAAGACGGCAGAGATGCTTCGGTCAACGTACGGATTCTTGCAGGTGGTGTCCCAAGATGAATATGAAGCGCAACTTGCAAAGCTGGAAAGCACCGAAATCCCAAAAATTAGAGTAGGTTCCGACGGCAGTCTTCAACCGAAGAGTTCGAGCGAGATTGCCGGAGAAAAGGCGACGTTGGAAGAGGAAAAGAAAGCATTGAAAGCAGGAAAAGAGAAGCTTGATAAAGCAAAAGACGCCGAACCGGATGTGATGGACTATTGGGAAATGAATCGCGGAAGTCTGATCAATGAACTTAAGAAGCGTGAGATTGAAATCAAAGGATTGGGTAAAAAAGGCGTAACCGTCTCCAAGGAGCAATTAATTAATCTCTTGGAGAATGATGACGCTTCGAGATAATGGCAATGTTTAAGAAAATCCTCTATATTCTTATCTTGGCGGGGATTCTCTCAATGGTAATTTGGGGGATCGTTATAGTGGGGCAAAGCTTCTTCTATAGGCGCGATCTTGTCGGATTCTCCACACGCGGATTTTCGACGCTTCAATCCAACGTAACGACGTCGGCGACCTATTCGTTTGGCGTGGTGAACATTCCGACCGAACGCGCGGGAGCCGCTTCGTCGTCCACGGGATTTGAGTTTGGAAAATTTCTGCCGACCTCGGCAACCGCGTTTACCGTTGCTTCGACTTCTACGGGATTCGCGATCACCATGAACAAATCCGGAAAGATATTGGGATGCTCATTCGATCTTCAGACGTTACCTACGACGGGAACCGTATCGGTGCAGATTCAGCAGAATGGGACTCTGCTTACCGGTAAGTATTGTACACTGCCCCGATCCGGCACATTTGCGACTTTGGGAGGACTCAAAGACATGAGTACCTATGAGACTATCGCGGACAGCATCACGTTCGTTGCCGGAGATAGATTCGGCTTGATTGCCAGTTCTTCTAATCTAAATGCGGCAACGTTCGATGGAATGGCAAACTTGATACTTAAATTGGATAACTAATGGTATATATAATTATTCGTTTGCGGGAATATGAGATCAACAGCTCTTTAGAGAGTTGCTTATCGAAAATTACTACAACGATTCCCCTATCATAGCAGGATCATATTATTCTCGACAACCTCTTTTTCCTTTCATCGGCGCATCCATCAATTCATTGGGAGTTCCCGTGCTTGCTCCAGTTACGCTTACAGCTACGGCCTCCGATAACCGCACTCAAATTGATGTGGACGGCATGCAACAGCTTGTGCTGTACATTCGCTACATTACCGGAGCGGCTGAAACCAACAATGTGCTCAATTTGACCGTGGAATTCAGTCCTGATAGCGTGAATTACTATCAGGAAGCTACGGAAGCGGTTGCTACGACCGTGCTTACCCAGTAC
>ERZ1292644.1900-Hain-H14-01um-R2-1900-length-10129-cov-4_pt1 | contig 10129 bp, 11 predicted proteins | sample MGYA00564402_ERZ1292644 | MGnify/ENA primary metagenome ERZ1292644 (study PRJEB36523, sample SAMEA6512644) | groundwater metagenome | collected 2019-01-09 | study: AquaDiva: Metagenomics assemblies of 32 groundwater samples | reverse complement strand
CTAATTATTGGCTTTGTTTCAGAGAAAATGGGGACTTGCAGATAATTTGGAATGGCTTTATTGAGCATGAGTGTTTAGGAGATAAATAATGGGTAGGCCCCCTAAAGACGCATCTGAACAAGAAAGCAATTATCCAGCAAGGGATGAGGCTATAAAAGCTGAAAAAGAAAATAAGAAAGAAGAATTTCAGATAACGTCAGAACAATTTAATAAACGAGTTTATATTGAAAGAGATATGGCTAGAAAAGCTCAAAAGGAGTATTTTAAAGCTAATGAACAGGTTGAAATACCAATAGGCGGTAAACTTGAAAAAAAGATAAAAGCAGTATTAGGAAAGAAAGTTGTAAAAAATTTGGATGATAGTATTTTAAAAATACATAAAGAAGTTCAGAAAACTGGAAGGTTTCCTGAATGGGTTCCGAACTTGATTTGTTTGGATGCAAACCCTGTGGAACTTTATTCTGATGAGCAATTTGCTCAATTATATGAGACAGAAGTTCCTATGATTTTTTATGTTCGCAGACACTATCCTAATTACTCAGTCTTGGTGGCATTAAAAAGAAAAAATTATATGGCCGATTTGGGGAATTACTCTATGAGGATTCTCGCTAGGCGCATGGAAACAGACACTAAGGCAATTCAATTAGGACTAGAAATATCTGGAATATATACTCCAAAATTACATGAGTTTATTGAAGAAGTTCCTGATGAGATTAAAAAACAAAAGATTAGTGCCCTGCTAGAAAAATTTAAGCCCCAGGAACTAAAAGAGGAAGTTAGTGTCTAATAATGGCATAGATTTAGATAAATTAAGTCAAGAAGATTTAAATGCTCTTTATAATGAGCTTCAAAATTTTAATGGCTATGACCCTTCAAATTGGAGCCCCCATTCTAAAAAAAAAGAGTTCCACATGTCCAATGCAAAAGGCCGTATTTTGTTAGGTGGAAATCGTAGTGGTAAGAGCGCAGGGGGTTGTGCAGATTTTCTTATGCACGTTACTGGAAGGTACCCTGATTGGTACCCAAAAGAGAACAGATTTAGAGGTCCTATCATTGGAAGAATTGTTGTGACTGATTTTTCTAAGGGCTATAACGAAACTTTAAAACCTAAAATAGATCAATGGCTCCCTAAAAATCAAATAAAAAGGATTAAAAGAAATCATGAAGGTTACCCAGAAAAGTATTATTTAATGAATGGGTCCTCATTTGATATTTGTACTCATTGTCAAGAAAAGGATGTTTTTGAGGGTTGGTCGGGACATATTGTGTGGTTTGATGAGCCACCCCCTCGTTATGCCTATATTGGGTCTTTGCGGGGGCTAATAGATTTTAATGGCCGTTTTATGATGACCCTTACCCCTCTTACAGAGCCCTGGCTTTATGATGAGGTCATCTCTTTAAATGACCCTAAAGTTAAAGTTATTTATATGGACATAACAGATAATCCATTTATTAAATCTGATGAGATAGATTTTTTTAAGCGTTCTTTAACATCAGAAGAAAGAGAAGCTAGGTTGCATGGTAAATTTCTTCATCTTTCAGGATTAGTATATAAAAATTTAAATGAGGAAGCACATTTTAAGAAGTTAGATTTAGATAATACTAATTCCCCATATTCTAAAATGAAAAAGCAATGGTATTTTATTTTAGACCCTCATGATAGAAGACCCCATTGTGGCTTATGGATATTCATTAATCCAAATGAAAAATCTTTTATAGCTTATGAACTTTTTATGGAAGCTACTATATCTGAGCTATGTGATTACATTTTAGCATTTGAGAGAATAAAAAAGATACCTTTTAATGAAATATATAGAATTGGGGACCCGAATAAAATGCTCACTCCGTCAGCCTTATCAAAAGATCGGGCTACGTTAAAAATGATTTTTGAAGGTTATGGATTAGATTTTGACGTTAAAGTAGATGATGATATTACTAGAGGTCACATGGTTGTAAGGGAGGCTCTAAATTATGATAAAGATAAGCCTATTGACGAATTTAACTCCCCTAGTCTGTTTTTCTCTGAGAATGTCCCTGAGACTAAAAAAATGTTTATGAAATACGTATTCGGGGATTGGAGAAACCAAGGAAGGGAGGTAAAAAATCCTAGAGAGATTCCTAAAGACCTCCATAAAGATTTTCCTGATTGTGTTAGATATTACAAAATGTCTAATCCATACTATTATGAAAAAGAAAGTGTGCCTATTCCCAAAAGAAATTTTGGAAGAACTGGCTACCATTAAGGAGATTAAATGAAAAAAATTGTTTGTTTAGCCTTTGTGCTGGCAGTTTTTGCGAAAGTTTCTTTTGCTGAATCTGTTGGCGTTGGCCCTTGCCAACAAGGGGTCATCCGTACTTTAGTTAGTGCTACTGGTGGAACTATCGTTAGTTCTAATACCGGCGGTGGCGTTTTGTGTGATATGAGGATATCATCTGGAAGCTCTGCGGATACCCCTACTCTTGATTTTGCCGTTTGTGCAAATACAGTTCCTACGGATTCCTCAAAGACTATGGGCGTGTTTACCACTAATAACGTTGATACTCGTATCCTTGCTGTCGTTCAAGCTGCCTCTGCTGTTGTAACAGGACTAACTAATCCTTTCAATGGCGTTACTTTTGATAACTTGGTTTGTTTTGTCAGCAGGGCTGCTACACCTATGATTGTTTACTGGCATCCTGGACGATAATGTCTAAAAAAGTAAGAAAGTTTAAAAAGAAAATATATTAGATGCAACAGTCTGACCCTATTCAAGACAATCCTCAGCTTGTAAGTCCTTTAGAACAGGATAACTCAAAAGCTGAACAAGGTAGTTTTGATAATGACATAATTAAATATGTTATTGAGGAAAGACTAAAACCTAATAAAATACAGTTAAAAGCATTAAAACAGCAGTTTATCAGATATGATAATCTTTATAAACTTGTTCAAGAAAATAAAAACTATAAGGGTCTAGCTAATCTTTTTATTCCAGAAATTCTTAGGGCAGTAGAAACTCTTATTTCAGTCATCCATTTTGGGATTTTTGGTAATTCCTTGTTTATGAAATATAGGGGGTATGATACTAAAGACAAACTATCTGCTGAAAATTTAACCCATCTAGCTTTTACTCAAATGGATGAGAATAATTTTGAGTTAGGTATGATGGATTTTGAAAGACAGAAACTAATTTTTGGCACAGGAATTAGAAAAGTTCTTTGGGATTTTATGGAAAGACGAGTTAAATCCATAAACCCTGAAACTTTTGAGAAGGAAGATAGACTAGAAACCTATAGAGATATATGGACATTTGAAGAAGTGGATATACTGAATTTTTGGATACCAGTTAATACCCCTTGGTGGGATATTCAAAAAGCTGACTGGTTAGCTGAAACCCAAAATGTTAATGAGGTTTGGATTAAAGGGAAAATAAAAAAGAATTGGATAAATAAAAAGCAGGGAGAGCTTTTACTTACTTACAATTCAAAAGAAGATACCGATGAATCCTCCATGAGTAACCAGAGACTTTCTGCTTCTGGAATAACTCCTGATGATTCTAAAGATAAATATGGGATAACCACTTGGTATGGGTGGATTCCAAATAAATATGTAAAAGATTCTAATGATGATGTTGATGATGACGAGCTTGTTTTAGGCATTGTCATTATAGGTAATGACGAAATTATTTTAAAAAAAGATAAGTTAATTAATGTCTATTGGCATAATCGTTATCCTTATGTTTCTTGTCCTTTTATACCTATTAGTGGTCAATTCTTTGGAATGGGGGTTCCTTATATCTGTGGCTCTCTCCAAGAGGAATTAAATGATACAAGAAATCAGACAATGGACAATAAAACAGCTTTATTGTGCAATATGTGGCTTAAACACAAACGCTCCGGTATTTCTGATGATGCTCTTATATTTACTCCTAATGGTGTCGTTACGACAAATGACATGGACGGACTCCGTCCCCTAGCCCCTCCACTATTCGGTGGGTTTAGTATTACCATTGAAGGAAATATTAAAGAGGATATTAGACAGTCTGTTTCTGCTGTATCAGGGTTGCAGGGGGTTCCTCAGCCTGGCGTGGGCTCTGCAACAGAATTTCAAGGCATACAGAACGCAGCTATGTCAAGAAATCGTCTTGTTATATCTGCAATAGGCAAGTGTGTGTTGACTCCTGTATTCACTTTGGTAAAACATCTAATTTATCAGTATTTTGACCATGCCAAAATGGTAAAAATAATGGGGGAGATTGGACATAAAACTAAAATGGTTGGGCCAAGGGATATTGTGGGTAATTATGATATTGAACTTGATTTAATTACGGATTTTGAGAAAAACCCTGCTGTGGTTAAACAACAAGTTCTTACAGCTATGGGTCAAATTATTCAACTACCTCCTCAAGTTATATCCTTTCATTGGAAACTTCTTAATGAGGTATTTAAGCAATTAGGAATAAAGAATTTCTCTGAAATGTATCCACCTCCTGAGCCCGATATTTTACAAACTTTCCTAACTCCAAAAGAAGAACTTCAAGTATTTCTTGAAGGTCAACCAGTATTGGTAAAAGATGGAGAAGATCATTTAGATCATTTACAAAGGCATATTGAAGATAGAAAAAGAATAGCAAGCATAGCACCTCAATTTATTTTAGACCTTATGGATTCCCATATAGCTATTCATATGCAAAAACTAGAGCAAATGAAGCAAATGGCAATGGCCAATCAACTAGCTAAAATGCAACAAGTTCCTCAAGGTGGCCCTATTTCTGGGCAGGCTCCAAATTCTAGCCCTTCAACTATGCAACAGCCTACTAATGATATGGCTATACAAAAGGGTATAACAAATGTCTAATTTTACTTATACAGATAACGATGTAAAAGTTTTAGAGGTTATATCTTTTATTCAGCATCCTGGATTAAAACATTTAAAAGAGTTGTTTAAAGAAGGGATGGATGATGAGAGTTATATGATTGATAAAATTTTATCCAAGCCCATTACAAATGATTTAAGAGAGGAATTAAATTTTCATATACAACGAAGAAATATTTATCGTGATCTATATGAAAATATAACAGATTTTTTAAAAGAGTATTTAAAGCGAAAATCTCTAACAAATGGAACTTCTCAATAAAATGATTTGTTTATTTGTTAATCTCACCGAATCTAACGGTGCATAATATTAGATTATTTTGTATGGAGAAATAAATGCCCGAAGAAATAATGGACGCTAAAACAAGTACAGATTCGTCCTCTGAACAAGTTACTACTTCTGACGCTACGGTTAAAACTCAAGAAGTGGAGGACACTTCAACTGAGCCAAAAGAAAGTAACCAGACTCCTTTTCATGAGCATCCTAGGTTTAAAGAAATTATACAGTCAAATAGAGAGTTAAAAGCTCAAATTGATCTGTTAAAAAATCAAAGGGAAACAAGGAGTTCTGAGCCTCAGAAATCTGCCTATACGAAGTCTATTGAACGATATATTGCTAAAGGTGTAGACCCTAATGTTGCCAGAGAGCTTGTGCAAGATCAGGTTGAATTAGCTAGAGAAATTTCTTTTAGTCAAACTCAGCCTTTAATGGAAACTCATCAACAGATGGCTATGAAAGTCGCTTTTGATGGTTTTAAGGCAACTCATAAAGACTTTGACAAAGTTAAAGGGGATATGTTGGAAGTGATAAACAATCTTCCCTCTGGTATTAAACAGGCCGTTGCTTTAAACCCTAGTGAGGGATTAGATTTAGTCTATGATAAAGTAATGTCTTTACAGAGGGAAAAAATCGAACAAGAAGCGGTTCAAAAAGGCAGGGATGAGGCTTATAGTAATAAAATAGCAAAGTCTGCCCAATCTTCTTCTTCAACTTCCAGTCCAGTTCAAAACAATCTTGAAAAAGAGCTTGCTGACATGGATTTGGAAACATATATGAAAAATAAGAAAAAGTATGATTTGCTTGAAAGAAAAATGATTGAAAATTTAAAATAGGAAGGTTAAATGGCAATAAATTATGGTACTAAGTTTACCATTACCACAGGTGATAATTTTCTCCCTACAAAACATGCAAAAGATTTGTTGGTTGCTAGAGAAAATGCACTAGTCTTTGGTAAATGGTCTACTCGTTATGATGTAGTTGGAGCTAAAGTTCTTAAAATTCCAAATTTGGCTAATTTGGCGGCGGCTGGAACTATTGATGCTAATGGTGATCTATCTGACGTGACCCCTGGAACTGATTCTGTTATTACTTTGAACTTGGATAAGAAGAATGGTTATATCCTTAATATTCCTTTTGATCTGGAGCTTCAAAGCCAATACAACTTAGTTTCGGCTTGGTCTAAGAAAGCTGGTTATGGATTAGGAAATAATGTTGATACTACTTTAGCGGCTCTGGAAAGTAGCTCTAGTTTGACTCCTCTTGGAGATACTGGAAGCGATGTTACTTATAATCGCGTTTTGAAGGCACGTGAACAAGCTGATCTAAATAACTGGCCCGCAGATGAGAGGTATCTAGTTCTTTATCCTACTCAAACAACTCCCCTTTTGGATACGGATAAAATTACTAACTTTTCAGGAGTACCTTATTCTAAATCAGATTCACCTCTGTTGACCGGTGAAATTGCTCAGATTGCAGGTTTTCGTGTTGCTCAGTCTTTGAATGTGGTTAATCTTAGCCCTGGACGGTCTAATTTAGCCTTTCATAAAGAGGCTATTGCTCTTGGTATGTTGCGTGATGTGGTTATTAGGGAGTTTGCTGAAACCATTTTTGCTCGGCGTATTGGGGCTTCTATGTATTGGGGTAGTGTGGCTCAGAGAACTGATCATATATTGAGAGTTCTGTCTAGGTAGATAGGTTTATATATGTGGCTCAAGTACAGCTCACCCATTTGTGGATGCGTTTTTGATATGACAAATCGCTTGGAAGGGATAACATCCTTCCCATATATTTTTTATGTTGTGTAAATTTTGTAATCACGAATACCCAATAACAATCTCTGCTATTAAAAATGGGGAGGTTATATCAGGATGTAGAATTTGTATGTATTCCTATAGAAAATCCCAGTTTACAGATTCAAAATTATGTATAGATGCTAATGAGGATTTGTGGATGACTCCTGGAAAATTATGGGATATAGAGCATGAAAAGCTAGACGAATTTGCTAAACCTTATATAGATAGAAAAGATAGCCGTCATATGGGCTATAAATTTAGTGTTAATGAGAGGAGAAATAATGTCGGTACAAGAATTAGTTAAGAATCTTGAAAAAGCCTCTAAAGAACTGCTTGATTTAGAAGCTATCAAGAAATCTGTAAACAGTGATATTGAATCTTTAATGCTTAAACGTATTGAGATAGAAGAAAAAAACAAGCTTCTTCAAAAAGCCTTCGATGATAAACAAAAGGCCATTTCTATTGCTCAGAGTGATTTTGATAGAAGGATTGACAATAAGAATTTAATTGCTAGTCAAAAAGAATTAGAGATAAAGAAAAGAGATGAGGAACTAATTAAAAAGGAACTGAATTTTAAGAACAAAGAAAAAATAGTTTCAGATAAATCTAAATTAGTTGAAGATTTTATGATTAACTATAAAGAAGGTCTGCTTGGAAAATCAGAGGAATTTAAAAAGCTGGCTGAAAAATTGAAGGCATAGTTATGGAACATAAAGGTGTTATCGTTGAAACCAATCCGCTTGAAATGGACCTTCCTAATCTCTGCCAAAATGATGATTTTTATAAGCAATGTGATGATATTGGCCTAAAGAAAATGGACCCTAGAAAAAAATCCATGCTTGAAGGGATGGAAAAGGAAAAGAGTTAGTGACTTTACAGACAGCCGTAAACATCATTAAAGAACTATCTCATAAAGGTGATGTAGGTAATACATCTGATGATGTAACTCAACAAATTTATGACTGTATAAATCTTTGTAGGAGAGATGTTGTAACTAGACTTCCTAAAAGGTACTTAAGAAAAACTGATGTAATAAATATTGTTAAAGGCACTACAAGCTACACTTTAGCGTCAGATGTTCAAAAACCCGTTCTTTTTAGGTACACAGTAGATTCTACAGAAAGGTTTTTAACAAAAGTAGATTCAGAACAAGAATTTTATCGTCATGTTTATAGTGCCTCGGCCACTCAAGCAGACCCTACAGAATATTTTGAAGCTGGTGTAGATAGTAGTGTTAATCAACAAATAATTGTTAGTCCCACACCTTCTACTGCTAGAACTTTAAATTATACTTATTTAAAAACTTGGGCTGTGGATGAGTTAGGCTCTGCACAATTAACATCTAATATTCCTCAAATTCCTATTCATCTTCATAATATCATTGTTAAAGGTGGATTAGCCTATTTTCTTCAAATGTATTCAGACCCCCAATTACAGTTATTTATGAGACAGTATCGGGATGATCTTGATTTTATGGACTCCTATGAGAATGAATCTACTGATGAAGCTAGGCAATGGAGGCTGTATCCATTAAAGTTAAAAACTTTTTAGCCCTTTTAATTTTCATTACTCCGTTAAAAGCTCAAATGATTAAAAAAGAATGGTCTGAATTTCAAGGCTACAATGGAAGTGTTCAGGCATCTTTTTTAAACTTAGTTGAGGCATCTTCCGCTTCAAACGTGGATTTTTATAAGGGGGGCATACAAACTGCTAAAGGAAATTTAAGTTGGGGTGCATGGCTTACTTCTACAGCTAATCATAATAGGCTTTTTGCTTATAGAGATACTTCTGGCAATGAACAGATTATTGGAGTTATTGGTTCTACACAGCAACTTATGGTGTCTACAGGAGCGGGCACAGCATCTCATTTAACTTATGGTACTGGAAAAGGTACCGCTACATTTACTGCAGGGTCTACAGCTATAACTATTGATGGAACTGATGCTGGAGTAGTTACCAATATGGCTAATGGAGATTTTATTAAAGTAGCCACTCAATCTGATTCCTCATATACAGCCATATCAACTACCAATTCCGCTACCAGTATTACATTAACTGGTAATTACGCCGGAACAGGTTGTATTGACTGTAATTTCGTTGTTAGAAAAATTATGGCTTTAACTGTGGGTTCTCAATATATAGCTATGGCTCAAGAAAATGGTCAAGTTGTAATGAGCGATGGTGGAACAGCAACGGAAATACCTATGGTATGGGATGGCACCAATTTATTTTATAATAGTTCTATTCCTAATTCAAGAGCCTTTACAGTCCATAAAAAACGTATGTTTTCTTGTGGCAGTATCTCTAATCCAAATAACATATCTTGGAGTCCTGTAGATAACCCTAATGGTACTTGGGATACCACAGCTACAGAGACAATAGGGGCCAATGATGGCTCAGGTGAAATTGTTGCTTGTATGGAATATGGTGATACTTTAATAGTTTTTAAGAGATATGGACGTATTTACGTGGTATATGGTGATTTTAATACCGCCGTGGGTACGGTGGATTCTGTGTCTGAAATTCCGGCATCTATTAATATAGGTGAAATCCCTCCCCAAGGTGTAGCAATACATAAAGGAATAATTTATGTTCTCTCAACTACAGGACTTTATATTTTTAATGGTAAAACTTTAGTTAAGGCCACTAAAAATTTCGATGATTTAATTAACTTAGTAGTTGAAAAAATTCATCATGATGCTAATTTAGGCCCTACAGGCACACAAGAAGTATTTATGAGTTCTATTGATAACTACTTACTCATAAATTTAGATAATGTTGTTGCTGTTATAGACCCTGATAATAAAATGACCGTTTGGGACGGCATGAAGCAAGATTTTTATGGAAATTTCATTAAAGTAGGAACAAATACGTTTGTAGGGTATCATAGTTCCGCTAGACAAACTTTAGGTAAATTAGGGGCTGAATTTTATACAACTGGAACTGGTACAGGTACCGTTAATTTTTGGTATGTGTCAAACAATGAGTTTTTTGATCTCCCTGAACTAGATAAAGAATTTAGGGACTTTAAAATTTTTTATAGGGTTATGGCAGGTACGAACACATCAAATAGACTTTGGTTTGATTACTCCATTGATGAGGGTATGCCTACTTACACTACTTCTACTATTCCGTCTATATTTTATTCTACGGTAACTTTGTATTCAACTGGAACGGTCGTTGGAGCTTTAAAAGTGGATAATA
>ERZ1292644.1899-Hain-H14-01um-R2-1899-length-10130-cov-5_pt1 | contig 10130 bp, 23 predicted proteins | sample MGYA00564402_ERZ1292644 | MGnify/ENA primary metagenome ERZ1292644 (study PRJEB36523, sample SAMEA6512644) | groundwater metagenome | collected 2019-01-09 | study: AquaDiva: Metagenomics assemblies of 32 groundwater samples | reverse complement strand
CTGGCCTATTGTGAAAGTGTACAGCTCCTCCTATTCCCTCATCTTTATAAACTTCTGCAATAGGAACACCTAATTTATCTGCAAATATTTTGCACTGTTCCAACTGACTTTCAAGACCATTACTCTTCTCTGTTTTATAATCCTTGCTAACACGTATATAGACGATCAATCTCATTTATTTTTCTCCATTATTTTTTAAAAGTATCCACAATTTTTCAAATTCTTCATCCCTAATTTCGTTACTTTCAAATTCAACGTGTTCAACAGTTTCAGTGAATGCAAAACTTATCCTTTTGTCGTAGTCTTTATATATATATTCTACATTATTTAAGTTTAATAATATGGGATTTTTGTCTGGCAATAATCCTCTGTAAAACATTATTTTTCCTGTATATCTTTTAAGTCTCTATCTGGTTTTATTTTTACTAATTTTATCTCTTTTCTTTGAGTATTTACATTCAAATAGAATTTGTCAAATCTGTCTTTGGCTTCATCATAAATGTAATGGTAGAAAACTATATCATCTTTAGGAGCGCCTGGAACTGAATTCATTATTTACCACTATTCCTTTTTCTTTCTTCTAGAGTGCATAGACGTCCATGAAAATCCTTAATCTCTTCCTGAATGCATCTAATAAGTTGAAGAATATCTCTTCGATCTGCTGCTGCTTCTGTTTTTATGTCTTTGATATCTCCTTTAAGAGTTATAAAAATTGACACAATTATTCCTATTGCACTAATAAAAAGACCTCCACTTACTCCTAGTATAGTCCAAATTTGTGTCCAATCCATTATTTCTCTCCTTTCTCTATTAAGATTTTCACTTGGTTATATATTTCCTCATCCACTTTATGACGAATCTGCTCGTTTATATATAGATGCATGTTGTCTATCCTATCATGTGCATGTCTAGACTTTTTCTCAATATCTCCATCTAAAAAGCAGTGAGAAAGGAACATTATTATTAAAAAAATTATACGTTCTAGGTTTGCCAGAAGTTCTTTGTTCATTTCTTATCCTTATTTCTTTTCTTCTTTCCTATTTTTTTAATTAGATTCGCTACCGAATTCATATCAAAATTTAAAACAGTAGCAACCATCCATGCTCTATATAAATGATAATGAAAAAGTTCTTTTGCAGGTAAGCCACCTTTAAATAAAAGTGTATCTGCTTCAAATTCTAGCTTCAAAATTTTTTCTTGTTTCATTTTTTAATCATCCATCATCATTGCAATCTTTTTAGTCTTCAATGAAATTCCCTATTTCATCTTCATGTTCATATGCAAGATTAATCATGGCCCTAATGACTTCAGACTGTGTTAAAACACGTGATTTCTTATTCACCATCTCTAAAGTTATGGAATCCAATTTTCTTTTATCATCTTGAGTTAATGAGAAAGATACAGTTGGATAATTTCGTTTTTCTTTCATATTCTTATTTTTTTCATCCTTTTTTATTGATCTTATAGCAATGTATTTTTCAATATCTGATTTATTGTATAAAATCTCTCCATTTAAAAAATAACCTCTTATGGTGTTTTTTTTATTGGATTCAATCAATTCACCCTTTGAAATATCATAGGTGTTTAAAGTTGTATGTACTGACATTAATATATTTTCTTCACTCATCTTCTTTTCTCACATCAACATATCCTCTTTTTTTTGAAAAATATTCTCTTCGTTCATCCTTACTACAATAATGCCAAAAGTTTTTAGGAGATCCTTTCAATAATTTCTTTTTTGATATATTTTGTGTAAGCATTCTATTTTTCATAATTTACCAAGTAATTTGGATTTCTTATATATTTCTCTTCCTAACATTTCGTATAAATATTTAAAATTTTGTGAGTTGGCTAACTTTTCGTAAAAATGTTTAAGATTTTGTGAGTTGTTGAAAGAATTTTGTGAGTTGTTGCAAGAATAATCAATTGCAGTAGTATTTTCAAAATCATGTAGTTTATCAAGACATTTATATAATTTTTCTATATCTTTTGACATATTTAAAATATGCTCGAGGGCTTCACTATTTTTCATTTACTTTTTTCCTATTCTTTCGTCAAAACCATGAAGTATTTTATTAGTCTGATCTGTGAAAGTCTTGATAGTTTGAGCCATTTCTTTTCGATTATCTTCAAACTTCCTGTCTATATGAAGATAATCAGCACGTGCCTGTCTTGTAGCCCATAAAAATAAAGCTAAATTGCTTCCAATGATAGTTGCTGCTTGGGTCCACTCCATATATTTCTCATTTTTAAATTATTTTTGTATTTTAGATTCTTTAAGGATATCGTAAAATTTTTGATCAATTTTTTGTTGTTGATCACAATATATTTCATAAATTCTGTCAGTTCTATTTCCTTGTCTCTCTATTTTACCATCTAATGTATAGAATCCCCCAAGTAATGTAACTAAAACAACTACCCATTCAGCATGTCCAATCCAATCTTTGTTCATAAGATCTCCTTTTTTACCAAAAATTATTCGTGAAATTAGCTTTGAACTCAACTAGAATGTCTTAAGGACGGGCGCTGGTAAGTCACACAAACTATTTCTTTTTCTTTTTTCTTGAATTATATTCACTTAATGATTTAAATGGCCTAAGGTAAGTTTCTCCTTTAAATTTACCTTTTTCATGAATTGACCCGGTTGTTTTTTCCCAGGCCACTTAAAATGTGGCTTGGGTTTTTCATCTCCCAATTTTTTACCTAAGGTGTAGTTATTCCAATCTGCACGTTTATTAACTTAGGTATCCCTAGAAGAAATTCTAGGGATTTTTCAGCTATACCCACTTGCCAATAATTAACAAAAACTTAATTCCTCAAAATTCATTTTGACTAAATTCAAGACTCTGATAGTTATAAAATTAATTTAACTTTATGGAGGCGTTTATGGCTAATTCTGAATCATTAAAGAGAAGCAATCCTGATCATGGTGGAACTATTAGAGAAACCGAACACAAGTTTGACAAGGGATATATGTCAGATGATGAATATGCAGAATTAGGTGGAAAGTTCCCAGAGAAGTCAATGAGAGGGAATGAATACATGAAGATGCAAAACGAGATCATCAAGCGTGATTCCAAAAAGATTGTCAACGACAAGTTCTCAAAGATTGCTTAAGAATGGTTAGAATTGAAGTTCCATACGAGTCAAGTGGCCAACAGCTTGGTGAAACACGCCAAGCTATGACTCAAAGGCTAATGAAAGACTTGGAAGATGTAATTTCAAAGTATAAAGACAAGACAGATAAATATTATGTACTTGTTCATGGTAAGCCTTTTCCTAATCAGCCTAATCTTATCAAGATTAAGATCATTCCAATGAATGTAAAGCCTTCCATGATGCTTTCTTGCATGCTATTCGGAATAGACAATTCATCAGGAAAATTGACTTTAGAATGGTCTCTTCCTGGGAGTTGGCCTGTTTGGAGTGTAGGAGGAACGAATGAGCCTATAGCTGAAACCATAGGTTCAATCAATGAATTAGGTCTTAAGTATGATTTAGACAAGCTCTTGGCTTACTAATGAAAGAGATAAAAGATAAAGATTGTCAAATCTGTCCTAAATGCAAAAAACCAATGAAAGATATTACTTATCTTATGATGGGAAAAGGTCATCATTGTTTTAAATGCGCTATAAGAAAAATGAAAAATGCGGGAATACCGCATGTATATAACAGCTAAAATCATTTTCGTGACACCACGAATATGATCTTCACATGCATGAGAGTGTATGTACAGTGGTGCCGACTGAAAAGGGCAAAACAACAATGGGCGTAATGTATGGTCGCCACATACGAGGGAAATATGACAAATGAAACAAATGAAAACGTGCAAGAGCCAATCGCTCAAGCACAAGAGGTCCAACAAGAAGAAATACAGTCTAGTCAAGATGTGGCTCAATCTAATGAGCAAACTCAAAATAATCCTGCCGATAATTGGAAAGCAGCCAACGAAGTCCTCCGATTGCAAAAACAACGAATCGAAGAACTTGAAAGTCGTATCCAACAACAAACCCATGCAGAAATGCAAAAGCAAGTCGTTGAAGAAGAAGACGAGTTCGCGAGCCTAGACCAAGAAGATTACCTTACAGTTGGAAAAGCAAGACATTTAGCCGGGAAATTGGCTGAAAAGCAAGCAAAGAAAGCTGCTGAGGAAATCATTCAAAAATACATGCACGAACAAAATGTTTCTAATGATGAGCAAAGAGCTCGTGGCAAGTATGAGGATTATGACTATGTTGTAGATAATTTTGCTGTTCCTCTAATCAAAAACGATCCAGCTTTAGCTCATAAGGTGATGACATCTAAAAATCCTGCTGAAACTGCCTATAAGCTTGGTAAATTATCAGATACGTATGAGGATCAAATGGGAAAACAACAAGTTAGTCCAAGAGCAGAGAAGATCTTAAGAAACTCTTCACGTCCTGTTTCTGGTGCTGCTGTAGGTAGTCCATTAAAAACTCAAGCGGATCAGTTTTCTAAGCTTGATCCACGTGAAAGTGGAGATAGACAGAAGATATGGGAGATGTCTCAGAAATATGCTAAAGGTGGGTAATGAGGATAACAAATGACTATTACCACAACCAACGCCTTACCAGCGCCCATTCAGCAATGGTTTGACAACGTATTGTTGTCTAGACCAATGCCAAAGCTTATTCACAAGCAAATGGCACTGAAGAAAGAACTACCACCTAACAGTGGACGCATTGCAAGATATCGTAGATATACGAACTTGCAAACTGCTACAGTACCTCTTCCAGATTCAGGATTAACTCCTCCTGGACAGGTTCTCAATGCAGTTGATATTGATGCTAGACTTGATTTTTACGGAACATACGTAACTATTACTGATCAAGTCATGTTCATAAATCAAGACCCTGTCCTTAACCAGACTGTGAGCTTATTGGCTCAGTCTATGAGAGAGACAGAAGACGAACTAATTCGTAACATGTTAGCTTCAACAGCTGCAGTTATTAACTGTACTGGTGGGGTTAACGGAGACAATCCTACAGAATTAGCTCGTAGCGATATTGATGGAGTTATTTTAGCGTTGTTAAGCAATGATGCTATGATGATTTCTGATAATATCGAGGGAACACTGAAATTTGGTACAGCTCCAGTAAGGGAAGCCTTCTGGGCAATGATGAATACAGGAGTTATTGATGACCTTGAAGCCGTAACAGGTTTCATATCTCAAGCTCAGTATCCATCAAATATGAATGTATTGAATGCTGAATGGGGATCTGTATCTAACGTACGATTCCTTTATAGCTCAAAAGGTTCTACAAGTCCTACAGCTTCATTGAATGGTAACACGATTTACAACATTTTTGTTACTGGCCAGGAAGCTTATGCGATTGTAGATCTTACACAGGCTACAGCTTCATTCATTTATACACCTCCTGGAGGACCAACCGATCCTCTTCGTAGGTTGCAACTAGGTGCATATAAATTCGCTCAGGTTCCTAGAATCTTGAACGACGCGTGGATGTTTAATCTTCGCGCAACACATTCTTAATAGGAAGGAGGATTTAATATGCCTTTTGCAGAACATTTTATGCTTCAGGGTGTGACAACTGCTTCTCAAACAGCAACACTTCCTGCGAGTATCAGTATAAATTGTGGGTTTTTGCCTACAAAGATTGAGCTAATTAATAGAACACAAATTGGTGATGACGGCGCAGACCTAGTATGGGAGCGAGTAGTTTGGAATGCTGATTTTGGTTCTACAAATAACTATGTTGAATGGCATACAGGTAGTTCTACAGCGATGAACGTTTCTAACGTAACATCAAATGGAATAAGCCTTTATGACGGAAGACAGAGTGTATTGTTAGGAGCTGCTGTTACTGCTGGTGCTTTATCAAAAGCTAACCCAGCACAGATAACTTCGAATGCTCATGGTTTGCAGACTGGTGATCAGATTCTGGTAACAGGACCTTTCACTGCTGCAACAGCTATGAATCAGTTGGGTGGTATTAGATTTACTGTTACTGTAACAGGTGCTAATACATTCACTATTCCTATCAATACTAACACAGCTAATTTTACAGCTACTACAGTGACAACTTATAGAAAAGTTTCTGTAGGACCATTGTTCTATCCTCAGAGAGCTACGATTACAGGAATCAGTGCAACAAATCCTATTGTTATAACTACTTCTACAGCTCATGGATTGACAGTAGGTCAGCTAGTTAAATTAGCAGTACCTACGGTATTTGGAATGACTCAAGCAGATAAATTGCAAGGTGTGATCACAGCTGTTACTACTGATACATTAACTATTGGTAGTATCGATGCAAGTGCATTTACAGCTTTTGCATGGCCTGCTATTACCTCACTTCCATTTACTCCTGCTTTTGTTATTCCTGTTGGATCAGGACCTTCTATCGTTGCAACTCCTCCTTTCTGGTATGATGATAAGCTGGATGATGCGACTACGAATGTTGGATTCCAAGGATTTAACATTGGTGCAGGACTTCTTCTAACTGCAACAGGAGCTGTCATCGGTATTGTTGCCGAAGACATTATCTCTTGGACTGCATGGAGAGGAGACCTTTAATTGAATTGTACGATTTTTTCGTATAATTATTAGAAATGGAGGGCTTTTTGCCCTCCTTTTGAGTGTATAGGACTAAATTATGACCTGGATAGAAATAAGTGAAAAATTGCCAGAACCATATGAAGAAATATTGTTTTTAGTTGGAGGCGAGGAAATTCATTTTGGACATTTACAAGGATTAGTAACCCATAAAGATTGTGAATTTTATTCATTTAATGAAAAAAAAGGGTACAAATATGATCTACAAATTGAATTTGATGAACGAGTTACAAAATGGCTTCAAATACCACCTATAAAATAGAAATAACTTATGGTTTTTTATCCTTTACCTCAGACAATTACAGCTATTACTCAGGCAAACCCTGCTGTGGTTACAACTGATTCAAATCATAACTTGACAACAGGACAAGTAATTCGTTTAAATATACCTAAGCCCTATGGAATGCAAGAACTTGATCATCAGACAGCAATTATTACGGTAGTATCAGTTACAATGTTTAGTTTACAGAAAACACAAGTTCCACCTGCTGTAGATATAGACAGTAGACAATTTCAAGCTTTTACTAATGTAGGAACAGGCACACCGCCGCAAATAATACCGATTGGAAACGGTCCTACACCACAATTAAATACTTTTTCACAAAGAATTAACAACACATGTGTATCTACAGTTGAAGATGCATACACAAATATATCAACATAGAAAATCCCATTTTAGGAGTAATTATGCAAAAAATGATTGTACCAGAAGAAATAAGACAAGATCCTTTTTTTCATAGGACAATAAGTAGAAAGCCTGTGAATCTCGACTCAATTGAAGCACTGACACCTGAAACCGACAAAAAAGTAACAGGAACATTCGTTAACATTGAATATCCAGGACAGACTGCTCCTATTTGCTGTAAATACTACAAGAAGATGCCCTATTTTAAGCAAGTAATGATGGATGGGGAGAAGTATACAGTACCTTTGTCCGTTGCTCGCCATATCAACGAAAGATGCCATTATGAGCCTCATAAATACATACTTGATCCACAAGGTAACCCTATGAAATCAAGTGAGAAAAGAGCCAGATACAAATTTATAGTAGAAAACTACTAAAGTGAGATCATTTTGACAAAATGGGATTTGAATAGATTAAGATACGCAGTAAGAAAACTTACGGGTAAATACGATGTAAATCAACTGCCTGATTCTTCCAATGGTGAGCCTTCTATTTCAAATCCCCCAGGGATTGATGACTACATAAATGATTTCTATTTATATGATTTTCCTGAGCAATGCAAAAGTCTAAGATTAAAAGACTATTTCACTTTTACCACTCTACCTAACTGTGGAACTTATAATGTACCTCAGAGCATCATACAGCTTGAACCACCTGTTTATATAGATAATTATCAATGTGTTTGGCATCAATCTCCTGATGAATTCTATCGAATATGGCCAGAATTTAACTTCATAGAACAGAATCTATTTACTCCTGATGGTGTTACCTCCTCATTCACTTTCACTCTTCCCATGGCACAAAACTCTTCAAATATAAACTCATCTCCATTGAGTGCTATACAACAAGGTACGGTAGTTATTGGTTTAAAACCCAATATTAGTGGTTCCAATTTTGCAAATATGGAGACATTTACTGATAGTGATCCTGGAGTTCCTCTAGATATTCCAGTTCAAAGAATATATTCTCAGGGTGTTCTTACTGGTAATCAGGGCGGAACAGGAACAATTAACTACCTCACTGGTGCCGTTACGATTAACTATGTTAATGCTCCTCCTAATAATACAACAAGCAGTTGTCATTATCATCCTTACACACCTTCAAGACCTAATGATGTGTTGTTTTTCCAACAACAACTGTTTTTCAGAGCCATTCCAAATGACACATATCTTGTAAAGATAATGGCTACTGTTCTTCCTACTACTGCCATAAGTGCTGCAACGAACGCAACGGTAATTCCTAGTCTCTTAGTTGATCCTGCTACTACTCCAACAAGCGCACCAACGAGCTCTACAGTCTCAATTCAAGGGTTTAATGGAACAGGTACAGATTTACCCCAGTTCAATGAATGGTGGCAAGTAATCTCATATGGAGCAGCTTTAAAGATATTCGCTGAAGATGGTGACCATCAAGAATATGAAAGATTGAAGGTTTACTTCGAAGAACAAAAGCTATTAGCTCAAAGGAAGGCATTAAGACAGTTAGCAAATCAAAGAATACCTACCGTTTATGGCACGAATAACAATGGTGGTGTATATGGAAATGGAATTCCTAGTTTTCCAGTTTACTAATATTTTCCATGGCTATTCTTAGATAATTCAAAATAACATATTTAAGTTCTGGTCTATCTCTAGGGATAGATTTAGAAAAATACCTTTCTAATCCAAACATAAATAAATTAATACGATCTGAGTTGAGTAAGTGATATTTACCAGTGACCTTTATCATCTCATCTAAAATCGTCAACAATTCTTCTTTGCTTTTCATTTCTTATGTTCATACATCATATGAGCTTTAAATTCAGCGTCTTGTCTTTCTAATTTTCCATGGAAATCTCTACTTTCTTGCATCATAACTATTTGAAAGTTTCTAGTTTCCTCTCTCATAGCTAATTGAAATTCTTTAATTTCTTTTTTTATTTCAATAAGAATTTGATTAGATTCTTTTTTATATTCCTCTAATTTAGTGTCCATATGTCTCCAATCGTTTCTTGATTCTGTTCTGAACCAAACGATTAAGGCAGCATTTGCAATAAATAAAGAAATAATTTGTATCCATGATTCATTCATTTTGAATCTCCCTTTTAGCGTACTTTAACCAATTTTTCTTAAGTATTCAATATCACTCATATTTTTAATGCAATTTATCAACATAATTCTTTATATCTAGATCATGAAAGATAAAAATTATGTACATAGCATTAGCAAGAATCCGAAAGACTATAAATCTGCTTCAGATACATCTAAAAAGTCATCTGGAAAAATGGGAAAAGGTCAAGTTTACAAAAACAATCTTCTAAATGTTGATACTACTTCTGGCTATGCACCAACTCGTAGAATAAAATAAGGGGAATAATGGCAACATATACCGATCCAGAACCAGCTTCAGGGGCAGAATTAATATCAGTTAGCCAACCATTGATTACGGGAAACTTCACTTATTTAAAAGAAAGTTATGGTAAAGATCACAATTTTACCAGTACTTCAAATCCTTCACCTAACAATCCCGATGGTTATCACACTGTTGTGCATTTCTTAAATCAACTTGTTAATCCACCGGCTACTGCTGGCGTAGGAAAGTCTTTTACAGTTACGGTATCTGCTGATCAGCAATTAATTTATGAATCTGGGAATGGATTAGTAACTCAGTTAACTGGACCCGTTCAGCCTAATGCAGTTGGGGGATATACAATTCTTCCAGGAGCTGCTGTAGTACAATATGGAAGAGTAACAGGTGCTTTGGCTCCTGGGGCAACAGGAACTGTAAACTTTCCTATAGTATTTCCTACTGCTGTTTTTATTGTTATAACTTCATTAGCATATACTACAGCTACTCCTAGTAATGCTA
>ERZ1292644.1898-Hain-H14-01um-R2-1898-length-10134-cov-3_pt1 | contig 10134 bp, 8 predicted proteins | sample MGYA00564402_ERZ1292644 | MGnify/ENA primary metagenome ERZ1292644 (study PRJEB36523, sample SAMEA6512644) | groundwater metagenome | collected 2019-01-09 | study: AquaDiva: Metagenomics assemblies of 32 groundwater samples | reverse complement strand
AGCCCTCAAAATAACAGCCCATGCATTTCTTTCTTGTTTTAAAAGGATTTCTTGAGCCATTCTTTCGATACCTTTAGCAACTACATCAATACGACCCTTACGAGCTTACTTTTTCAGCCAGGAAACCGCGCTATCAAGACGATAAGTAGCGATTTTCATTTCAGACACACCTTCGATTTGAGAAGTAGGAAGACCACCGGCAATTTGTTGCGACCAAGTAGTAATATATTCTTCGGTATTCTCGTTAAAGAAAAGATCCAAAGGAATACTTGGAGAATCGTCTTCATCGAATTCCAGATCCCTATAAATCATCGAAGCAGATCCAGCTTGTTTAATAACAGTTTGAATAATCGGCGTAATAAACCCCGCCAATATTTCAAGAGCCTTCATGGATTTATCTTTGTCGTTAGATCCAACCGCCTTGATTAATTCGATTTGCTCTGGTTTTCTATCAAAACTTATTTTCATATTATTTATTCGTTTTCTTAAAATTTATTCTTACAGTTCCAACTTCAGTAATACGTGGTTATTCGAATCAATTGGACCCAAGAAAGTTCCAACTGCCGCACCAGCAGCACCCTGAGTAGTAACTTTTCCAAAATTACTAGAATAAGCCGTATCTCCAGCCGCAATCGCTCCGGGATTACCGTCTACACCACTATAAAGAAATATTCCGCGAGTAGCTACAGGAACAGCTTGACCACTCAAGACACATTGCAATTCAGCTTGTTTTTCAGGTTTATAAAGCAGTTTTTCTCCATTTTCGTCAGTTTCCTTAACATCATATAAAAGCATTCCAAGAGGAGCATCACCAGAACCACAGAGATTAACCCTTGGTCTAACGCTCCAACGCCTTGAAAGAGTATTTCCATATTCCGCTCCAGCAGGAAGATCTAGAGACAAATTATTTCTATCATTCAAAAAGCCAGAGCTAATCTTTACAAATTGTCCTCTATCTGCCGCACCACTTTGGAAGGCAAAAAGATTGATAACTTCATGTTCGCTTACGTCTCTAAACGGTCTAATTGTAGTTGTTGCCATAATATTATTTTCTTAAAATTTACTTAATTAAAACATTCTTAATGCTAAAAGCTTCCTTATATTTATCTACAAGATTAACCTCTGTAGTTTGAGTATTTGGAAGGGTAGGTTCTTTCTTAGACTTATCAACAGCCGTCGAAACAGCCTTATCGTCATCGTCTTTTGTAGATGCGGTTGTTTGAGTCTTACTTTCTAGTTCTTTCTTTTTCGCAATAGCTTCTTTGTTTTTAGCCTTTAAAAGAACGGAAATCTGAGTTTGACAAGCCTTAAATGCTTCATCATTAAGCCCTTTGATAAGAGAAGCAATAACCTTTCGATCATCGTCATCAAGTTCGTAAATATTATCGAAAGAAGCCATTCTTGTATCGAAAATATCTTGATCTTTGCGTTGTTTTTCGGCTTCTTGCAACTTATTAAGATCTTCTTGAACTTTACTAAGCTTTTCTGTAGCTTCATTAAGTTTCTTTTCGGTATCTTTAATTAATTGAGTAGAAGCATCAATTTTTTCCTTGGCTTCCTTTTCTTTTTGTTCGTAATCTTTCGAAGCCTTTTCCAATTCGTCTTTTACAAATTCTGTGATAGCAGAAGCGGAAATTTCTTTCATCGTTTCGTCATTAATATCTTTAAGATTCTTGATCTTCATAGCTATGCTAATAGGTTTTACATTGTGTTTTTCTTTTTGGGAACTTGTTTCAGTTGAATTTGTTATAATAACAGAAGTAGAATTCGAAGACGTAAATGGTTTTACATTAGTTTCAATAACCCCTTCTTTTCCTCCATAACATTTTATTATATATTCAATAACTTCTTTTCCACTAGAGTTATTAACAAATTCAGTAAATTCTTCGACAGCCTTAATCTTTTTTTCGTCTTTTTGTTTAGTAAAAACCCCTTTTACTTCAGCCGCAGGACTTTCCGTTAATCCTATACCTAAAGCTAAAGTTTCGTTTTTGGGCTGTCTATAAATATAATACTCGTCTATTTTACCCGTTCCTCCATTAGATTCTAAAAATTTTTCAAGTTTAGAAATTTCTTCTGGATCTGATACGATTTCTCCATCGTCAATATTCTTAGAATTTCCTTTGATTTTAATTAAATTATATTCATGGAAAGCCAATTCCCAAGAAGCACTTACTTTTAAATAATCTTTTGAATCAGGATCAGCCGCATCTTCTATAAAATTAGCCAAAGGACCATTAACGGTTCTCCAAATAACCCCTCCTAAAACGACATTAAAGGGTTCTTTCGCTTTTTTAGCTTCTTCTAGAGTAAGCGGTTTATCGCTCCCAAAAACCGAAAATCCATAATTAAGAATAACCCCTATGCATTTATCTCTAGAATGTTCTACGTCGATATATTTACTAACAAAAGATTCCGTTATTTTAATAGAATCTTCATAAGATAAAACATCTCCATTTTTATTTATTCTACCGGCTACAAAAGCATTAAAAACAATAGGAAGCAGGTCAAAATTTTTATCCGTATCTATCTTAGGTAGAAAAGGTTTTAGTTTTTCTAAAGACGCACTAGAAAGAAATAAATCTTTTTCTTTGTCAATTAAACAACGAAAAGACGAACTAAAAATACTCTTATATTTGAAATCTTTCACTCTTAAAGAGATACACTTACTTAGAAGGCTTAAAAGAAGCTATAATCTGAACCCCTCTTTTAGTGTTGGCTATTGAAATAGTCGGTTTTTCGACTTCAAAGTCATCACCCATACCAAGAGCCTCAAGTGCGGCTTGCATTCCTGAAGAAGTTTTAATTGGGGGAAGATGACCTTTATTATGATTAACTCGATAATCCCAAAAAGCATTAGATACATAATCAATTTGACGCATCATATAAGAATACATACGATCCATAGTTTCGTACATTTCGTTTCTATGTACCATATCTTCTTTATTCTCCATTTCGGCTAAAATTTTCTTGAATTTTTCATGTTCTTTAGCCAAACTTTCTTTGATTTCTTGAAATTCTTTATCCATACAAAAACTTACACATATTTTTGAAAGTTTTAATAGATTTTTTCACACTTAACATAAATAGGTTCGTCACTATCCGCTAAAAGAGTGTTATTACTATCATGTATAGTTAAGCCAAGAGCAGATCCAGATTTAGCCTGACCACCAACTTGAGCTAAGACCGTTTGTGTAGCCACAAAAAACGGTTGAAATGGGAAAAATTTAGTTGTATCTTTGTCGGTTCTAGACGTACAAGTTGTAGTTATAAAATAATTATCGTCAGAAAACGCAGGATCAAATAAAAGAGTAATTCTTCCTCCATTTGTATAAATAGCCCCTTTAATCCCTTTAGACATAGACCCAACCGTTCTAAGATGTGTATGAGCGACGCCAGCAGAATTACTATAAGTATTCGATAAAGTTTGTCCAGGAACAATAAATATAATTTGAGTTGTGCTTGAAACAGAAGTTATTCTCCAAACTCCATTGTAAGCTGTTACAGACCCATATCTATCAGCCCCAGCAGGAACACTATTTGCGGTAGCTCCATTTATAATATCGGTAACATTAAGAAAATCCCCCACAAGAAAACGATGTCCAGGAATATGGGTAGTAACCAGAGTATTTGGACTACCATTATCTCCAGTCATACCTAAAATAGGCAAACCATCTAATAAACTATTCCCATCTAGTGCCCCTATACCGCTAATAGTAGCATATTTAATTTTGTTACTAGAAATAGTTCCTTCAACATGTAAATTTTCTCCCCCCGAAATAATAACTCTTCCTGTTATATTAACATCCGAATCTATTCCTAAGTTAACAGACTTGATCAGGTTTAAAGGGGTCGAGGTCATTCCTATAGTATTAGGGACATTAGAAACGAAAGAACCGACAGAACCGGCAAGAGCCAAAGAAACGTCTGTTCCGTTCATCTGAAGGGAGTTAGACGCTTTAGAATAGGCAAATTCTTGGCTAGGACCAAAAGTCAACAAAGCATTTACATTAGAACAATCTAAAGTCTCGCCCAAAAATATAGTATTAGTAGTTATTTCTGAGCAAGAAAAAGTACCTACTACAGCTAAACCTCCAGAAATGTTTGTGTTTCCAAACGAATTAAGAGTTCCAGTACAATAAAGATTATTGTTTATCCAAACATTATTTCCAAATCTAGCAGGACCAAGAATATCTATTCTATCAGAAGCAGAGTTACCAAAAACTACATTACCATATCCTGTTAAATTGCCGCTTACAAAAAAGTTGTCTTGAACTTCTACTTCGCTTTCGAATCTAGTTAAAGAAGCGATATTTACATCGTCTAAAAACGTTACGCTATCGTTAAAGAAAATAGCCCCGTTTACAGAATGTGTACTAGCCGAATTAGCCCCTACAGTAACGTCTCCGTCTAGTCTGGAACTACCCAAAGAAATTAAAGACGCCCCCTGTAAAGTATTTTCGAAAACCCCGCTTCCGCTCGTATATAAATTTCCTATTATATCGTGTCTAGTGTTATTATTAGCTATTGCGCTAAATTTTCCGCTTGTTCTTAAATTTCCTTGAAAAGTTCCATTACCAGATGATAAAAATTCATAGCCGCTATGATTTAAATTTCCTATTACGTTTGTATTTATCTTAAGGTTGCTACCCAGAGTACTATTTCCTAAAACAGAGAAGTCATGTCTAATAATTCCTGAACCGCTCATTGTCCAGATTCCAGTAAGATCATGAAGAAGTCCAGGGTGTCTTCGAATAGCCTCATTTATACCGCTAATAGTTGCAGCCGCCGTATTTCCAGCCTCAACTACAGGAACTAAAGAACTAATAGTTGGAATAATTTGAGTTAAACTAGATATTTTCTGACCCATAAACCTTTTTCCTCATGTTTTTACACTTTCATCAATAGATTAAGGGTGTCATTGCTAACCTTTCTATAAATATTTCTTGACTATTTTCCAATAATAACGGACCAATAATTTCTGCTTCAGCAAGCAGGGCGGTATGAAAATTAGAAAGAGTTCCATCGGATTTGTGACTAATAATACCGCTTAAAAACAATCCTGTTTGAAATCCTGTAGGGGTTATTTCTGTAATAAAATTAAAATTAGCCGTTAAATTATCTCCTATACTATCGGAAAAAGATAAATTTTCTAATCTTGCTTTTTTAATGTCATAAGTTAAAACATGTTTTAAAATATTAACCGAAGCTTTTTGATTATATAAATTAATAGAAAAATCATATTCGTCTTTATCGTTTATCAAATCTAAAATAGATCCAGTTTGTAAATCTCCAATTCCCATTGTAAAATTAATTTTAGCATTTATAGGATAAAGAATTTCTCTCTTTCTTGGTCTAAAATCTCCCAAAAAACTTATATTTTCTCTTGCTAAATCTATACTTATATCTAAAGATTCTATTTTTGCATCGTTTATATTTATTAAAATATCTTTAAAATTACTATTACTTAAATTAATAATTATATCCCCAGGAAGAATAACGGATGGAATATTAGAATTAAAGTCTCCAGAATATCTTGGAATTATAAATTTGTCTTTAGACTGGGTCGCTAATTTAGATGTATGAGAAACTTCAGGAATATAAACCCCACTACCACTAGCAAAACCTATTATTTCATCAGCCACATATCCTAATTTAACTATAGGAAAATTTCCTACCGAAGCATTTACATTATAAGAAGTAAGATAAGAATTAACAAAAGTTATAACGCTTCTATCTAAACTATAAGCACTATAAAAATCTTCGAAACTACCACTAGGATCAAAAGCCCTTAAACTTTCGTTTCTATGAACGTCGTCTTCTCCACTTCCTATAACAAGATAAAAATTTCTCTTATCTCCATCTCTAACGGTATTAAAAAACCCAGAAAAAGGATTGCTTTGAGTTATTCCGGTTCTAAAATAAACTAATCCAGAATTTTCGGGATTAAATAAGGGAGTCATTCCAACTCTAGCTTCGTTTCCTACCCCATTAATATAATAATTTATGCTAAAATCAATTTGAGCCCCGTTAATATTTTGGTTTACTACAGAACTTTGGGTTCCTAAAGATTGAACATTAATTCTAGGAACGTTAATATTGTAATCGAAAGCAAAAACCCTTTCTAGTCTTTGGAGAAGAATATTGTCTTTAACTAATCTGTTAGGAACAGATTCAGAAGGACCAACCAAAACATCTTGGACATTATAAATTATTCTATTACGAGCCATAGATGAACTACCTTCGCCTAAAGGAGATGATTTCCCGTAGAAACCCTGGAGTTCCAACGATACACTTTGACTTATAATTGGTCAAAATGGCTTGTCCCAAGCAATAAATATTTTTCGCAGCATTTATGTCTCTATCTTCATTATGACCACATTCACAAATCATTTGTCTATCTTTTAATCCCAAATTATGTAGTTTTCCACAATTATTACATATTTGACTAGTATATTGCGGAGACACTTTTACTAACTTATTGGTTTTGTAATCTAAATAATTCATGAACTTTGCCCAAGAGGCATTTCTACTTGCTCTATTAAGTCCACGTTTTTCTGTTTCTGTCATTTTCTTAATCTCTAAATCTTCGCAAATTATCGTATCGTGAATTGTGGATAAGTTATGAGAAACTTTATGTAAAAAGTCATTTACCTTTCTGATTTTTACATCATACAATTTTGCTATTACAGATTTTAGATTTTTGTGTTTTCTACTTCCTTTTGTTAGGTTATTTTTTCGTAATTTAAGTTTATCTATTTGTTTATCAAAATATTTGTCGTGTTTTTGATTTGGTATTTTGTTTCCTTCATTATCGGTAATAAGATTAATTAGACCCAAATCAATTCCTACAATACCATCTCCTTTATTTTTCTTAATAGCGGTTGTTGTTATACAAATATACCATTTATTATGTATGTCACATTTAATATATATTCTTTTGATTTCTCCCTCAATCAGTTGATGTTGTACAAATCCAATCTTTCCATAGATTTTGGTAGTTAGATTATTTTTTTTCAAATCCAAAGCATAACCAGATTGAGGATAACATATTCCAAAAAATTTACTACAACATCTGAAGTTTGGAAATCCCCATCCCCTTTGGAAAAATGATTTGTACGCCTTATTTAATCTATCAGTAACGTGCTGTCTAACTTGAGAATGTATATCGTTAAGTTCTTTCCATTTTTCGGTTTCTATTAATTTTGTTATTTCGGCTTGTTGTTGGGTTCTAGAAATTGATTTCTTTTCGATTTTGTATGCTTTAATTTTTTGGTCAAGGAAATAATTATATAATCTATTCAACAAATTAGCGTGTTTCCACAACTTTTCTTGTTGTGTTTTATTTGGATATAATCTGAATTTGTAAGCTAACATTTTGTTTTTAGATCTGATTTGTTAGTTTCGTCTAAATGATACATAATCTCAACCAATTTATAAATATGTTTAAATTCGGCTCGCATATAAAATACTAGCCGCGAAAACATCAACCCCAAATTCTTGTGCGTACTCTATTATATCGTTTACCCTATCTTTATTTTTATCAATAGGTTCTTTTAAATAATCTTTATAATTTTTAATCCAATTTTCTGGATCTTCATTAGCGGTTATTAATTCGGCAATTTCATTAATAGTTTCTTTCTGTTTTTTATTAAGATTTTTTATATTATGTTCTTTTAATAAATCTTTTTCCATTTTAGAAACCAATTCGTCAAATTTTTTATAATTGTCTACTATCTTAGAAATACTTATAGAAGCTCCTATTGGTCTAACGTTCTTTTTGGATTGGGGTTTTTTAGTACCAGAAGGTCTTCCGCCTTGTTGAGTTATTTGAGCCTGTTTCATTTCCATCGTTTCTTTTTGGGTAAAAGGACCTCCTACTATGGGTTCGTAATAACCTTTTTCTTTTTGTTTAACAAATTCTTCCTGATCGAGTTCGGATTGTTCTTTATTCGGAATTTTTCCATCCTTAATGGCGCTTACGCCTTCCATTGGGGTCAGTACTCCTAATTCTATTAGTCTCGTATAAAGTTTGGCAAATTCTAATTTATCTTTAATATCTATTTCTTTATAGTAAGGCATTGGAATAGATTTAAATTCAAGATTTTCTCCTATTTTTTTCATTTCAGGAATTAAAAATTCAGTTAAGAAAGATTCTCTGCTATGTCTTAATCTTTCTACAAAAACTTCTATTCTAGCACTTGCATTCGCAAATTTATCGTTAGCTCCTATTACTAAATTATTTAATCCTTCTCTTATGTCTTCATTTACTTGGGCATATTTTTTGGGATCTAAAATATCTCCTATTTCAGGAATAACAAACACGGCTTTAGTTGTATAATCCGCCACTAGTACTCTAGCAACAGATTCATTTTGGAAAAACTGTTGAACAGCGGCTATATGCTTAGGATTAGTCCCCGTACCTCCATCTTTAGGACTTTCTCCCATAGTTATTAAAAGAATAGCTTGTTGAACTGTTCTACTAATAGCCATATCTATCTTTTTCATTTCGGCTTTCCAATTTATATCTTCTAATACTGGAAAACCCATAGGAACAGCAAAAGGTTCATAGTCTTGTTTTTTGTAAAAAACAGCCGAAACTTTATCTAAATCTAATGTAATTTCTACTCTAGGAGATTGCCCTTTAGAATTTTTAATAAGCTTTTGTACTTCTGGAGAAAAAGATTCTAATATCTCTCTATCTTGATCGGTTCTAGGAGATCTTAAACTACTAAGCTCAAAAGAAGTCAGAACTTTAACATATTCAGGATCTATAAAAGAAGCCGATCCGGTAACTTGTATTTCGGCTGGATTAATAATTATAAATTTGGCAGGAATTTTAACCTTAGAACCTTCGGATAAATTAAGCTTGAATATTTTAGAAAGATTTTTTAAATCTTCGGTTTCTATAGTTCCCATTAAAGGAAAAATAAATACATTACCAGAACGAAAAAATTCTCTAAAAAACCTATCTTGTAAAGACCATAAATTAATCTTATTGAAATAAGAATTAAAAAATGCCCTAGATCTTTCGTTTCCTCCATTAAGAAATATTTTACCTACAGTAAATTCTGTCATTACATCAATAGTATTTCTAAAATTGGCAAAATTATAATAAGCTTTTTGACATAAAACTACCGCATCGCTAATTCCTATTAAAGAATTAGAACTTATTGGAGACGAACTACTAATATAAGGAATAAGACCGTCTTCTATATTAGCATACTGATCGCTTCTTTTAATAGTAGCCGCTCTGTTTCTACGAACTTCAGTAGCAGAAGCCTTGCTTTGATAGGATGCTAATAAAGGTTCGTATTCAAACAAATTTAATAAAGATTTATTCTCTGAAATGTCTTTTGCAATCTTAAGTTTTTCCTTTGAGCCTTTTTTCATTATAAAATCTAGTTAAAATTACACCTATTGAATGAATACAGGATCAAATGTGGATTGTGTTTGTGGAGATATATAGTCCATTAATTCAAAATATTTACTAACAGCCCAATTTCCCAACAATAAAGATGTATAGCTGTCTTTCCTAGCTCTAAAAGCCCCTTTTTCTCTTTTTAAATGTTGAGGAAGATCGAAACTTTGAGAACCCTGAGGGGTGCTTTTTATTTCAATCAAGGCACATTCTTTTTTGGTTTGATTAACTAAATCGTCCTGATTATCTATCATGTCTCCCATCGTATTAAAACTATACATCTTCTTTCTCTCTTTCTTCTCAGATGTCTTAATCAAATCTAAAGGAACGCTTTGATTAGAAACCTCATCAAATATGGAACCATCTGGCCTGATTCTTGAGCCAAACCAAATTTTCTTAAAGTCTATGTTATTTTGTAAAGATTCGTTCATTTCTCGTATAGATTCAGGACGAAATAAATGCTTAATACAAAACCTTCTATTAGAAAGATTATATTCATTTTTTGTATTTGCCATCATTTTTTCCCATTTATCTCCTTTTTCGTAAGGGTCCCAAGAATCTAAAAATTTTAAATTAACCTTATTATCTACAAAAAGTTTAGTTTCATTCGCGCTTTCTATAAAATTACCATCTGCATTATCGGATATAATAAAAACTATATTGAAAGATGTTAATAAATATGCTGGCAAGGTTAAATCTTCTGGAGTAGTTAA
>ERZ1292644.1897-Hain-H14-01um-R2-1897-length-10140-cov-4_pt1 | contig 10140 bp, 17 predicted proteins | sample MGYA00564402_ERZ1292644 | MGnify/ENA primary metagenome ERZ1292644 (study PRJEB36523, sample SAMEA6512644) | groundwater metagenome | collected 2019-01-09 | study: AquaDiva: Metagenomics assemblies of 32 groundwater samples | reverse complement strand
ATTTAGTAAATAGAACAGTGGGTAGGACTTAAACCTACGACCTCCCGGTTTCCCGGTCGCTCTGTTTCATACCACTATTTAATAAAATAGGGTTTTCTGAGCTACCACTGCATAAAATTGTGATGCTGCTACGTTTGTTGCTGATTGCCCAATATCTTTCACAAGCCATAACAACATCACAATATCAAAGTTGAGTCTAGTAGTAGCTTCGAGATGCTTAGCTTACGCCAAGTATGGCTCTAACCTGTTTCGTTGCACCCTAATACAGGTGTCTAAACGCTAGTTCTCAACTTAAGTGGGCAGGGTAGGACTTAAACCTACGACCTCCAAAACCTTTGACAGTCCTGGCGCTCTTTCTCTGAGCTACCTGTCCATTACCGACCTTCTCTTTTGCCGCAAGGCAGTGACCCTTTTGAGCTATCCAATTAGCGTTGAATAGCGGACATTTGCCTTACTCCATCAGTATAGCAAGATCCTTTTGACAAAACAAGTAAAAAATGTAAAAGCTTGGAGTGAACAGCTATATACTGGCATGAAACGCAACGAATTTATCGAGTTTTGCAGTAAGGACGAACTCCTGACCGAAAACCTATGGCACAAGTTCATGAGTGCGGAAGAGACGGAAGGACCGCCACAGAAAAAGTGGAAGCGTCGAGAGAAAATGGCTCGTGCGGACCTAATCATTCAGCAGAAGAGGGAAGCTGGCGAGACAAGTAAGAGAAAAATCGTAACTGCCGTTGTTGCGGCAACCGGTGTCAGTCGGAAGTGTGCTTGTGGTTGGGTCAATCACTGGATACAGCATCATGAGCCGATGGATTAAACCAATGAAACGTAATGAATTTATTGAGTTTTGTCGTCTTGTCGAAGAACCCTCTTGGCAATCCGTCCCATTTGAACCCGGTGATGGTAATGAAATTGCACCATCAACAAAAGATTTTACTAAAGAAGCAGAAAATCCAGAACTTCAAAAATGGATGCGAATAACAAAGCAAATAATACCAAACTGCGAATTTCACCAATATTCTACACTTATGGGCGAAAAATACGGTACTGCCACTATTCTCGGCAGACAACTACGACTTCGAGCGAATTTTGAAAAATCAACACCGACAATAAGGATTGACTACGATTGGGCAGCAAACGAAACTGATCCAGATAGTACAGAAGAACTGGATAGCGGCACTGGCATCAAAAAACAAGTAGATCCGCGAACACGCCCATTTTTAAGATTATTACAACATCTAGCTACGACATGGAAACAACATGGATGGCAGATCATCGCAAATGCAAGCAGTATAAAACGAGCTAACGTTTATCAGCGTGGTCTTCAACGTGCAGGATTTAAGTCAGTAGGTAGGGACCAATGGGAAAATTTAAACCAATAGTCGATATCCATACACACCATCAAATTTTCCAAATTCAACTTTGATCAAATCAGGCTTTTTACCAGGGAAAAGCCTATTCAAATCTTCGGTTTTTCCGCATAATTTGAGATCTTCTTCAGAAATACCAGAATACAGCGTTTCCATCATTTCAAACCAATGATACATCCTATTGGTTTTAGGACTGACGTAATACGCATATCGATCTTGTTTGTCATTGCAAAGTGTTTCGATGGTGATTTGTCGCCATCCAGCAGCAGTACTCATTTCTCCAATTTCAGTGCTGACTGCACCAGCATGGTCAGTATCGAAAGCTCGTAGTTTCTTGTTACCTTTTATCCAATAACCATCTTCTTCAATCCAACCACGTTCTTTGAGAAACATAGCATTATTACGTTCCTCGCCCTCCCATTGTTCTACAAGCCATTTCAATCCTTCTGTCGTTCCCATTTGATCTACACCAATGTTAAGCCTGGAACAGATTTGTAATAATTGTAGCTTTCGTCAAAACTACGCCAACCGCCATCACGCCAATTCCAAATTTGAGTGAATCCATCTTTTGGATCAATCCAGATTCTCCATCCACCTAGACTGTACTTCAAATGCCAATGCCCACTGACTTCAATGGATGGTTTTTCCAACAACTCTGCTTTTGTCATGGTTTCCATGACGCAATTATAGCATAATTTTGGCTTCTCAGGTAAAAATAGCTTGTAAGCATCGCTCAACAAGGTTTTTGTGTACCTTTCACCAGTTAAATCATAAAAATAGTTGTAAATGTCGCGAATAGCTTGAACTAAGCCTTCTTCAGATAGTTCCTTACGGAAGCCAGCCAAAGCGAAACTTGGTCAGCCATACTCTGGACATTTTAATGCATCTGTTAATGGCAAACGATATTTATCACGCCATGCCCAGCAACGTGGCTTGTTCCATTCTTTGACACGTTTAGCAACAATGAGTTTTTCAGGATCTGTTAACATCAGAATAAACTCCATACAGTAGTCTTCTTTTATATTGAAAGTACTCTAGAAAATTTTTAGTACCTCTTGCATTATTGCAAGGAGCGCAAGAGATTTTTAAATTTTTAATTTCGTTAGTTCCTCCTTGAGATTTAGGTATGACATGCTCAAGCGTTGAAGTACGAAAAGTTAAAGTTTTTTTACAGAAACAACATTGTTTAATTTTTAGTTTATTAAACAACAATCTTTTCTTTTTTCTTTTTCTGGAACTTCCACTTTTTCCTCCTCTTCCCATAAAAAATCTTTCATCTATAAAAAAAAGACCACCACCAAATAGCCTTTTGGTGGTGGCGAGTGTAATAATGTTATAGTTATATAACTTACTTGCAGATATTCAAAGTGGTAACTGTATCCGTTTAATCCAGGGTTTTAGTTTTAGACCGCTCCGCTCTACCATTAAGCTACACCTTCGTTTATATCAATCAACAAAACTAGCGAAGGTGGTTGGAATTGAACCAACACAAAACGGGTAATTTCTCCCAGACCTTGATTTACCACACTGCAAAATACTTAAGCTAAGTGATAATCTAAGTTTCATTCTGCTCTGTTTACCCTCTGCCGTTGGGGTATCCCGCGTTTAATGTTGGGCAAATCGCGGGAGTAGGAATCGAACCTACACTGATCACAAAAGCAATTAAGACTAAAATTACTACTAAGTCTTTAAGCTGGTTCACTAGCCAGCTTATATCAATGACCAGAATTACTTCTGGTCAAGGAGTTTTACTTGCCAAGAATAAAGTCCAAAACCTTGGCTCCTACTTTCACTACATTCACATCTGTAGAATTAGCTTCTTCCCTCGCACATTTTACAGATTCTTGTAGTTTTCGTACACGTTCTAACATGTCATTCTTTTCCTTAGAATGAATAGCACCAGAAAACTTGATGGTAGTCCAGTACCCGACTACCACATCTTCGCTATAGGTTTCAACCTGAGCAGGATGTTGCTGCGTTGCTTCTGCTTTCACGTGATTTCTGAAGACCTTCTTGGTCTTTACCGTATCATATGGGTCGCTTGCATGACAATCTGCTTCTGGCGAAAACTTCCAGGTTTCTGCTGGATCAAGTGTTGGTAGCTTCTCAACAAAAGTCGCTAAATCTACTAATTGCTTTTCCAAGAATAACAGATAAGTGACTGGAACTTTTTCTACTAACGTTACTCCATCAACCTTCACATCTGCTTTTGCAAGACAATTGGTGTAATCTTGTGTTGCAACAACATCAAACAATTCGGCAAGCTCTTGTTTTACCTTCAAAACAGCATCTTTCACCTTTAGCTGAACGTGCTTGCGTTCTGGCGGAAACTTTTCGCCTTCTTCATCTTTTGGTCGATACGTTCTGGCAATGCCATCAAGAAGAGCAGATTTCTGCAATTGATGATGAACTTCGGTTATGGTCTTTTGGTTACGAGACTTTTTACCTGCTGTAACGGCAATAATTTGGTTGAGTTTCATGTGTTTTCCTTGTTTAGTAGACATTACTTGTAACTTGAAGTAAACTAATTGTCAACAAGTTTATTAAAAATTATCTAATTACTATTATGGGACAGCAGCACGACAAAGACTTTTATCGTAAAATGAAACGTTTTCTTAAAAAAGAGGGCAATAAGAGAAAACGCCATTGGCTGAAGCAGCAACTGGAAACCAATCCAGAAGAGGCTCCTTACGATGAATTCGACTTTGGTGATCTTAGCTCGAAATGGTTAAATGGTCTAGACCATGATTCCACGAGAAAGAACCCTCCACCACCTAAATCACAACAAGATCTATTCGCAGATAGTCCACATTGGATAGACGAAGGAGACGGATGAATTATTATGCAGCTAGGCAGCGACAGAGCGATATGAAGTGGGATTACACATGTCGCAACGGCGACTTTACTCAGCCAGTTGGTTATTGTGGCGGTTACATCGAATGGACCGAAGAGATGTTAAAACGTCTCGGTTTGCCCGGCAAGCCTGAAGATCATTCCAGTATTCTTCGCGAAATGCAATTCAAAGACAAATACCACACCTGCGGTCATGAAACACAAGAAGAAGCACAAAAGTGTTATCGTGAATATTTGTTAGATCAACGCCTTAAAAAGCGTGAAAATACAGATACGATGCGAAAATGTTTAGTCTGTAAAGACTGGACTACATTTTCTGCTGAAATTGATATGCATACGTGGGATCTTTGCGAAAAACATAATAATCGTGAAGAAGTTGAAAAATTATTTCAAACTCCTGGAGAAATTTGGCAAAGCTAACTAATTTTAGTTAAGTCATCTCAAAGGAGAATAAATGTCTAAGAAAAATACTCTTGCTCCAGCACCAAAGATTTTCGGCTATGAACCAGAACCTTTCTTGTTGAGCAGCACACCAGCAGCGCCAAAGATTGTTGGTGTAAAGCCAACCGGCTCACAAATTATGATTGAATTGCTTACAGCACAAGAAGTTCTTGGCACCACTATGCTAGTAAACGATGATCAGGCTGATGTTGGCTCCCCACAAGCTTATGTTGTGGCTTTTGGTCCTGGCGTAAAGGTTGACGATATTTCGTTTAAGGTTGGTGATCGCGTATTGCTTCAGGGCAGTTACGTTCCAATCCCTAAATTCGATTCCAATCCCCGTCGCAAAGGATTGGTAGAAATGCATGGAATCAAAGCAGTTCTTGAAGAATCGAAGTAACTCACTTGCTATATTGATTCCAAATCATCAAATCAAATTGTGCTGGGGTCATTTTTGCATGTTTAGCTAGATCAAGGAAGATCTTTTCTAATCTAAGATACTGTTTGCCAGTAGGTGTTGATATTGGAGCATCAACACCTTTACTTCTTAAGTATTTCAACACATGAGTATCTAAACAAGCGTATTGTGCATTCGACCTGGAATGCACAATAAAGCATCGTGCCGTCTTGGGTCCAATCCACGGTATTTTCTCTAATTCTTCTACATTGCATGTTCTTAGATCAATACCGCTCTTAACTAGTTGGCTCAAACCCTTTGCTTTGCCATTATAGCATCCTATACCGTGCTTTTTAAGCAAATCGGGCAAACTTGCCTTATAATTAAGAATCGCCTTAAATGGACGATAAGGAGGTTTTGGATTAATTTCTTGAAGCAACTTATCTAAAGACTTAGCAATTGTCTTTGCTGTTTTTCCAGCAACCAAAAGCCAAAAAATAGCATGTTCTTCTAATTCTTCATTATTTAATTTGTAATTTGTTATACAAGTTGGATCTATCATTTAGTTTCGCCTATTCAACTTTCTAAGAAATTCTCGATCACGAAGTGTCATTCCTCGTTTTATGCCATATTCTACATATTCAAAAATAGCATCTTCGCTGTATCCTAACAATCTTCCAAGTTTGATTGCTCGTTCACTTCGATCACATTTAGAATCAACAGTTTCTTTCATTTGGTCTACAGATTTTTTGTCACCTACAAATAAACAATTAGCATGATATTCAACATGAATATTTTGATTCTTGGCAATTTTAAGAAGCGCCTGAAAAACTTCATCCTTAACAGAACGCGAATTAATCGGAATGATTGCATTCGGTTTTGTTCCTGCCAACACAGCGGCGAGATCATCCCGTTCACATGAGTTTGGCAGATAACTAGGTGCTGGATAATCAATTGATGAATGAAATCCTAGCATTTGTAAAATTAGATTCTTAGCTTGCTTGTCGGCATTGATTAAATACTTGTTCAAGATATTTCTCCACAATATCACCTATGCCCATATAGGTTGGCTCTGCATTGCCTGCAATATTCAACACTTCAATGTTATTGTTTTTTATCCAAGAAACTACATCTTCGATGGGAAGCGGATTTTTTACGTTAACATCAAGATAAGGTTTATTATACCAATTAATTGCTTTCAAAGTACAGACCTCTCCTGCTGACTTGAAGTTTGCCGCTAATCTAATTGTTCCATCAGAACTCTTTACATTCGCATCAGTGCGAGGAGGGTAGCCGAATTTATCATGTTCTTGCATTCCAAATTCATTTAGCAAAGAAAAATTCGTGCCTGAAGTGGTAATGCAGCCTTTAGGCATCCAGCCACCGGTTTCTAAACCGACTTTCTTCGCTGCTCTTAAGCCTGCCTGATCACTTCCTGTTTGCCCGCCTGACACAATTCGTTTTAACATAAAAATACCTTAATTAAGAAAACGATTATACTAAATACTAATATCAGACACAACAGGAGGTTGAAAATGAATATATTTGAAGAAAAAGCAGCCCAGATTTATAGCGATATGAATGGAGGCACAGTTGCTATGGACCCTTTTTTAATTGGGGCTATTGTTGATTTGTTGTTTGAAACAATTGAATTGTTTAAAGGATGTGGCAGATCAGAAGAAACAGTTTTAGTAGCCATGCAAGATCCAAATTTTATCCAACGCTGGAGATTCCGTAGACTTGTGCGTAAACACAATCTACCAAGAACTATTATTCCTAGTTCTCAAAAAGTCGCAAAAACATTCACAATTAATGAAGTGAAAGAAATGTATGCCTCTGTCTAATTTGGGTCATGAACAAATTCAATTAATACACCCTCAATGGAGTGATCTTAAGCCTTTTATAGACGTAGAGATCGCTCCATTGATTATGACATGTTGGAAATTAGGCATCTGGACACAACAATCGTGTTGGAACAATACCGAAAGACAAGAATCTTGGATTCAATTTCGATCTATTCCAGATGCGCTTAAGTTTTTAGGTTTTGTTATTGAAGTTGCAAAAAGCATGAGGCTCAGCACTGATCGAACTATTCTTCGACCATCAGTCTGGTTCCCGCATTTTGAAATACCAACATTGGTTACGTGCTTGAATCACAGACTGTTAGTCCCAATGTAAATTTCTTTTTCGACGTACTATCTTTTTAGGTCTGTGTTCCAAATAAAATTCTAACTCTTTTTCATCAACAATTAAAAGTGATTTAATCCAATCTATAGCCCAGGCATCAGTTGCTGCTTCTATTTTCCAGTACGTTCGTGCATTGCTGCAATAGGCTTTATGTGCTTTTTTGTTAAAAACACCATTAGAATATTGCCATCCATGATATAATTCGTGAATTGCTATGACAGCCCACATTGTTGGGCGAAATGGATTTTCTTCAATTTTATCACTGCACAAGACTGCTGTCCTAGTGTCATTACAAAATATGCCCCAAAGGTTTTCTTTTAATGGTGAAAAATTAAGAGTAACATCAGAAATGCAAGGATAGAAATTCCTTACATGAAAAAACACGTGATGGAGGAAATAGAAACGATCCATCACGTGTTTTTAATAAAAATCTGTCAAATAAGCAAGATTTACTTCTTGTTAGAAGGCTGATCACGAGTATCGACTACTCGTGCCAATGCGTCAGCAACTTGTTTGCCAGACACAGATTGGAATGCTTGGGAAGCAACTTCCTTAGCATCATTTCTTGCTGCAACCAACTGAACTCCAAGATCTCTAACCTGAACGTTAAGGTTAATGATAGTGTTGTTTAGAGATGTCATTTGTGCTTCTGAAAGCTTCAAAGCAGCTTCACTGTCTTTCTTAAGCAACTGGATTTCATGCTCATGCTGTCTCTTCATTGTGTTACCAACAACAGCTTCAGCCTTAGCAATTTCTGCTTTAAGTCGAGCATCAAAACCTGCTACAGTAGTTTTAAGATCTGCTATTTCTTGTTCACGAGCCTTTAGTGCAGCTTCACGATCTGCCACACTCTTTGCTACAGTTTCAGCACGCATTTGTTCATCTCGGCGTTGACGAACCATTTCTACGCCAAATTCTTCCTGAATTCTCTTTTTCTTCTGTTCAAATTCATAATTCCAGTCGTCCAAGGCACGACTCCACTGCTTTTGTCGTTCGGCTGATTCTTCTGTCCATTTAGCATTACGTTCTTCACGATCAATTTCTGCTTGCTCACTCTCGGCTTCAACCTGAGCCTTCATATCATCCAACGTAACCGCTTCTTTTTCAATGCCATAAAGCTCTTGTAAGCGATCTTCTTTCAATTTAATAGCAGAATCGATTGTTTCAACTTGAGCCATCTTATTGGTAATGGAAGCACTTAGATTTGCTAGTGTGCTTTGAACTGATAGTTGCAAATTACCAACATCTGTAACAACTTTAGCAGGATTTAGTTCTTTAACAGCCGCAAGAATTGTTTTAGCCTCGGCTTGTTCAATCTTTACATTCTTTAATCCCTTGGTCTTAGTAGCCATAGTTTCCTCCGTTTAAAAAAGTTTTTATAGTTAGCTTGTTGACCGTGATAACACGGTCACTCTAGTTAGAATTATATATCAATATCAATTAAGAATCAATACCAATTTTTGGTATATTCCATTTATTTTGGTATTCGGCTTCAGTGTAAGTAAATGTTAATTCAAGTATCGATTCATCAGAACTGCTGAAATCAAGTTCTCCAAAGTTGATAGACTTAGCCTGAACATTTTTAAGTATCCAACTTTCTAAAAGAGAACCAACGCCATCATATAAATCTATAATTAATTTGGCTGGCTCAGGCTCATATTTCTCGTCTTTTTCTCTTAACCTATAAGTTTCACCTAGCCAATCATAGAGAGGCTTTGTTTTTTCATCATTTTCAACATCCAAAATGGTAATGGTAATTTCATCTAATTTTTGTTCTTCTAACTTGTCTAAATTCGGTCGAGGACTGACTTTAACAAAAGTCTTTTCAAGATGCGTAGTCTTTTCATCTTCTGAAAGAAGAGTAGCCATCCAGCGAAACCTGCCTGAAAATGTTACATTGTTGCTGCCTAATTTACCTAAACCCATCATACCCTTATACGTCATTGTCATATTATTTTCCTTTTAAGAGATTTGCAAAATTACTTGATATAGCCTATAAGTAAAGAATGATTTCACCAGCAAATGTGCATAACGTTATTAAAAAACACACCATTGGAGATGGTCATGGAATTGTCGTAGACACTCTTTCGAGTCATGGATCTTGGATAGTTGATTCTATTACAGGCAAAAAGTACTTAGATTGTTACTCCCAATTCGCTAGTCAGCCAATTGGTTGGAATCATCCAACTTTGAAGTCTAAAGTATCAAACTTTTATCCAGTGCTTTTTTGTAAAATTGCTAACAGCGATATCTATACACCTGAACTCGCAAAATTTATTGAAGATTTCAGCGAGATCTCTAAAGACTTTTGTAATTTTTTCTTCATTGATGGTGGAACACTAGGTGTTGAAAACGCATTAAAGGCTGCATTTGACTGGAAAGCACAGAAAATGCACTTAAAAGATGGAGATAGCGTCAACCATCTTGACGTTATTCACCTAAAAGAAGCATTTCATGGTAGAAGCGGGTACAGCTTAAGCATTACCAACACAGATCCAAATAAAACCAAGTGGTTCCCAAAGTTTAATTGGACCAGAATTATTAATCCCAAAATTCATGGTGATGTTCCAGTTGAACAATTGGAAGCAGACAGCCTATTTCAAGCTGAGACGGCGTTAAAGCGTGGGAGCGTAGCTGCTATCATTTTAGAGACGATCCAAGGTGAGGGAGGCGATAATCACTTCAGAAAGGAATATTTGGAGGATCTTCGTAAGCTAGCTGATCAATATGAAGCATTATTGATCTTTGATGAAGTTCAAGCTGGCATGGGTCTAACTGGTAAGATGTGGGCATATCAACATTTCAACGTAATCCCAGACATGCTGTGCTTTGGCAAAAAGGTTCAGGTTTGTGGTTTTGCAGCAACGAATCGAATGAGTGATGTTGATC
>ERZ1292644.1891-Hain-H14-01um-R2-1891-length-10155-cov-6_pt1 | contig 10155 bp, 10 predicted proteins | sample MGYA00564402_ERZ1292644 | MGnify/ENA primary metagenome ERZ1292644 (study PRJEB36523, sample SAMEA6512644) | groundwater metagenome | collected 2019-01-09 | study: AquaDiva: Metagenomics assemblies of 32 groundwater samples | reverse complement strand
GTACTATCAAAATCGATTTTGATAAACTAATCTAGACAACACATGTCACGTGCGTATATAGGTTTTATTTGATTTCATACACGAATCGTGTTGTTGTTGTTTTTATTAAACTGTGCCGTAGAAAACTTTCGAGTCTCGGTTATATCCCCAATCATATGGTACTCTCATCTTCTTGTTACTAGTCGATGGTGGGCTCGATATATTTTTCATTAAAGATCGGTGTAATAGTGGCATTATATCGTTGCAATACTCGAATGGTCCAATTTTGCAAATACCACCTATCTCGATGAATCCAATGCATGTAGTATTAGGAAATATTAATGCACTCAAAGTATCATCATTCATAAGTTCGATACTAATATCTTTTCTGGGGTCAATATCCTTTTCCCATATTGCTTTGTGGATAATTCCGTAATTATCTTTCACTATCACAGAATCTTGATAGATCCACATCTGCCTCTGCAAAGCGCTCTCCAGAATCTCGATAAAAATATAATTGCAATAAGAATTTACTTTATGAACTGCATAACATCCCAGACACGATATAACGATGTAAGATAACGAGAAGTTCAATGTTAGGCGATGTTCTCCATTTCCAGTGAACAATACAAGGAAATACGTAAATATGAGAACAGAAACTAAGAATCGATCAAACAGTGTATAAGCCCTCTTCCAATTTCTTGTTTTGATTAGAACAGTTTTGTATATTCTAATCGGGTTTTCATCGTCTAAACTCTCGACACCACCTCTTAGTAAAGCAGTGTGCATCACGGACGCCATAGTTTTTGTTGTTGTTACTGATGATACTGTCGATGTAAATAGACCAACGACAACGACAATAATAATTTATAATTTCAGTATAACATATATTTCTTACTATAGTAAAAATAGAGACAGTTAAATATCAGTCTTGTATACGAGTCGTATTTTTGTTATACTTTGTTGCTTTCTTCCTTCTGAATATTGTCATTGAGTATTGATTTACATGAGAATCTTCTAGAGATCTTCTATTTCCTTCGTTCGTTGTTGGATATGTATTTTTCATATATTCGATGATCGATGATATACCTTTAAATCGTATGAGATTAGATAGCCTCTCTTTTCTCCCTCCATGAGAATCGAATAACCAAAAAATGGTATCGCTTAAGTAATCGTCTCGAAGAAATTCCATACATTCGTCGACTTCCTCTTCCCTTGTTTTCACTTTTTTGAAATGGTCATATTTTGGTGGTGGTGGGGTCATATCACACATCAGAGTAAATGTACTTCCCCTTATTGTCATACTAGCAGCTATTCTACAGTCATAAGAACACATCAGTTCGATAGCTTCTTGTATTGTATAGAATGCTTTCTCTGGAAAGGGTGTCCCATTTTCTATCTGGTCTATTAGATCCTTACTTTCATCTTCTGTGTCGCTATCGCTGCTACTGCTTTGACATTCTACAGCTTTCTCGAATTCTATATTCCTATTGTCGTCTAAGTGCCCTCCTATTTCTTTTACCAATTCTATGTTATTATTTACTGATTCGAGTTCTTTCATTTCGAGTAATTCTTGTATGTAATGGTAATTCTTGACTATTTTATCTGGTACTGATTTGTAATGAGACCAAACTTTTGCTCCATGAATAACTATCATATCCCAATTGTATTTCTTCATCGGTAAGTTACATCCAACCACCAGGTAATTGTAGCAGCATACGAGAGATATCGATGTACATGCAGTTTTTCCATCAGGTACATTGAATTGATTCCTCGAGTAGTGATAGTAAATGGTATTGTTCTTTTTTATATCGGCTGGTTTTCCTTCTAAATTTGTTCCACCCTCGCTCTTATCGCTTCCATAATAATCGAGTGCTACAATACTGTTTCTATTATTATTATCATCGTAGTTTCGATATTTCTCTATGATCCTCTTTATCTCTATTTGTTTCCATTGCTCTAATTCACGAAGTTCTTTCTCGTATTCTCTGTTGACTGCTTCTAATTCTTTACTACATGCTGAATTTCGTTTAATAGAGTTGGAATTAACCAATGGGAGAGGTTTGTATTTTTTTTGTGGAGATGGCGCTGTTGTGTTCCAATCATCTTCGTCGTTATCGATTTCGTCTATAGGTTTCCTTTTCTTTATCCACCCATACTTGGTAGTGGTGTTGGTGGTATCCTTTTCTTTAACATCGACAACTTCTTCTCCGCTCTCTTGATCTTTACTGCCACCACCATTTTGATTGTAGCCACTGCCTACCGGATGTTTGTACGAAAAATCCATGTGTTTTGTTTTTCCCATTTTTATAAGTAGTATTTTATCATGTAATTGCTTCTGCTGCTGTCTTCTCTATCGTTGTTGGTTGTGGTGTCGAAATAGACCTCTTTCTAAGCCTACAAAGAGTACTCTTATGTATATAATTCTTCTTGCAAAAATCTGCTAGTTCTTTTTTAGTTTGATCGGATGTATCACTCTTTTTAATCATATCAATAAGAATATCTGTTTTTTCTCTTATAAATTTTCGTCTTCTCTTATTTTTGGATATTCCAGGAATATTGCTTATTATAGGAGGGGTATCTATTCGATGTTGTTGCTTTTGAAAATTATCGGTAGTGATATTGTTTTTAATGGTTATGTGTCTTGGGTTGATGCATCGGCTATTAGAACACGAATTTACTAGTACTGTCCTTCTATCGAGATTAATTAAATTGTACCACGTAAAACTGAGTCTCTTCACCGAATATTCTTTGTTTCTTATGTAAAATCTTTCTGCTTTACTACCACGACGTCTTTTATGTTCAGCTTCTGAGAAGAGTATCGAATTCTTTTGTTTTTCTGTCTCTTTGGTGCTGTTTGGTGGTGATGATGGTGGTGGTGGTACATCATCTATCGGCGTTTTTATCGGAGATGAACATGCCGATAATATATCGCTACTGTAACCTACACTGCTGCTTTCATCGTAGTAGCTTTCGTTATCATCGTCATCGAAATCATCAGCATCATCATCTTCCTCCATATCATACCAAAAGAAGGAAGATAGTGGAATATCCTTCATTCTCTTTCTTGTGCTTCCAGGTAATAACTCTTTCTGTTGATCGACATAACTTTCGTCGTCTTCTCCTTCGATAAGAAATAAAACAGAATCTCGTTGTTGTTGTTGTGGTGGTGGTGATGATGTTGTTGTTTTTACTGTCGTTCTAGTGACAGTAGTAGTTGTAGTTGTTATTTTTGTTTTAGTGGTGCTCGATATGCTCGATTCTATCCAAAACATACATTCATCCGAACTAATGAAAGCTGATTCTTTGCTGTTGAAAATGTTTTTGTTGTTGCATCTACTTACGAATCGATCATATTCTTTTCTTTTTGGTATTACATTCTCTGGTAAGTACAATTTCATTTTACATATAAAATCATCTACAAAATCAGCGGTGGTAATGGTGTTAATTCTGTCGATTGCTGTTTGTCGTTCTATAAAGGTATTCGTATCTTCATTATCGAAATAGAGAGGCGGTATCGTATATTCGATTCTATTGTTATTGTAGTGGTTGTTATATTCTGTCATTGTCACCGACTCTTTTTAATCATCTCCATTGCTTCTTTTCTTTTCATACCACAACCGCCACCACCACCTTTGGTGAAATCACGTTAAAAATGTCACACGAAAGAAATACACTAATTTTTTGAAAATTGGTATTATTATTTTTTTTGGGTTCGTGCTAACTAACACCACTACTACTCCGACAAATACGCTATTATCATCGTCGTAGCAGTAAATCACCTAGTCACTAAGAAATAGTTTTTAATTGATTACATATGAAATTATTTAAATAGGCAATCGCTTCGCTTTTTTCTTTATCTGAAGCGTCTCGCCACAATATCTTGGCTGTATCGCACAATATTCCGAATTGTCTTTCTCGTTGATCTAAAATTGGAACTGTCAGGCTGGAGTATTCTTGTTTTGGTTTCTTTTTTTGCTGTTGGGGTTGACTTTCTGTTTCGCGCGTTGACTTCCCTCCTCGTGATACTTCTTCTGACTGAGGAGCTTCTATTTTTCGTTTTTTGGGTGGTTCTTTAATAACTTCGCCGTTCGATTTGGTAGCTAAATCTAGTTGTTGTTGTATAGAAGATTTATGAATAACTGGTATTGAATGAGATTTGTCGATAGTTCCTTGTTTCTTTTGATCCGATGTTGTTGTTGTTGCAGTATTTCCTCCTCCACCACTAATATGGGATTTTATCGTATTTATCAGGTCGGTGACTCTACGCGCTTTCTTAGAAGCATTCAATACCGATATAACACTTTCAGCCGGAGCTACATTTGCTTTTCTGTTGTTGTATAGAATATGTTTAACGTGGCTTTGATCCTTCCACTTAAGAGAATTAAGTCTGGTACCAGTGATATCCGCTATTTTAAGTATATCCTTGATAACCCACAAGTCTCCGTATTCAGGAGAGTGTATCTTCGTTATCACTTTGCCTTCACTTTCCATTCCTTTCACTGGAATCGATGTAACGTTGGTATATTCTATAAAATCGGTCGTGTCTTGAGCAGAAGAAGCAGCGGTATCACTTTCTGGTGTCGATACTTTCTTTGATTTCGATTTCTTAACATCCGAATCTTTTTGTTTGTGGTTGTTACCCTTTTTCTCGCTCTTTTTACTCGATGATGGTGGCGTTGTTGCTGTTGTCACTTCTGTTGTTATTGTTTGAGTGGATGGTTTTTTATCACTTTCTACTGTAGAAAGTGGTTTCTCTTTCTTATGGCTTTCATTGGTTGCGGTGGTGGTGGTATAATCGTCATCCTCGCTACTGCTGCTACTGGAATCGCTACTGCTACTACTGCTATCACTACCGCTACCACTTTCTTCGTCCTCGCTACCACTTGAACTTTCCGAATCATAATCGTCATTATTGCTTCCTTCTCCTTTACCACTCTCATCACTTGATTTTTTATTCTTTTTCGATGCAGTCTTCTTCTCGTATTTGTAATCCATTTGCAATGTATCTAGAATACCCTTTAATTCTGGAACCATCGATTCTTTTGATGAAGATGATTTTGATTGTGGTGGAGGTGTCGATGATGCTGGTGCTGGTGTAGTACTGCTCACTAAAGACTTTTGTTGGTCCATCTTGGGCATCTTTGTGTGTTTATCGAAAGGAGTGTCGTCGAATAAATGATTTCTTTACAATTCATACCTTAAATATTACCAAAATAGCAAAAAATATTGACAATGACTCAAAAATTCGAATGCAAATCCTTTGTTATGTATAAATAGGGACAATAACAAAGAAATTACATTCGAATTCTTCCGGTGGTTACTGCCACGATATTCATTCGATAAAATATCATAATATATATACCGATGTTATATCAAAGGGCACATACACACGCACACACACACAGCCAACCACTCTCCACTCATTCCTGATTTGATTGCAAAAATGACGATTATTCTTTCTTTTATGTACTAACCTCTCTCTTTTCTGTTTCATTACACTACCAGAGGTTCAGGTGGAGATATAGTTATCTTCGAAGAATTTGCTCATATGGACAGAAAAATATTCGTTACAGTGGGTGCACCCACTTTGGTTAATGGAGCACCTTTAATAGGAATTACAACCAAGGGTCTCAGTAATAATTTTGTGAATTTGTTGATAGAAAAGAAGAAGAGAGATGGAACTCCTTTGTTCAATGTAATAGACATTTCGTTGGTATGTTCTCGATGTAAAAGAGCAAGAGAGAAGGAAAAGGATAAAAAGGATACATGTCTTCATATGGAAGGAGAGATTCCATATTGGCACGATAAGAAGCGTCATAGAGATCTTGAGGTTATGCTATCAGATTATGCAGATGAATTAAACAGAGAGGTCAAGTAAGATACAAAAATATACACTTCGAATTTTACTGGTGCTTATTGTTTTTAAAAGGGGAGACCATACAGAACCTAACACATCACCTGCATTCGACGAAACATGCGTCAAGTCTTTGTTTACTAAAGAGAGAATACTCAACAAAGACATATTCTCGAAGCATGTATACGTTTCCCTTGATCCAGCATGTGGAGGAGCCAGATCGAAATGTGCCATTGTATCTTGTATATACACGGAAGACGATAATATGGTGGTATGTACATTCATTTATTTTTCGTATTCACGAACACACCAGAGATTTATTGCTGCTGCTGATTCTGTTGTTGTTGTTGTTATTTCCACCGCTTTTACAATCTTGATACATACAAGATACTAACTCTAAAAATTCGGCATCACTTATGGAAGTTTGAATGTACATTTCGCATAGAGAATCCAATGCAACAAAAAATTTTTTACTGTTTCTCAACTTCAATCCCTTTCTCTTTCTATAAGGATTATTTTCTGAAGTAACGAAATCTTTCGTCCATTCATCACGATTCAATAGATAAAAAAACATTATTTTCTTCTTTGTTTCATCAATACCATCGAGATTAATGCTATTGGCACACTTTGATATTCTTGGATCATTTAAATTGGTTATCGATTTTAGGCAAATTGAAACATATGTGTTCAATTCACCGGTTTTATCGTTTTTGTTTAATATAGCATCTATCATATCGATATCATCAAGTTTTTCGTATGTGATTGTTGGTGGTGGTGGTGCACCAGTATTATTTAATAAAGCATTCAATATATCGATATCGATACCATCGTCATTCTCCGATATGTTAGCCATGTTCTTTCAATTTACTAAATCTCTTTTTTGTGTGCGCTTTTAGATAGTTGGTTTGGAAGCCGGAGATTATAGAGGTATGTTTTTTTAAAATATAACATTGTCAAAATATTAAAAAAAAACGGATGGATATCAACACGATATTAATTACAGAACCAAAAAACAATTCTTCCTTATTACAACAACATTTAATAGCTGTTCGAAAAATACCTGGATTGGAATCTTCTATCATAGTATTTATTCCTGAATCTAATCTTGGTTTCGAAGCAATATGGTGTCATTACGAAATCAGGAGATCAGGACTCGATAGTGTATGTATCATGCAAGAGGATGACAATCGTGCAGGAGTCAGAACAAACAAGGCATTAAAGAAGATGCTTGCAATATCTTTCAACTATAGATTGTTAAGTGGGAGAATATTCTTTCATAGAAGATTCGTATGTACAGGAGAACAAAAATCACCTGAAGGTATGAAACGCGATGCAGAAGATCAGCTATTAAATTACAGTAGAATAATAAGACCAAGTAATGATCCATATGCACAACCAAATGAAATTTATAGCGGTAAAGGAGGTAATGGTACAGATGATCTAGCCTTTGCTATGCAATTAAATCCTGCCATGAAAGAGAGATTTTGGGAGAGAAAAGATAAATACAAAGATTGGTACCAATAAACGAATGAAATTTAGTTACTATCGTCCTTAACAGCGTGAATTATTCCATTTCCAATTTTCTTGAGAAATATCTCTTCGCCCAAGAAACTATCTGCTGTAGCCACCCACCAACCTGCATTCTTTATCGTTATATGGTAATTAGGAGCTTTCTTCAATTCGTCTGGAAGTCCATCTTGGTGTACATAAAACTCTTTGTAAAAATTCAGGAACGATTCTTCTGTTGGTACTATTTTATGACCATAATCGACGATCTTAACTTTTTGAACGGGGATATCATTGTCTGGTCCAAATAAGTCCTTTTCGGTGAACTTTAAGTGAATTGGTAAATGAGGCTTCAATTTGTTCATGGCATTTTTGATACGAATTAGTCTATCATCATCACATTCTCCTACATAACATAAGGTCATATGTAGACTTTGATTGACTGGGTTAGGTACTTTCAAACCTACAAAATATCGAATGGCTTGGGAAGGGGTATTATTATCGAATGTCGTTGTTGGTGCCGCCATTTTGGTTTATTTTGAGTGGGAAATAATATCGATACACGTCTTTATAGTTTATTAATTAATTTTACAAAACTTATTACTTATTTTGTTGATCTTGAATGGACTTTATCGCAGCTTCCATCCATATAATATCATTAACATTATTTATACCAAGTAAATGAATATGCCTTTCTTTTATTTCATTTATTTGTGACGTTTTGAGGTTGTTATCCACAAAGTTCTTTGCATATTTTTCTAGTCCATGGTACTGTAAAATTTCTTTCCATTCGTCGATTCTACTCTTCAATCGTAAAGTATTTAATGAGAATATGACGAACACTAATGTTATCACCCAAATTACGAATGCGAGTGCCTTGTAATCCTTGAATAGCGCTTGGAAAATCAGAGATCCGATCATGAATTCGAGTAACACCCACTTTAACAATAGTACCACTCTTAACAATTTTACTATTAATTTTATCATGACCATCAATAACCAGTAAAACCCAAATAGAATTCGCTTTAAATTGAAGTAACGAAGTAGTGGCGATTCTCTAGTATTCACCATCGTTGTATTCCTTTTTGCGTGCGTGAATATGTTAAATACTTTTATTAAAAAGTGAAATTTAAATTGGAGAATAATCCTCCATCTTGGTTAATATTTTTGTTGTAACCAATACTTTTAACATAAAGTAATTTAAAACTAGTTCTTCGATAAATCTATGATCTCTCGTAAAAGAAGTGGTAATAGAATCTTCGTGTTGACTGACAGATGAACCAGGTACGCTTGGTGTTGTATTGCTGCTGTTGTTGCTGCTGTCATTGTTATTAACAAATGAGGTATTATTGTTGTTGGCTGTTGTTGTCGAAGATGAATCATCTACCGATGGAAATTTAGCTTTCTTCCATTCAGATATTCTACGAATGGCTATATTCTTATACCACTTGAAATTGATAAGGTCTATTAAAGAATCGATATATCCCTCATTTTCGGTATTAACTTCGGTACAATAGCTAACGTAGAATACATCTCTCAATAAATCTACATTTCCAGTATACGGTTCCTTGTCGGATGAAAGTAATTGTCTCTGTTGTAATGTTGCATATGGACTAATGGCGTCGTTAGGGTTGATGAGACTGTAGAATAGTACAGCCAAGAAAACAGGATCTCCTTCTTCTATGACTCTGTTTGTTATAGCACAACGAAACATTTCGGTATCCTCCTTTTCGTATTCCATGATAGTCTTTTCGTAGTGAAATCCTTCGAATGTGGTGGCACATATATGATAAAGAATAGAAGGCAACATCGGATGCAATCTCTCTTTCTTGCTATTAACTTCTTTTTGTATCAGATAGCTATTACTGGCTTCCCATGTTTGCAATACTTCGACCATTTTACTGATATTTTCTTTATCTTCTAGATGAGATCGAGAATCTATTGTATTGAACATCTTGTCGTGTGATTTGTTTACCAATACGGAATGGGAAAAGATCAAAACAATCTTGATCATATCTTCGATGGGTTTTGTGCTTCCACCACTCTCCTTAAGAATTGGTTCGATGTATTTGTTCTTCGATAGTTTATCGAGTATAGATTGAAAATATCTTTTGAATTCTACATCACCCTTGAATAGAATTTCGTGTATTCTACTCAATCTAGAGGGTCCACCACCACCATTGGACAAAGAAGAGGCTTTGTTCATATTTGTTTCTTCGAAATCACTACTTGCTGCTGCTGCTGCTCCTCCTCCTTCTACTTCTTCGGTATAATCAGACTTTGAACTATTATCTTCCTTTTCGTTATCAATACTACTATTAAAATTGTTATTATTATTAGTATTATCTTCTTCTTCGATATTATCACTTTCTTGTCTGCTGGTGTCAATATCCATTATATCATCTGCTGCTCCAACATCGAACAAAAGATCGGCATCCATAGATTCGCTGTCGTCGTAGTTATTTCCTTCTATGTCGTCTTGTTTAATACTGTCGGTGTTCACGGGTGTTTCATTTTTATCGTCATCTGATAAAACTATTGGCTCCTCCTTTTCTTCTTCTTGTTGGTGGTTGGTTTCATCCGAATTAACTGTATTTTCGTATATGATCGGTATGTGTTCCAATCCTTTATAAGATCTTCTGGTGTCCATGTAAGGATTAGGATGAAATCCCTTCTTCTTCTTTGAACGAGAGTTACTTCCTTCTTCATCATCATTCGACGATGATTTAGGTCCATCCTCTTCTTCGTCTGTACTTCCTATGAATGGGTCATGAGGATCATATTCATCTTCATCTTCTTCTTCCTCGTCTTCT
>ERZ1292644.1890-Hain-H14-01um-R2-1890-length-10155-cov-8_pt1 | contig 10155 bp, 18 predicted proteins | sample MGYA00564402_ERZ1292644 | MGnify/ENA primary metagenome ERZ1292644 (study PRJEB36523, sample SAMEA6512644) | groundwater metagenome | collected 2019-01-09 | study: AquaDiva: Metagenomics assemblies of 32 groundwater samples | reverse complement strand
TATAAAAGATCAATTTTCATTTCATCGTATTGGAGAGATGATGAAACAAAGATTAACAGAAATTTATAAAGCTTTATGAGCAAGAAAAAGAAGAAGAAACCAAAAAGAGTCAATCCAAGAAAATTGCGATATAAGAAGTTCTCAAAGGTCAACGAAATGGAGGAAGAGAGAAATAGATGGACAAACGAATAGGAACAAAAGAAGTTTATGAGAAACCAAAAATAACAGATCTTTTCTTATGGCTGTGGGTTCGTATCAAAAGATTTATTCGATATAGGAGGTGGTTCTAATTAAGATACTTTTTTTATCTGTACATTCGGTTTTGGAATTCCAAGAATTATCTATCTTAACTGAGATAGACTCTACACTGGATGAAAAGCTTGATATTGAAGTTTTTAGTCTTAATGGAGCTTATCAAAATCCGCTTCAGTCAGGAGATTTCTTGCGCCCACCAATTCAAAAAGGAATTTTATATAACGGTGAAGGAGGGAGGCCCGATCTTTTTGGAGTAGCGATGCAATCTGATAAAGATAACATACATCCAGAGTTATTAGATTGGTGCGACATCGTATACATGCACCATAACTCAGCAATTCCAGGACAAAAAGATACTCAAAGATGGTTAGAGAGGAATTGGAAACTTATCTCTGAAAAAAAGAAAAAAGTTATATGGAGGTCCATTGGACAGTCAACACCTGAAATTGAAAAACTCTTAGCAGGATACAGAAGCAAAGGATTGATTATTTTACGCTACTCTCCTTATGAGGACAAAATTCCAAACTATGCAGGACACGATGCTATTATACGGTTTTCTGAGAAAGAAGATGAGTTTGGCGGTTGGACAGGTGAAAGAAAATGGGTGATGACTGTTGCACAAAGTTTTATGAAACGAGGAGAACACTTGGGGTATCATCTCTACGACAAGATTACTCACGGATTTGAACGAAAAGTATATGGTACAGAGAATGAAAACTTGCAGGAGGTAAATGGTGGAGTTCCCTCCTACGAGGAATTAAAAGATTTATATCGGCAATCACGGGTATTTTTTTACTATGGTACGCAACCTGCACCCTACACTATGAGCTTTGTTGAGGCATTTTTAACAGGTACACCAATTGTTGCGGTTGGAAGAACCTTGCGAGATACGCATCTTTATCGATGGCCACACTATGAAATTCCAGATATTATTTCAAATGGTGTGAATGGATTTGTTTCAGATAACATAGAGGAACTTCGTGGTTACATTGATCTTCTTTTAACAGATGATGAGACTGCAAAGCGAATTTCGGATGCAGGACGAGAAACATCAATACGACTTTTCTCAAGATACGGGAGAATGCCTGAATGGGCGAATTTTTTAAAAAGTATTTGGAAACAATAGAGAGATGCTTAAATTAGAAGACTTTGTTCGTGAGTTCCCAGTTGATAAAAAAACAGATAGGGATTGTGAAAGTGTTATTCTTATTGAGTGGCTCAAAGCTCATGGGCCTTTTAAGTCGGTACTTGATATAGGATGTCACTCATCTTTGGATGAAGGAGGATATGCCCAAACAGTACGGGAGTTGACCAAATTATATGACGGGATAGATATTGAATACGATAATCGTATGGAGGGGTTTTTAAACCATTACTTTATCGGAAATGCAAATACTCAATCATTGAATCAATATGAGGCTGTTTTGTGCGTGTCAACAATAGAACATGCAGGATTGTCTACTTATAAGGGTTCCAACGAGGAAGAAAAGTCTAAATTATTTGAGACCGCTTTAGGACTTGCTAGTAAGTATCTTTGGATTTCTTTTCCCGTTGGACAACCCTATGTATATCCCGATCAGCTTTCAATTATTACCGAAAAACAACTTAGGCGGTTTGAAACACTAACAAGCAATTTTCAAGTCAAACAAAGGTTTTTTTATAATCAGGGGCCACAGGCAGGACATCCATGGTACGAACACACAAAGCGGGACGTTGCATTAAAGATTCCGTATATTGATTACGTGGGAAATGCCTCAATTTGTGTTATGGAGATAGAAAAATGAAAATACTAGATAAAATTAGAAGATGGATTATAAGATTGCTTGGTGGGGTTGTTTTTACACCAATTGCAGATTTTCCTGCATCAGATGTTAGAAAGGACGACATAACTCATGTTTCTAAAATTTCTAATAAAATAAAAAAATGAAAACTATAACATATCAACTAGCAGATGAATCAAAAGGATTATGGGATGTTCAGCCAGAAGCTCTCAATTTTGGCAATAGTTATTCAATGATAAATACGGGTGGGGTAGAGTGTGAGGTAGGAGAATTTCTTTTTGGGATGGTAAGAGTATTGAAGCCACAAAATATTTGTGAAACTGGTACACATCTGGGCGTAAGTTCTAGTTATCTAGCATCAGCTTTAAGAGCAAATGGATTTGGTAAGTTGACTACTATTGAATATACAAAAGAGTTTATACAAAAAAGCCAAGAACTATGGATAAGGTTGGGACTGTCTGACTGGATAGATACAGTACAAGGGCTTTCGTATGACTTCGATCCTAAAGGAACAATGTATGATCTTATGTTTCTCGATACGGAAGTGGATATTCGTCTAAAGGAGCTTGTTAAATTTTATCCTAATCTTAAAGAAGGTGGGTTCGTGTTGATACACGATATGCCTTATGATCTTGCTCAAAATACCCATAATCCAGATCATCCTGATACTGATCCCTGGCCAATAGGTCCTATTCCTAAAGAAATAATAAATTGGGTAAAGAATGGAAAATTACAGCATATGTTTTTTCCCAATCCCCGTGGGATGATGGGTTTTTACAAAACTAAAGTTAGTGAATACAAATGGATATAATATGACAAAAGCAATCGTAATAGCATGGCACAAGTACACACCCTTTGGCGATAGATATTATCAGCCTCTTTTTGATTATTTTATACATAATCTAAATCTTTGGAAAGGAGAATTTGACAAACTGTATATTTTGGATTCAACGTGGAATTTTACACCAGAGGATATAAAAAGTATCCCAAGCGGGGTGTGGTGTGAAGTTTTAAAAGTTAATCCCAGCCTTCGTTATTACGATGCGTACAAGGAGGTTCTTCCACAGATTGTTGAGGACATAGTATTATTTCTGGACAACGATATGATAATTTATAAAAAGGAGATTATAAACGAAATATTCTTTTTATGTGAAGATCATATAAGTAATCCTGTTGTTTCTATTTACGATAGTATAGGGACTTTTAAGCCCAAAGAAAAAGACAATATGCATGGTAAAAACAAATTTTGTCCCTACCTGTTTGCTACTCGGAAAAAACTCTTGATGAAATATCGAGACTGTGATTGGGGTCCTAATATGCCCCATTATGAGACTCTTGGTAAATTAACAGAGCTTATGCTCAAAGATAGAGTTTCAAATATAGAGATGCCAGAGGATAAATCGTCTATTTACCTTGATGGATCATATGCCTATTCTGAAAGGGAGAGGGGGAAAGATCTTGGTTATTATCACATTAGAGCAGGATCAACTCCCGCAGTTTTATTAGCATGGCTTCATGCAGGGGACATTAAAACATATTACGACTATATTAAAAATCAGCCAAAAAATGAATATTTAAGACAAATAGCATGGTATTGGTATATGTGCTATGTAACAAAAAATGAATCAATAATGCGTGATTTAACAAAAATACTGCAGGATGTAGGCGTACAAGAACCAGACTGGTATAAATATTTTAATGAGTTTGTGCGATTTCATAATTTACCCTTTCCTATAGTGACGTATGCAAAGAATAAGGTGGTTAATTAAAAGAAGATTACATCGTTTTAGTAATTGGTTGTGGTTTAAGACTTATGAGCAAACGGCTACAGAAATAGCTTTACTGCGGGAAATGGATGTTAGATGTTGTTGTCAAAGATGTTGGCATAAAGAACAAAAATCAAATTATAAATGGCTTTGCGAGAAACATGACAAAAACTATAGGTGAATTATTAGATATACTATCAGTCACAAACTGTAAGATTTTTTATCTTGTGGATAAGGTACAACGGAATGAACATACCAAAGAGGATGCAAAAAAGATACAGGATTTGAATAAGTACAGATCAGAACTTGTGAATGCGATAAATGAGTTTTTCAATGAGAGACAGGAAATCAAAGTATGAGGCGTAAATGTGGAACAGGCCTATTTCATTGTGAGTGGTGTTATCGACAACATTTATTACATCATTGTTCTAAAAGAAAAAATAAAGGGAGGTGAAAGTATGAAAAAAAGAAATGAAAAGAAAAGTATTAAAAAAGTAAAGTTTCAGGGGTCTACTTGTTCTGCTTGTAATGGGTGGGGTGATGGAACAAGTCCTCATACCTGTTCAAGTTGTTCAGCGTGTAATGGTGTCATTAGTGCCCATGTACATAGTTGTGGACGATCAAATTATTTTTGAATAATAAAAGTGTAATCTAAACTTATGAATCTAGATAGAAACTATGTAATGAACCAGTGTCAAAAGAACAATGACATAAATGAGTATCTGATGAGCATTTACAACATTCCTGTTCAGCTGAACGCACAAACGATTGTTGAACTTGGTGCGGGGGAGTCAACATTTGCTTTGACTGCTGCTGCAAACAAAACAGGAGGACAATTTTACAGTATTGATATTGGACGAGGAGCAGTTGAAAGATTTACTCCTGATGGGATTTCGATACTTGCTAATGAACCACGATATTACTTTATTGAAGGAGACACAAGAGTATTGGGTAAGACGTGGGACAAGATGGCAGATTTCATTTTTCACGACACTTCCCATGTTTATGACCAAACCAAGATTGAATTGGATTTATGGCCGAAATTTGTAAGAAAAGGTGGAGTATACATGATGCATGATACAGGTCACGAAGCAGGGGATGGAATGGGTTGTAGACAAGCTCTAAATGAGTGGTATGACCTGCACAAAAAGGAGTGGGCGATAGTACATCTTATGGATACTAAGGTGCTTGGAGCCAGCGTGCTTATAAAATTATGAAAAAAATTAAAATGGGAATATTTGAATATTCAGAAGAAGAATTTATAAATTTGATGGCGGACTGTATTCAAAAAGAAGTCAATCATATCAGAACTGCTTTAAAAGACATTGAGGGATATATAGTTAGGATTAAAACAAAAAAATATCCATGAAAATTTTAGGTGCGAGTGTGCTTATTAGATTATGAAAAGGAGAAAGAGAAAAATTAAACAGAAAGGGTGGTCAATTATAGGAGGACGAGATGGTCTATATTCTTTCAAAAATGGTAGACAATGGGGATTTTATCCTTATACAAAAGATTATATAGATTTAAATATTTCTTCAGATTAATTATGAAAAAAGCGTTAGTAACAGGAAGTTCTGGATTAGTAGGGTCAGAGACTGTTCGTTTTCTTTGTGCAAAAGGGTTCAAAGTTTTTGGTATAGATAATGATACTCGTGGATATTTATTTGGGAAAGATGCTTCAACGTCAGGAGTAAAAGTACATTTGAATAATGAATTTAAAAACTTTTTTAATATAAATATAGATTTGAGAATTTACCAAGTCGTTAAAGATACTTTTAGTGAATATGGGCCTTTTGATTTTATTGTTCACGCAGCAGCCCAGCCTTCACACGAATGGTCAATTACCCATACTCTAGAAGATTTTGAGTTAAATGCGATGGCAACTGTCAACGTACTAGAATGTTATAAAAATTTCTCTCCAAAGGCTATTCTTATTTATATTTCTTCATCTAAAGTTTATGGCGATTTGGTAAACACTTTACCCCTTGAGGAATTAGAAACAAGATTTGACTTACCCCAAAATCACCCATTTTATGAAGGGGTTGATGAGAATTTTGGTAGGCTTGATGGGAAACTACATTCTTTATTTGGAGCTTCCAAAGCATGTTCGGATATCATGGCAGGAGAATATGGAAGATACTTTAATTTGCCAATTGCAATTTTTAGACCAGTTTGTGTTTCGGGAGCAACACACCAAGGTGCAAGTGCTCATGGATACTTGTCATATTTAGTCAAATGTATTGCACTGGGGGAACCCTATACTATAAATGGCTATAATGGAAAACAAGTACGAGATAATCTTCATGCTTTTGATCTAGTGACAGCCTTTTGGGAAGTCTTTCAAGATCCAAGCGGGAGTTACGGAGAAGCGTATAATATTGGAGGAGGACGACTATCAAACAATTCTATTCTGGAAGCTATTAAAGAAGCTGAAAACATTCTAGGGAAGAGGGCAAAAGTTGGGTATTCTTCGATACATAGAAAGGGAGATCACAAATGGTGTATTTACTCTTCCTCTAAATTTAAAAAAAGATATCCGAATTGGAAAATAGCCTATGATAACAAGCAATTGATGAAAAATATTTGTAAAGTATATGAAAATGCTTAGTCAGAAATTGTTTAACTATATTTATAAGCATGTGCCACGTTTAAATGTTGATCTTATTTTTTTGAAAAATAATAAAATATTATGGACAAGAAGAAAGATCTCTCCATATAAGGGGAAGTGGCATTTGCCAGGTGGGACTGTTCTTTTAAGAGAGGAGCTTAGTGATGCAGTCGCCCGAATAGCTAAAAAAGAACTGGGAATTGATGTTGACACGATGATAAAAGTTGGGATAATTGAATTTTTAAAGGAAGGGAAGGGAAGACACGCTGTTTCAATAGTTTACCTGATTAAAAGTCCCAATAAAACAATATTACTAGATAAGAGTGCAGACTCGTTTTCTTTTCTAAAAGTTCCACCATCAAATTGTATCCTAGAACATAAGAAGTTTGTTTTAAAGGAGTATAAAAATGATTTGGGCTGATGTTATGACTCCTCCAGATGAGCCAGTAGATAAAACTTTGTGGTGGATGTGTCCATGTGGATGTAAAAGATGGATTAAACAAAAGAGCAAAGCAATAGCAGATAGATTAAAAAAAGAAAAAAAGGTTAAAACAAAGGGAATTCTTATTAAAGAGGTATGTGTTAATTTCTCTTGTCCTTTTTGGGATAAAATTGGTATTCATAAACATGACTAAATCCTGTTTTCTATCAAACGGTGGCGATGTTTTTATTGTGTCCTTAGTTCTAAAGCTTTGGAAAGAAAGATGGTATGATGAAATTGATAAAATGTACGTTTGCTATAACAATCATGCAGGTGTACCAGTTGAAGTAGCGAGTGAATTTGTGGCAGAAGTAGTCAAAGATCCAAAGGTAGAACTTATCTATCATCCAAGAGGAATAGGGAATGGAATGCCAATAACCGAAATGACACTACTTGCGAAAGAGGATTTAGTGATGCTTCTTGAAGACGATGGATTTTGTTTTACTTCAGGTCAGATTTCACGATGTTTCCAGATGATTGAGAGTGATTTGACTGACGCTTTGGGTTCTCCTCGTGGCTCATGTGGAAAAGAGGTATGGGATGCATCTCAAAAGAAGTATGGGCTAGATTATTCAGGCTATGGAGATCAAGGCCCTAATTTTTGGCCTAATTTCTTTTTTTGTAAGCGAAAGGATCTTCTTCGCACCGATCTTAATTTTGCAAGTAAAACATGGGAAGCAGGCGAGTATAGTAAAGAATTAGACCATACTTTCAAAGAAATCAATCATGGTGATACGTTTGTATGGGGATGTGTTCAGCTTCGTCATTTAGGACTGCGTTTTCACAATATCCCGCAATTTCATGCTTCTCCAACAGAACCAGATGATAAACGACAGGGTATGGTGAATTGGTATCAGGGTCAGGTTCCCTACTGGATTCATGGTGGTTCACTTTCCAGCGGATTAGGAGGATATCTTTCAGGACAAGTTCCACCTGGGAAATCAGACATGGAGAAGAGGGAAATAGAGAGCCGTGTTGCTTTTTGGCAGATAGCTCTTGATACGACAGGGGGATTTGTAGATTTTAAGCCAGTCTATCAGAAAGGTATTACCGATCTTATTCACAATGCGGGGCTTGAATTTTCTAGGATACAAGAAAAAGTGAATTTGTACCGAAATTTGATGAAACTTTAATATGAAAAAGAGCATTATAACGCCTAAGAAATATATTACTAAAAAAGGGTGGTTTTGTTATTGTTCAAGAGAAGATGGATCAAAAGCATTTAAAATTAGTCAACCTTTTGAAAAATTGCCAAAGGAAGTCCAAAGCGCATATTTTGAGAAATGTGGAGAAATAGTTTTTAACCATTATTCACTTTTTTTATGAAAAAATCCTTACTAGTAACACAAATTAGTAATTGTGATTACCCTCTATATAGGCAGTGGCTTGAGAAATACCACTTATGGTTTGACGAAATCATAATCTATTTTGATATTTCCTTCCGTTTTCCTATTTTCTCAAGTTTTATTCAGTCTTCCTTGTCTCATTTACCAGATATGGAATTTATTGATCCTATTGAGTTTGATCGAGAGACAAGGGATTGGCGAGACACATCAACCAATGAAATGTTAAAACATGCAACAGGAGATTGGGTTATCTCAATCGAGCAGGATTGGTTTACAAAGGATTGGGATAGATTACTTGAGACGAGTGAGAAGATGATGAATCAGTTTGATCTGTTTGGATGGTGGAATGAGACTAATTCTCCCTACATACACCCTGCTTTTTGGTTTATGAAGCGGGAGGCACTTGAGAAAACCTCAAAGGACTTTAGCCCCCATCCTGAAATAAACGGAGCAGACCATTTCTCGACCATTACACAGGAAGCACTTAAAAATGGCTTAAAAGTGGGCAAAATTCAAGACTTTGGGTATGAGACGAATGTACTAACTCCAGAAAAGACAGATGCTTTCCATTTGGGAGGAGTTAATCAGAATTTTTTAAATGGCTTAACTGATGGATATAACTTTCACCGAGGAGAGTTATTCAATATATATAATTACGAAACGCTAAAGGTAAAGCCTCTGCATCCAATATATGAGGAGATGGTACAGAAGTTAGCGGTCAAACTTAACGGAATGTATCCTGAAGTTGATAAGAATTGGGAACAATTCTTTAAGATATGACAAATGAATTGCTTGAGTATAAAGTTACATTAAATCATTTTTTGAGTTATGTAAGTGATAACTTCTTATGGATTAATAAAGAAGATAGTCGTATTTTATGTGGAAAACAAATAGATCAGGATGGACGTTCATGGGAATCCCAATTTGATATGGGTACAGGCAAGATGAGATTAAGAATCATTAAGTTTGAAAAGCAAAAGTATCAGACCTCACCTGATATTGTTAAAAAGCATGAGGGAGTGTGGAGCGAATGGTTTGTTCATTAAACTATGATAAAGACAGATTTAATATTATGCCAACCAAGACATTTGGATTATCCATGGTTTCGATACAACCTCTTATGGATGCGTCCTTATTTCAACAAAATCTATATTGCCTTGACTCAAGATACGATGCCACCTGATATAACTGAATTTCTTGTTCATGCTCCAGAGTACGAAGGAGTACGATGGGTACGTCCTCCTCGATCTGATGGGAAGAACGATTGGAGAAACCTTGCAATGCGGGACGTAATCATTAACTTCTCTCGTTCCCCATATGTATTATTTTTGGAACAAGATTTTTTAATGACCGAGAACTTTCTTAAAAGGGTAATTGGAGCTTTAGAACAATATGATTGGATTTACTATAAAGAGGGTGACAGAATACATCCAAGTTTTTCACTTGTTGCACGGGAAAATATAGATAAAGCAGAGCTTGATTTCTCAGCTCACCCTCGGTATGACCATTTTTATACATTCTTTGATACGCTTCCTTTTAAAAATAGAGTAGAGTTAAGAGAGTTGGGATTTAAAGAAGGTGAGGATTTTTTTCATATGGCAGGATTATCAAATTGCTATCACGTTCATAAATTGGGACAACCTTTTTACAAACCAGAGAATTTTCTGGCGTATAATGGTTTGTGTTTAAAGCTTCCTATAACACATGAGGCCTCTTTTAAAAAACTTTGTGAAGAAATTAAAGACAAACACGGTACAGGAAACTGTGAATGGATTCAAAAGTTTTTTCCACAAAGTGAGGAGGTTAATACCTATGCCAACTAAGATGGAGTATCTGTGTATGTTTTGTTCAAAGGGAGAAGATTTAGTGAAGTTTACCAGTCGTGCTGAATGGCTTGCACATATGGATAAACACA
>ERZ1292644.1887-Hain-H14-01um-R2-1887-length-10163-cov-4_pt1 | contig 10163 bp, 10 predicted proteins | sample MGYA00564402_ERZ1292644 | MGnify/ENA primary metagenome ERZ1292644 (study PRJEB36523, sample SAMEA6512644) | groundwater metagenome | collected 2019-01-09 | study: AquaDiva: Metagenomics assemblies of 32 groundwater samples | reverse complement strand
GGTTTATACAGCGTATAAGCCGAAAAATTATTGCAAATTTCTGGCCAAAATATGCAATTTGCAGTAAATCCTTATTAAGCAACAGGTCTAATATAAAGCATTGAGAGTTTCATTATTTTTGCTATAATCATAAAATGATAAGCAGGGAAGAAGTTTACCCTGGTCAAATAAAATCCTTTGGATTTTAATTTTGCAAAGCAAAATTATTTGACGGGGTGAAAAAATTGCAAAAAATGATTTCTAGAATTGAAGTAGAAAATATTGCGAAATTAGCGAGGCTGGAATTGACTGATAAAGAAATTGAGAAAATGGCTAAAGACATGTCGGCTGTTTTGGATTACTTTGAAGTGCTTAAACAGGCGCCGCGGAATCACGCGAAAACCCACCCCGCAAAAGAGAAAGGCTCTCGCGGGGCAGGTGCGGAATCACGCGGAACTGTAAAAAATGTTACGCGCGAAGATGTTGCCAAAGAAAGAAACAGCAGGCTGGTAAATGATTTGCTGGCGCAGGTACCCCAGAGGAAAGAAGAGTATATTAAAGTGAAGGCAATTTTATAATTTTATAATTTTAAATTTTATAAATAATTTTAAATTTTGTAATTTTATAAATAATTTTTAATGTTTTAATTTTTAAAAATTTAGTCATTATTTAAAAATTAAAAATTGGAAATTAAAAATTTCGTTAGTATGGATTTACTTGATTTAACAATTTCAAAAACCCACGAGGGTCTGAAAAAAAAAGAATTTTCAGCCGTTGAGCTTGCCAAGGCGCACTTGAACCAAATTAAAAAAACCGATGATAAAATCGGAGCATTTTTGTCTTTAACGGAAGATTTAGCATTGGAGCAGGCCCAAAAAGCTGATGAAGTTATTATGCGACAAAAGGATTTTCACCGGCTTACGGGCGTGCCATGCTCAATTAAAGACGCAATTTTGGTTGAGGGACAAAAAGCCACGGCCGCGTCAAAAATTTTAGAAAATTATGTTGCCCCCTATGATGCCACGGTTATTAAAAAACTTAAAGAAAAAGGAAGCGTTATTTTAGGAAAAACAAATTTAGATGAGTTTGCCATGGGAGTATCAACGGAAAATTCGGCTTTTAAAACAACTAAAAACCCTCATGATTTTGAAAGAGTGGCCGGCGGAAGCTCCGGTGGATCTGCGGCTTCAGTGGCGGCAAATCAGGCAATTTACTCCCTTGGGTCTGATACGGGAGGCTCTATCAGGCTGCCTGCATCTTTTTGCGGCGTAGTGGGCCTAAATCCGACCTACGGCGCGGTTTCAAGATACGGCCTTATTGCCATGGCTTCTTCTTTAGACCAAATAGGGCCGATTGCCAAAAATGCGGAAGACTGTAAAATCATTTTTGACGCCATTAAAGGAAAAGACCCAATGGATGCGATAAGCGCAAATTATCAATTTTCAATTTCCAATTTTCAATTAAAAGGCATTACGATAGGCGTTCCTAAGGAATATTTTAAAGAAGGCATTGACCCGGAAGTTAAAAAAATAATTGAAAGAGCAATTAAAAAAGCGGAATCCGCCGGGGCTGAAATCATTGAAATAAGCCTGCCGAATACGGAATACGCTGTCGCGGTTTATTACATAATCGTGCCGTCTGAAGTTTCCGCCAATTTGGCAAGATATGACGGAATAAAATACGGACTAAGCCGGCAAGACTCAAAAGATTTGCTGGGAGTTTATTTAAAGAACAGGGGAGAAGGCTTTGGAGATGAGCCAAAAAGAAGAATAATGCTTGGCACATACAGCCTTTCAAGCGGGTATTATGACGCTTATTATAAAAAAGCTCAACAGATTCGCCAGTTAATAAGGGATGATTTTTCAAAAGCTTTTGAGAAAGCTGACCTGATTTTTTCGCCCGTTTCTCCGATTACGGCTTTTAAAATAGGAGAAAAAGCCAGCGACCCGCTTTCAATGTATTTAATGGATGTTTATACGTGTCCAATTAAATTAGCAGGGCTTCCCGCTTTGTCTATGCCCGCGGGAAAAACCAACGGATTGCCAGTAGGGCTTCAAATTATAGGCAATCGGTTTGAGGAAAATAAAATTTTAGCGGTTGCGGAGGAAATGGAAAAAATGTTAAAATAGTAATAATTAATGAGTAGCAAGCAATGAGTAATTTTAGTTTACCCATTACTTATTACCCATTACCCATTACTCAATTGAGCTGGGAACAAATTTACAATTTCTTGGGAATAACTGAATTCATTTACTTTATTTCTTCCCCCTCAATACAGGAAGCTCTTTTTCCCGTTAAGCTGGTTTTTTATTTTTTCACTCTTTTTTTCCTTGGCTGGGTTATTTATTTTTACTTTACCAGCAGTTATCTGCAATACCAGTTTTCGCAGGATGTTTCCGAATTTTTTTCCTGGCAGCCGTACGGATTAAAATCAATCAACAAAAAATGGAACAGAATAGTAAGGGGCATAAAAACAGAATCAGAGGCAGAATACAAAATAGCCATTGTTGAAGCAGACGATTTTTTATATCAGACACTGGAAACCGGCGGATTTAGAGGAGAAACTTTTGAAGAATTGGCCAACGATGCGGGCAGAAAAATGATTTCTAATTTCCAGGATATTTTAGAGGCCCATCAAATAAGAAATGCCATAGTCTACGGCCAGGACTATGATTTGCCGCTTGAAAAGGCAAAAAAAATATTGTCTGACTACGAAAACGCAATAAAAAATATTTCCATTTCTTAAATTATTAGAAAAACAGCTTGTTTGGCGGGCTGTTTTTTTAACTGAAATTATGCTAAAATCCTAATAAATAGAACCTAACCCGAAAGACCAAAGAAGCATGCTGATTCCTACCAGGCTTATTAAAATTACCCAGATGGTTTTAAATAGATTTTTCTTTTTCATAAAAATGTGATGCAAATCTACGAATTTAATGCGTATCTGCGAATATGCGGATTCGCATATCTGTAGATTAGCATTATTCGCATCGTATCTGCATCTCATATTATGATACATAATTTCAGGAAAAATAAAAAGGCTTCAAGGTTCTCTTCTATTCTGTTGAAATTGGGCATAGTGTTTATTTGTTGCCTTATTTTGCTGACAGCTTTTGCAAATATTAAGATTTATTATAAAAGAAAGCAGTTGTTGGCCCAAGTCAGCAATTTGGAAAATAAAATAAGCCAAATAAAAAACCAGAATGCCGGCTTAGAGCTTCAAATAGAAAAATCTGGAGATGTGCAATATGTAGAGAAAGTGGCAAGGGAGGAGCTGGGGTTGCAGAAACCGGGCGAAAAAGCTTATTCTTTCATAAATGAAAATGAACCAAAGCCCGTCGAAGAAAAAAAAGACAATAACTTTTTAGAATATTGGATAGCTTTAATAAAGGGAATTTTTAAGTAGTTGCGAGAGTGGTTCAGTGGCAGAATAGTTCCTTCCCAAGGAACAGATGGGGGTTCGATTCCCCTCTCTCGCTCAAAGGTATTGCCGATGTAGCTCAGTGGCAGAGCAACTCTTTCGTAAAGAGTAGGCCGTCGGTTCAAATCCGACCATCGGCTCAAAGCATTGATTTTTTTTAGTAATTTGCTATGATTAGTTCAGCATATTTTTAGATGGCTTCACGCCGCGGGCGGCCGTTGCAGACAGGCTGAGCGATGCCAATTGTGTATGGCAATAGCCATCCACTTTCGCTCATTTGCGAAAAAGATTGCGCGCCAACCCAGCGCTCTTTTAGCAAAGTCATGGCCTGGCTCCGGCCGTCAAAGGCCATGCGGAATAAGGATTATTCCGCATGGCTGTTTTTTTGAATATTTTTTCAAAATATGATAAATTTTAAAAAAATGAATATCGCAAAAACAAAAATTGAAAAATTGCTGGAAAAAGCAGGGCTTAAAATAAATGGCAAAAACAGCTATGACCCGCAGGTTTTAAATGAAAAGTTATACGCTCGCGTTTTGCTGGGCGGCTCGTTGGCGCTTGGCGAATCTTATGTGGATGGCTGGTGGGAAGCAAAATCCCTTGATAGATTTTTTTATAAAGTTTTAAGCGCGGATTTGGAAAAAGAATTTATTTTTTCTTTCATTGAAAATTGGCGCGCTCTCTATGGACTGGCGTTTAATTTGCAGTCTGCCAAGCGGGCTTTTCAAGTGGGCCAAAAACATTATGACATCGGCAACGATATTTATCAGTCAATGCTTGGCAAAACAATGACATACAGCTGCGGATACTGGAAAAAAGCCAATAATCTTAACAAAGCGCAGGAAGCCAAACTTGATTTAATTTGTAAAAAAATAAATTTAAAAAAGGGGGATTATATTTTAGACATCGGTTGCGGATGGGCAAGCTTTCTGAAGTTTGCGGCTGAAAATTACAGAGCAAAGGGTTTGGGCATTACCGTTTCAAAAGAGCAGGCCGAATTTGCAAGAGAATTTTGCAAAGGGCTGCCCGTAAAAATCCAACTTTTGGATTACAGGAGCATTGCCGGGAAATTTGACCATATTGTTTCAGTTGGAATGTTTGAGCATGTGGGGACAAAAAATTACAGGACTTTTATGAAAAAAGCCGGTGAGTTATTAAAAGATGAGGGGCTGTTTCTGCTTCACACGATTGGGTCAGACAAGTCTTATTTTTCGAGCGACAAATGGGTCACAAAATATATTTTTTCCAATAGCATGCTTCCTTCTATGGCGCAGATTGCTAAATCAGCAGAGGGAATTTTTGCGATAGAAGACCTGCATAATTTCGGGGCGGATTATGATAAAACTCTAATGGCTTGGTTTGATAATTTCGAAAAATCTTGGCCTAAGTTTCAGGCAAAGTATGGCGAGCGCTTTTACCGAATGTGGAAATATTATATTTTAATTTCAGCGGCTAATTTTCGGGCCAGAAAAATCCATCTGTGGCAAATAGTGCTGTCAAAAAAAGGCGTACCGGGAGGGTATAAATCCGTCAGATAACGCAACCCCCGTTTTTTTAGGCGGTCTTTTTCTGCGGTTGAAAGTATGCTAAAATAAAGTAAATAACCCCGCTATTTATGATTCAAGATGTTTTGCCAATAAGCGAATTGGAGCAAAAAATCCGGCATTTGGCGGACCGGCTTTGACATTTCTGAAAAACAAAAAGAATTAAACCTGCTGGAAAAACAAGCCCAGTCGCCGGATTTTTGGAAAGACCATGATTTGGCAGCCAAAACAAGCCAAAAAATATCAGAATTAAAAGAAGAAATTGAAATAGCAGAGATGCTTGAAAAAGAATTATCTGACTTGAAAGAACTGGATAAATTGGCAAAAACAGATGAAGCGTTGCGGGAAGAATTGGCAAAAAAATGCGTAAAATTGCGGAAAGAAATTAAAAAACAGGAGTTCAGGATTTTCCTTAACGGCAAGTATGATAAGAATAATGCCATTTTGGAAATTTTTGCGGGCGCAGGCGGGCAGGACAGCCAGGATTGGGCAACCATGCTTTTAAGGATGTATGAAAGATATTGCGCCTCAAAGGGTTTTATATTTGAAGTCATCCAGCAGTCTTTTGGCGATGCCGGCGGGCCCGAAGGCAGAATAGGCACTAAATCTGCAACTCTGGCAATAAAAGGGAATTATGCCTACGGTTTTTTAAAAAAAGAAACGGGAGTGCATCGGCTGGTGCGCCAGTCGCCGTTTTCAGCCAAAAAATTAAGGCACACTTCTTTTGCGCTGGTGGAAGTTCTTCCTGAAATTTCAGATAAGCAGGAGGAATTGGAAATAAAGCCGGAAGAATTAAGAATTGACACTTTCAAAGCCGGGGGCCCGGGCGGCCAGTATGTAAATAAAACGGAGTCAGCCATAAGAATTACCCATTTGCCGACAGGTGTTGTAGTTGCCTGCCAGACAGAAAGATTGCAGGGGAAAAATAAAGAAAAGGCAATGAAAATCCTTGTTTCAAAGTTGCACCAATTAAAAGAAGCCAGCCACGAAAAAGAATTAAAAGAAATAAAAGGAGAGACAGTGTCAGCCTCATGGGGAAACCAAATAAGGTCTTATGTACTGCACCCCTATAAGATGGCAAAAGATTTAAGAACGCAGTATGAAACTTCAGATGTGGAAGGAGTTTTAGATGGCAATTTAGAAGAATTTATTAATGCCCAGTTAAAGATAATCCACGAATAGCAGCGAATTTTTATACGAATGGCAACGAATTATTCGTCGCAATTCGTAAAGTATTCGTTGCCATTAGTGGATTAATTATGATTAAATTTGACAATGTCACCAAAGTTTATCCTCCGGGAATCGTCGTTTTGCAAAACATTTCTTTTGAAGTAAAAAAGGGCGAGTTTGTGTCTATTGTCGGAAAATCGGGGGCCGGTAAAACAACTTTAATAAGGCTTATTTTAGGTCTTGAAAAGCCCACTTCGGGAGAAGTTTTTTTTGCCGGCCAAAATGTAGCCAGCATAAACGGGGCGGAGCTGCAAAAAATAAGAAGAAAAATAGGAGGAATCCATCAAGATTACAGGCTTTTGCCCGCAAAAACCGTTTTTGAAAACGTTGCGTATGTTTTAGCGGTTGAAGGCAAAAGCAATGAAGAAATAATGGAGGAAGTGCCCATGGTTTTAGAAGCAGTAGGGCTTGCCGATAAAACGGATAATTTCCCAAAAGAGCTTTCAGGGGGAGAGCAGCAAAGGCTGGCAGTTGCCAGGGCAATTGCCAATCATCCGGAAGTTATAATTGCCGACGAACCCACGGGAAACTTAGACCCCTATAATACATATGAAGTTATCTTAATGCTTGAAAAAATAAACAGGGCGGGCAAAACGGTTATTTTATCAACCCACGACCGGGAAATCATAAATAAACTTGGCAAAAGGGTTATAACAATAGAAAAAGGAGTAATAGTAAGAGACGAGGAAAGGGGAAGATTTATTATATGAGATGCAAATACAATGCGAATAATGCTAATCTACAAATATGCAAATTAGTAAATTAATTTATCCCGCAATTTCTTATAAGATAAATGGTATTTTGTTTTCGGTTCACAACGATTTAGGCAGGTTTTGTAATGAGAAGCAATACGGTGATGCATTAGAAAATTATCTTAAGAATAACAAAATAGATTATTCCAGAGAATTAGTATTGCCTCCTTCGTTTGAAAATGAATTAAAGGGAAGAAATAAAGTAGATTTTATTATTCAAGACAAAGTACTTGTAGAATTGAAAGCTAAAAGAATGATAGAAAGGTCTGATTACTATCAAACAAAAAGATATCTAAAAGCTTTAAATAAAAAACTGGGCATTATTGTTAATTTCAGAGATAAATACATTAAACCAAGGAGAGTTATTAATTCTGATGTTTCAGAATAACTATTCGCATATTTGCAGATATGCATTAAATTCGTAGATTTGCATCACATTTATGTTAACTAACCTGAAACGCGTTTTAAACTTTGCTTTTGCCGATTTTTACCGCCATAAGGGAATATCAATTGCCGGAATTTTTGTTTTAATAATAACAACCCTGTTGGTTACCTTTATTTTTTTCATGCAGGGCGTAAGCGATTTTTTGGTGACAAACATAAAAAATAAAATTGATGTTACCGCTTATTTTAAAGCAGATACGCAAGAGCAGGATATTTTAAGAGTCAAAGAAGAAATTTTGCAAATTTCCCCCGAAATAAAAAATGTAGAATATATTTCAAAGCAGAAAGCCTTTGAAGACTTCACTCAAAAGCACCGGGATAATGTTGTTTTGTCAAAAGCTCTTTTAGAGGTGGGGGACAATCCCTTTTTACCTTCTTTAAATATCAATACCACGGGCAGCGCTTTAGCTTACGAACAGGTTTCTGAAGTTCTCCAGAAAGAGCAATACAACCCCTTCATTGAAAAGGTTGATTTTTCCCAGAAAAAAGATACAATTGAGAAGATTTTTTCAATTACTTCATCAATCAAAAAATTCGGCATCGGGCTGGCGATATTACTGGTTTTGGTTGCAGTTCTGGTTGTTTTTAACACCATAAAGCTGGTAATTGACAGGGCTAAAGAAGAAATAAGCACAATGAAAATAGTGGGAGCTTCCGGATGGTTTATAAAATCTCCTTTTATAATACAGGGCGCCTTATTCGGCTTTATTTCTTTCTTTTTTTGTTTTTTCATCACCATTAGTTCAGTTTATTTCCTTTCACCCGCCGTTTTGGCCGTTTTACCCGGTTTTGTATTGTTTGATTATTTTTTAGAAAACCTTTGGATGATAATTTTAATCCAGCTGGGATTCGGAGCGGGGCTGGGAGTAGCGGCCAGTTTTATTGTGGTGAGGGAACATTTGAAGGTTTAAATAATCCACGAATGGCAACGAATACAGCACGAATGGCAACGAATATTTTAAAAAATTTAAAAATATAAAAAATCATTGCGGGGTGGTGCAGTGGTAGTCACGTCGCTCTCTGGAAGCGAAGACCTTGGTTCGAATCCAAGCCCCGCAGCAGACCTATGCTAAGTCAAGTGACTAGGTCCCCTCGACTATTTCGGGGGAAAAGTTCAAGAAAAAATCCCCAATCTTTTTTTGATTGGACGGCGGTGGTGTAATAACGCTCTAAACTTCCAGTTGTATTGCCCATTTGATTTACAAATTTATCTTATTATTTTAGAATAATTGGAGGGAAAAGTAAATCATTGTTAAATAAAAACCCACCATTTTATAGGTGGGCGATAAAGATAATTATCCACTTGACATTAAGATATAAAAGAATATAATCAAGACAATATGAACACTACCCCTGCTTCGGCAAGGGTAGTTTTTGTTTAGTTTTTATTATATAATCTTTGTATATGAATATATTTCAAAAAAATACTAAAAAAGAAAGGGTCGCTGTTTATATAGATGGCAGTAATTTTTATGGCTACTTAAAAGACGAAGTTATAAGTTTCCCGAAAGGTGTAAAATTTAATTTTAAGGGTTTTGTAGATTTCTTGGTTGGAGACAAAAGAGAATGTATTTCAAAAAGGTATTATACTGGTGTTTTTAGAAATCTTGACGGTAGTCAGAAGAGCGAAAGCCTTGTTAGTGGACAGCAAAAGTTTTTTTCAAAACTTGAAAATGACGGCTTCAAAATTAAGCGTGGTAGAATTATGCCGATTGGTAAAACTTATAAAGAGAAGGGGACTGATGTAAAAATTGCAGTTGATTTAATTGTTGGTGCGGTTGATGATATTTACGACACCGCTATTTTGGTTAGCTCTGATACTGATTTAATACCCGCTATTCAGTATGTAAAATATAAACAAAAAAAGATTGAATATATTGGTTTTGCTCACGCCCCATCTTTGGGAATACAAAAATATGTTAATTTTTCCATATTATTATTACCAAGAGATATAGAAAAATTTAAGGAAAATATATTATTATAATTATAAAACTATACTAAAATTTGAAACAAGAGCGTCTAATTCTATACGCATTGATTTCCAGTCAAAGGTTCGCAGTTCGTCCAAAAGGGGCAGCACTTCGGCAAGCTCAGTGCAAGCCGCGCATGGGCTAAGTCAAGTAACTAGGACGCATAGAGAACTTTTCCTTCGATGGCACACCGGCCGAGCGCCGTATCCAGACAAAAAAATGCCGAATAATTCGGCATTTTTTTGTTGCCGGAGTCCAGACCCCATGAGTCGGTAACTTTTTCCTAAAAATAGAGTTGAAAATTTGTCAAAAAAGGAGTAAATTAAAGCAAATCAACAAAGTTAGCGGAAAATAGTTTTATGAAAAATAAATCATCAAATAGAAATTTACACAAAGCAAACCAAGCGAAGAAAGACGAGTTTTATACCCAGCTTGTTGATATTGAAAAAGAGCTGAAACACTACAAAGATCAGTTTCGCGGTAAAGTTGTTTATTGCAACTGCGACGACCCATTTGAAAGTAATTTCTTTAAATATTTTGCTTCCAATTTTAACGAACTAAAACTAAAAAAACTTATTGCCACAAGTTATAGTGGATCTCCAATTGTTGGCAGACAATTAACATTGGATAAGATTGCAGGATTAAAGCCAAAAGGCAAAGAACCTTTTAAAATTGAAATTAATGAAGTGCCAGATATTGACGGAGATGGGGCAATAGATATTAACGATGTTAAAAAATTACTGGAACACAATAAAAATATAGCCACGCCATTAGTCGATGGTGGCGATTTTCGCAGTCCAGAATGCATTGAACTGCTAAAAGA
>ERZ1292644.1886-Hain-H14-01um-R2-1886-length-10167-cov-6_pt1 | contig 10167 bp, 21 predicted proteins | sample MGYA00564402_ERZ1292644 | MGnify/ENA primary metagenome ERZ1292644 (study PRJEB36523, sample SAMEA6512644) | groundwater metagenome | collected 2019-01-09 | study: AquaDiva: Metagenomics assemblies of 32 groundwater samples | reverse complement strand
GCCATCGCCGACGCCGCCACGGACACGGCGCTGCGCGGCGTCGTGAAGTGGCTGCGGGAACAGGGCGGGTGGCAGACACAGGAAAAGTATTGGTCAAAAAGATTCGCCACGACCCTAGAGGCCATACTGAACGAGGAGACGGTGAACCGTGGGTGAGACGATGACGCCGGAGCAGGTGCAACAAGCCCTTGAAAGCCTTGTACAGCCGACCGAGTTTCGTGACAGGCGGCAGGAGATAGGTCTTGGCTTGGCTCGCCACGATAAAGCCCTCCGCGCCGAGCTTGCCACGGAACGTGACTGGCACACTGAAACGCTCCATGCCGCTGAAAGTGCAGAGGCAGAACTTGGCGCGGCCCTGGCGCAGGTGGCGGCGCTGCGGGAGGCGCTTCGCAAGGAGGTGGTTGACCGCGTTACTGATTATGGGAAGGTGCCGCCCCTCCCTGTCTGGACGTGTGGCCACTGTAAAGCTTCATGGCGGGACGGCGAGCCGGAGCTGCACGAGCCGACGTGCCCGCTGGCCGAGGGCGAGACGGTCGCCGTGCTGGAGCTGCGGGAGAAGGCGCATCTGGGCTTGCTCCGCGAAGCCCTGCCTCTGCTGTCAGGCGGTTGGCACGAGCCGTTGGAGCGCGGCGTCGGTGCCTGCCTCGGTTGCCGGATACTGGCCGCGCTGGAGGTTACGCCATGACCACCGAAGCCCGTGCAGCCTTGGACGCCACTGTGCCACTTGTGACCCGTACCAAGCGCACCGTGCAGATTCCGTTATCGGGTACGGACTGCTTTGCGCTGCTACAGATTCCATATCCCCTGAGCGAGGGCAATTGGAACGAACTTGTGGCGTACCTAACCGTAACCAAGATGGCGCTAACGCACCACGCAGAGGAGGCCAAGCCATGACCGAAGCCGCCCTCGCCGCCGCGCCCACGGAGCCGCAGGAGCAGGGCCGTGGGTGAGACGACGGCGACAAGCTGCGTTTGCGGGCACCGTGCCAGTGAGCCAGTGTGCATTTGCGGGCACCATGCCGGTGAGCACGGGCAGGAGCGTGAGGTGTTCACCGACACAGCCTCACGGCGGGAACTCTGCATGGCGTGTCCAGGCTATGAGGAACCAGGGTATCCAAACGGAAAGGCGTGGCATCGGTTCAAGCTGCACCCGTATGAGCGGCTGCTGGCCGCAGGGGAGGTGAGCCGTGGTCAGTGAGACGAAAGGACAAACAATGGACCTAAAGCAAGGCGAAACCCTGGCGCGAGAAATCATTGAGCAGCTTGCGCCGTTCTGCGAACGCATTGAGGTGGCGGGGTCCATCCGGCGCAGACGGCCCTTCGTCCACGACATTGACCTCCTGCTGATCCCCGCAAACCCGGGCAAGCTCCTGGTGGCGCTGCAAGGCATCGGAGAGAAGCGACGCGGCGGCGGGAAGATTGAGGAGCGGCGGTACAAAGGCGAGCAGGTGGACCTCTACTTTGCCACACCTGACACGTGGGCTTGCCTGCTGCTGATCAGGACCGGAAGCGCAGCCCACAATATCAAGCTCACGTCCCTGGCGAAGGGGAGAGGTTGGCATCTGTACGCCAGCGGCGGCGGGTTGGTGAACGAGAAGGGTGAGAGGGTAGCAGGCGAGACTGAGGAGTCGTTCTTCGCCGCGTTTGGACTGCGGTATCTTCAGCCGTGGGAGAGGGAGCCGTGAACATGGACGCCATACGTGGCTAAGCGCGCAGCGGCCCAGGCGCGGCGGGACTCAGCGGGGGACGCGCTGCCCGTGCTAGTCGTCATGGACGCGCTGGATGATATGGTTGGTCAGTTTGCCTACCGCCGCTTGCGGCGACGCGGGAAATGGCACCAACTCGTGATGATGACGGGCGGCCTCTCCGCTCTTGAACACGCCTTTGACGTGCTGGGTTGGAAAGACCCCCACATCGTTAGGAATCCAAGCCCAGGCGCAATAGCGGCACTGGAGCGTTCTAAGAATGCCCAGGCTGGCCTGGGGCTGGGGCTCTGTCAATCCACGATGCCGATGCTGCGTCGCGTTCCTGGCGGTCAGTGCTTGCGCTATGACGGGCATCCCGATTTCCACATTGATTACCGAGGAAAGCGATGGGGATAACCATGTCCGCTGAGTCCGAGGCGAGCTTCCAGTCCCGCGTGGTCAAGACCGCGCACCATCTCGGTTGGCGCACCTTCGCGGTCCGCAGGTCTGCGGCGGTGTCGGCGAAGACGGGTAAGGTGGTGAGCTACGTTACCTCTGAGGGCTGGCCGGACCTGGTGCTGGTGAAGGGCAACAAGATTATCTTTTGGGAACTGAAAAGCGACCGTGGGGAAATAGAGCAGGAGCAGCATGAGTGGCTGACGGCGCTGGAAGCGGTGGAGACGGTCCACCAGGTCGGGTGCGTGCGGCCAAGGGACTTTGACCTGATAGAAGCGACGTTACGAGGTGAGCGATGAGTCCTGATGAGGAACGGAAGGCCACAAACGAGTCAAGCATTCCGACAAAAGAGCGGCTCGCACGAGATATAGAGGCACTTGCGAAGGCTCGGCGTGATCCTGAGCTTGCCCCGATGGTTCGCCGGGCGAGGGGTGGTTACTACGACGAGTACGAAAGTCCATTAGCGACTCCCATCACGCAACTTGTAGGCGACTTTCGCACGATGGGGTATGAGGGAATGGCGAGAAAGGCTATGGGCGGAAGGTGGGACGCAACGAAGGCGGAGTCTGACGCCTGGGCTTCCAGACAGACAGACCCAGAAATACGTCGGGTTATTGACAAGCTATTGAAGCAACGCTGAAGAGGCGACGTTGAAGGAGGAGCGATGACTGTCAAACAACCCGTCATAAGTCCGTTGGAGAAAAGTATCATGGTGCGTATGTACGGTGGGGACAAGATGGAAAGTCCATCTAAGGCTGAAAAGGCCGCCCTCCGCCGATTGTTACGCCTGGGCTACGTGAAGGTGGAATCGCGATGACCACCGAACACGAAGGGAAACTCCTCAGCGATCTCATAGATGCGCTGCCTGTGGAACGGCGTGTGGCCGTGGGGCGGTTTTGCATCGGCATGCTGAGGATTGGGGATAGCCAGCACGGTTTCAATCGCAGGGAGTGGCGTGTCATTGTAGAACTGATGAAGCACGTGATGCGGAAGGACTTCCTAGACGCGCTGAAAAGAGAAGTTGATGGGAATTAGACCGATGACCACCGACGCCATGCCCCCGCAGTCCGTCGTGGACGCGCTGGCGGCGATGAGGAAGCCGTGTCCTGAGCAGCCAGGCGCTACCGAAAAGTCCCGCCACTGGTCAAAGTGCATTGGGGGCTGCCGAGGCGCCGGCACCGTCCCCGCGCACCCGTGGCTGTGGGAGAAGTGCACGAAGCCGTGCCATTTTTACCTACCAGATTGCGGACTTTGTAGAGAGAATGGCGACTGTGACGGCTCCGGCACGCGTGTGCGGCGGGCGGAGACGGTGACGATGCCAGAATGGTTTGCGATGGCAAGGGAATCTGGTTGGCAGGTCTACCTTGATTCCTCACCCAGAGGATGTGAAGTCATTGTTTACCTGGATGACAAGCGATTGAGCCTAGTTGTGGGCAACGCAGGAGAAGAGCAGGAATCCCTGCTCCGCGTCCTCTACGCGGCGGAGCAGGCCGAGCGCAAGGCGGGCTTGCCGTGACCTGCCCGCGATGGGAGAGGACTAGCAATGCCTAATGCCGTGGACACCCGCGCGGCGACGTTCTTGGCGGCAATGAACGACGTCAAGGCAAACAGGCAGGGGAAAGGCTACACGGGGGCATCTCCTGAATACATTGATGCAGTCTCTGCGCTCGTCCGCGACCTGCTGGCCGAGGTCCACCGGCTGCGGGAGGCGATGGAGCAAGCCAACGAACAGCCAAGGGCGGTCAGGTGATGCCCTACCATCAGGGAACGGAGCCTCTGATACGCCAGGTTGGTGGGCAGTGAATCCTAACCTCACGACCTCAACCTACGGGAATGGTGGCATTTGAGAAGGGATAATCACCGTCACCTCACTTCCCCAATGCTTTCAGGCGGGCGTCTATGGCGTCCAGCCGGAAGAGCACCACGTCAATCTTCCCGTACTGAAGCTGTATGAGGGCAGAGCGTTCTTCACCCTTAGCCTGGGCCAGCTCAATGCGTTCCAGGCGTGCATTGAGCTGGCCCCACACAATGCCAATGAGCATGATGAGGCCCGCAAGCATGGCCCCCAAGAGCCACTTTGCCAAGTCGTTATTTGGCACTTTCAGGCTCACTTGGTTTTCCTAGCCTCTCAGTCTACGTGTTTTCGCCACGATATCTAGCGGGGTAATTTGCCAACACGTACGTGGAACCACGTAGACTCTACCACCATACCTGACTCGTGTTCCATGCCGCGATCACAACGAGGGCCACCGTGCATACCTTGAGGATTCGGGGAAACCGCTCCAGGAGCAGTCCTATCGGTAACGCCAGGGCCAGTTTGAGCAGCATGGCCTCATTCAGCCCCAGGTGCGCCACCGCTAGCCGATACACGAGCGATGCCTCTATGCTCCCAGCGCGAACGGCAAGAACCGTGCTGACGGCATCGGCAGCGTTGGCGACCAGGAAAGCCCAGATTATGGCGGATCCGCCTCCTTCAATATCGGTTGATCTCTTACGGCGTGGGCGGCTTGTCGCCGTTGCCCAGCTTCATGCCCATCTACGCGCTCGGCTTTCGTGACGCAAACCACCAGCCCAGCATGAGCGCGACCATGCTCACGTACCAGTCCGGCGGCATCGCCTTGTCCCGCACCGACGTGTAAGCCACCACGCCGCTCACCACGCCGAAGCCCAGCCAGGTCAGCGTCGGGCGCACCAGGCCGCGCAGCAGATCAAGCATCATGCGCCTCCTAGATCAGAATGAGACCGGAACTCAGGCTGTACGTGCCTACGCCCGTGACCGGAAGGGTTATCGGCTCACCAAGTTCAACAAAGCGGTCTTGCTGCGGCTCAAACAGTTTTGCCTTGCCGTCCGAGAACACAATGATGTTGTAGGCGTGGCCCGCCGAGTCATCCTTGACGATGCCCACAGCGGTCGTGTTGTACCAGATACTCCCGTCGCTCTTGAACCGGAGGGCGAAGTCATCGCAGTCCAGGCGGTCGGGCCACCCCAGCATCTTGTTCGTCTCGTTGTCGGCGATGATGCGCTCCCAAACCTCCCTATTGTACGTCCAATACTTTGAGTCCAGCGGGGTAATTCGGACGCCAGCCGCCCGTTGCTGCCCTAACAGGTCAAGGATGGCTTGGCTTACCTGCATAACAGATAGCTCCACGACAAACGGATAGATTTCGTAGGCGAGCTTTGTGCTCGTCCACCATTTCTCCACGCGGTCGTTGAACCAGGGGCGGAGCCAGTCCAGGTTGCGGTCGTCAGGCATCGCCTTGTCCTTTACAGCGTGTGTGTCACCTGCATCTTCTCCAGGTCTATCACAGCCTTCGCCGGCATGATGCCCATGCCCAAGGCAACCCATTTGGCTTGCCTTTCAACCGAAAGGCCCGCAGCAATCATCGCCCGCAGCCGCTCCTGCGCCACGATGGGGATCATGGTCGTGATAGTGGCGGGCCGGTGCGTGGTGGTCACTTCTTCTCCGTGCCTTTACTGCGGCGTCCTTACGCTATAGATTGAAAGCCGAGGTCTTCCATGTGTTGCAGGAGTGTGTTGAATTTCGTGGTGATGTCCGCCAGTGTTCCGTCAGCATTGATGATGCCCGCACGCTTTGTTACAGGTGTTACATTGAAAAAACCAATACTTGCGCCGGCCGCGCCGCTGAACTGCATGTCGTACCCATTAGGCGAAATCTGTATGACGTTGCCCGCAGTGACCTGGACGATAGGAATGTCCGCACTATTGGCCGCGTTTCTGGCCGAGATGTTGACCGCGTTGGGAATCCGAACTGCGCCCGCAGCCGCTGGGTTCGTGCCGAGCGCGATTGAGGTCAGCGCGGGCTCCATTGTCCACGCGGGGATACCCGCCGCGACTCCCACTACGCCCGTCGCAATCGCCAGCCTCCTCAGCACCGTCGTGCTGCTAGCGTAGAGCATGTCCCCCGCCGCCTGCGCGTTGAACTGATGCGACGTGCCGTCCGAAAGCTCCCACTCGGCCTGAGTGAGATCAGCCCCTACCGTCTTGTGCAGAAACTCATTCGCCACTTAGCGGCTCCAGATTCTCGCCGGGCAGCTTGAGCAGCCCTAGCTTCCCCTGGTCCAACATTTCCATCATCCATTCGTAGGCGCGTTTGGAGCCATCCAACTGAGCGAGCTTTGCCTGGGCCGCTTGAACATTCTGCTGGGCCGCCATCACTGCCTTTGTCGTTGTCCAGATGGCGGCGTCCAACGCCTTGATCTGCATCTCAAGCCATGCCTTCGTGATGGTCGCCTGCTCGTTCGCCATTGCTCACCCTACAACCTGAATGCGCCCTTCACGTCCGCCAGCCGCGCCTGCACCGCCGCCACGTCCGCGTCGTCCACTACGATAGAACCACACGGGGCGAACACCCCATTTCTGAGCAAAATTCCGCCCATCATCACGCCGTTGCCAAACGACCAATCCTCGCGCACATCCGCAGCCGTAAACGGCAAAGCATGGTCCACAATGATGAGCGATGCGGACTGATTTTCTCGCCGCGCCAAAGGGTCCCAGCGCATCACTCTGGCCTTCTCTTGCCGGAAGAGTGGGTCCGCACGCTTATTTTGAACCCCCACCGATTCAAGTGCGGCCTGCACGATGCTAGCGACGGTGAAGACCGTCCGGCCCGCCGCATCTGTCTGCTCTAGAATCGGGAACAGAAAGACAGCCACGACTCCTCCCTTACGATACCGGCGGTTGCCAGACATGGAGATAATTTGCGCCCATAACGTCGCTGCCGCTGGGCGAACCAAGCAGCGCGCCCATAACGGTCACACTGGTGATGGTTGCCCCAAGGTTGGCGTCAAACGGCTGGACAGCTCCTGCCGTTGGCCCAGTTCCTTCTCCGCCGATGATTAGCATTCCTGTCCTGAGATATAATCCGGCACTGGGGGTTTTGAGGGCCAGAATGCTGCCTCCATTGTTAGCTGATACCGTGTCGCCGCACCACTGTACAGTCGCCCGGACTACCCCTGCGTTGAGCTTGAGGCCAACTTTCGCGCCCGTTGCTCCACCAGTCGTTATGCAGCGCACGCTTGCGGCTGCCATGAACGGGTCTGTATCTGGTATGCTGATGCTGGATACTGCCACCAGGTCGGTGTCGCTTGTGCTTGTGGAGGTGACTTCGGTCGTGGTCTTGCCGGTCAATACCATGCCGCTGACGGTGCCCCATGCCGGATTTGCCGCTACTCCGTTCGTCTTGAGAAATTGGCCGGATGTCCCGGCGGCCAGGCGGTTCCAGTTGGAGCCGTCCCGGTAGATGATATCTCCCTGAGCAGGGGTAACCGGCGTATCTACTAAGTCCCTGGCGGCGGTAGCGTTGTGGAATTGAAGCCTAGTCCCGTTGCGCTGTAAATGTCCCGCAGTACCAGGAGCTCCCGCCACGTCGCCGAACAGAATCTCGTTGGCCTGCACGTCCAGGCCGTCGCTGAACTGCACCGCTCCGTCCAGGCCCTTCAGGAAGCGCGGATTGTCCTTGACGGCCTGATTCCAGATCGCCGCCGTGATGACATCGCCCGTGGCCCGCGTCGTTTCCACTACCCAGGAATGCTCTCCCGATACCATCCCAAGAGCGCGTAACCCGTCGTGATTCAGCACGTTCTCAAAGCGCTTGTCAAACCAATCGGGGTTTTCCTTGAAAAGCTGCTGTAAGTCCTGTGTGCGCCCCGCCACCTCCGCCCGTGTAAGCCCAGGAGTCCACGACCGTAGACGCCCGTCAGGGCGCTCTAGGAGCGATGCTTCCAGCGCCGCCCGGTCGTCAGGATAGAGCACATGGATAAGACGTCCGCCCACGAGCGCATTCCAGCAGGAGTGACAGCGGAAAAGTGGCGTCCCAGGGTCTCCATACTCGGCCCCGACGCAACCAGGCAGGGGACATGGAACGAGCCAAGCCCCCTGTTCAATGAAGGCTACCGTGGTGATGTCTTGGGCCTCGTCGTTGGAAACAGGCACGTTGCCGCGCGGCCTCGTGAGAAGCGCCGTCGGTCCCTTGCCATCCTGCATGTCCTGGGCGCGCAGGATTTTATTGTCCAGCATAGAAGCGATCCAGCGTTCCATCAGTACGCCAGCCTTGTAGTCTCGCCAAGCCTTGATGTTCCAAGAACGAAAAAGTCGCTGAACTGCTCCGCATCGCTCAAATCCCACTCCGTCCAGTGCTCGGCGCCGCCGTCCGGCGTGATGGTGTGGCGGATGTGCTCAATGAAGAAGTCCCTGCTCAGTCCCAGCTTCGTGTCGTTATTCGCCGTCACCGTGATGCGGTCGCCAACGTCGCGGATGAGCGCCGCATGAAACATCGTCTGGTTGCGGTTTGCGCTGAAGCGCATCCTGAGCATCGGCTGCGGGTCCTTGCCGACGGACACGATGAATCGCGCCCAATCGTCCGCCTCTTGCGAGGTCGGAATCCAGGGGGGACGCTCCGGGAACATCCTGTCGCCAAACGCAGTCTTGCTCGTGGCGTCGCTGTAGAGCACGGTCACGGGGTCCGTCTGCGAGACGGGCGTCCCCCGCGCCTGCGCGAAGGTGATAAACCCGTCCAACGTAGCATGGTTATTAGTCAGCGTGATTTCCATGCTGTTGCCTGTTTTGACGACGGCTACCGCGATGCTGGCGGAGATATTCGTTCCGCTCCCATCGCTCGCGCTGTTTACCAGGAAGTCCGTCGTTACGACGGGCGTTGTCCAGGCGTCCACGCCCACATCCTGGGTTAGCGAGTCCTTGACCGGATATCGCGCCGTGAAGGTTCTCGTGCCGCCGTTGCGCGTAATGGTTGGCGAACTCGCGCCCGTCTCCGGGTGTGTCCACAGGACGGCCAATGCCCCCACCGTGAAGAGCTGCACGTCCGTCTCCGCGATGTTGAATATCGTGGGGAGCGGGTCGTCCTGTGTGATGCCTGAGTACGGGTTGGTTGCACCCACCGCATCGCTGAACGTCACCTGGCTTGTGAGCGCCGTGCCCGAAAGCCGCGCCTGCCGGTTCTTGAAACCTATCTTCCCGTCCGCCGTCTCATACAGGAACCCCAGCTCCGACTTTTCAATCTCCCGCGCGGCCTGCAGCGCGTTCTGGCGGCCCACCCACCAGCGATTGAACGTCGTGAGGCCGGTATCAAGGCTACGGTCCGCCGCAGCCCAACCCGCCGCGTCCAACACCTTGCCAATCGCCAAGTCAGAGCGGTAGGCCGTCTGCATCGCCACGTCTATGTCGCGCGCCGCGAGAATGGAGAGCGGCCCCACAGCTTCCAGGTTCGCCACCACGTCGCCGCTGACCGATGGCACAGGTATGATATTTTCAAGGAATCCTGCCCAGAGCGCGTTGTCATTGAACACGATGGGGAAGGTGTAGGGGAACGACCCGCTGCCGGCCTGGACGCGAACCTTGCGCCCAGGCAGAATCAGGCCCGTGAGCGGACTGCTGGCGTTGAAACTGCTATAGTCCCCGGAGCGGTTATCCAGCACGATGCTACAGCGCCCCGCAATGGAGAATCCCGCCGTCTGTGAGGCGCGGTCGCGGCCCCGATCTATCACGATACGCCGGACACGCGAAAGTGCGATGGTCTCCCCGGTATCGGTAAATACATTATTCCCACTCCAATCAATTCCAACAGAATACGTTGCCCTTACCACGGAGCACCGCCTTGTGGTACAATGACGGTATGTTCAAGCCATGCCGCCGCTGCGGGATAGAAATAAAAACCGTTGGGAACGGACGTTTTTGTTTGTCCTGTGCTCCACTGCACGCCACTGAATCTTCTCGCGACAACTCTGCGAAAGAACGATTGTTGAGGCCGGAGTTGAATAAGGCGCGACAGGCCCGTTACCGCGAGATACATAAAGAGGCACTTAGGCAACACGCAAAGACCACCTATTCCCAGAGAATAGCGTATCTTGACCAACAGCATAGCCAATATCGTTTTGGCGGCCTGAAGCAAGCTGTGCTTGAACGCGATGGATATCAGTGTGTGAAATGTAAAACGCCTTGGCAGCGTGGAGAAAACAGAGTTGTTATTCATCATATTGACCACGACAAAATG
>ERZ1292644.1885-Hain-H14-01um-R2-1885-length-10173-cov-4_pt1 | contig 10173 bp, 14 predicted proteins | sample MGYA00564402_ERZ1292644 | MGnify/ENA primary metagenome ERZ1292644 (study PRJEB36523, sample SAMEA6512644) | groundwater metagenome | collected 2019-01-09 | study: AquaDiva: Metagenomics assemblies of 32 groundwater samples | reverse complement strand
GAAAAAATGGATAACATTGTTGATTTTTATTTTGTGTATAAATATTGTAAATGCTCAATCTAAATTCAATGATATTTTGGTTAGAGGAGAAGTTCATTTAAAAAATCAATCTATTTATTTTAATCACTCGGATTTTGCTAATTGTAATTTAGATACAGTTGGTGGTAAATTGACTTGTGGTACAGATTCTGGTGGGTCTGGTACAACTTTTAATTATGGGAATATCACAGAGTTTTTTGGGGACCTACAAATCAATAGTAGCATATTGAGAATAGGCAATCTTTCAAATTTAAATGTAAGTAATGCAACAACTGCCTCTAAAATGAATTGCGCAGGCACGTATGGTGGTCCTGATACTGATTTTTGCACAGATGCAACAGGGGGTTCTGTCATCACCAATAAATCCAATGTGAACTTCACAAACATAATTGCTTTGGGGTGGATAAACGTGACTGGTGATATCAACACAACAAAAACCGTTTATGACAACGGAACTATAAATAAGTCTGTATCTCTGAATTTATATAATAAAAGTATTTCCCTTAACTTATACAACCAATCAATATCTTTAGTAAACTATAACCAAAGCATATCTCTTGATTTGTACAATAGTTCAATCTCACTTAATCTCTACAATCAATCAATATCTTTAACAAGATATTTGACGACAGTAAATTTTACAGATTTAAATATAAGTTCTTTTTATGTAAGATTCAATATTACTTCTAATTCAAGTTTAATCATTAGTTTAGGAACTGTATTTGACAATGGAACTTTAAACAAGTCAATTAATCTAAATTTATACAACAAATCTGTTTCATTGGATTTGTATAATCAGAGCATATCTCTAGTAAATTACAATCAATCAATTTCCCTCAACCTTTACAACCAAAGCATCAGCCTAACAAGTTATTTCATCAATCTTACAACAAGAATATTTGATATACTTTACGTCAAGGATTTTGCCAATTTCTCAACAGCTAACTTCACTAATTTAACCGCCAAAAACATAACAACAATAGACATATTCACAGGCTCGATAAATGGAACGCCATTGAATTTATTTAATAGAAGTATATCATTGAATCTTTACAATCAAAGTGTCTCTTTGGTGAACTACAATTCTTCTGTTTCTTTAAACAATTATTTAATCAATGGCACCGACAGGAGAATCAACCAGCTTAACATCAGTTCTAACACTTCAATGACTATAAACAATTCTTTTTACTTCAACACTTCACGAGCATCTGGAGAGATGAAAAGATTCTATACAAACGAAACCTGTTTCATCATAGAAGTTGGAGCAAATAAATTTTCAATATGTTAAAATGGAATTAATAAAACTCAATTTAAAGGAAAATATTACCAGATTTTATGCCAGAGATAGGATAAGATTCTGCAAAACCGAAAAAGAATTTAAGAATTTCAGCAAAAAAGGCACATTGGCAATATTGGTGATAGAATGAAAATAATGATGTTGATGTTAATCTTAATGATTGGATGCACACCCATGGTAACAAATAAGGCAACTTTTGAATATAAAAACATAGTTAGGAATTGTGATTGTGGAGCTATGAACTTCAATACAGAGTCGTTTATAAAGTATGATTATTCATACTATTGCATAGATGATAGTATCACAATAAATGGCACGGTTTTTTATCATGGTGAAATGCCAAAATTGAAGTTCAATGATTCATGTGGTCCTATGGAATTTATTTATGAAAAGGATTATATGTCAGGAATTAGTCAGATTTAAAAAATGAAAAATGAAGAAAATAATATTATTAATGATGGTGATGGTTTTGATAGCTGAAAGCGTGTTTGCAGCAAACGAAAGAAGGTTTTATGATGAGTTTGCAGATTTAAACTTATGGTCTAATGATGCACAAGGCGACTGGTCAGCCTCTGGAGGATTATTAAGGGCAGGGACAGGGTATGTATCAACATGCACAGCAGGAGGCTCTAATATCACATTTGCTTCCAATCTTGATTTGGACAACTGCACTTCAAATTCCATAAACGTAAACTGGACGCAAGCCGAAATTGGCACGATGGACACGACAGATTGCCTTCGCTATCAATATTCAACAGATGGCGGAACTACTTGGAGTGCATTGACTTTGGCTTTCTGCGACGATTCCCCAAAAAATGCAAACGGAGTTTCACTCAACGCACTTTCTCCACTTTTCAAATTCAGGTTTGTCTGCCAATTAGCCGATGCTTCTGGAGAGGGCATGAACATCCCCACGTTCAACATAAGCTGCAACACGAACGATGCACATCAAAATACAAATTTTTCACAGACCGAGAATGTAAACATTTCAATAGAACAATACTTTGGTAATTTTAATCATTCAAGGAACACTGGATATAGAGTGGATGCAGAAAAAATATACTCTTACTTTGACTTCAAAATGCTTATTGCGTTTACAGAGTCGATTTACATCAATTACACAGTGAATTTTGACAAGAACATTTCCAGTGAAGTAAATTCTACAAATATTTACACAAAAAATCACCAGAAATATTATCAGCCGGAGTTTGTTTGTTCTAACTCTTCTAACAGTGCAACAGGAGAGATTACCCAAAGGGTTCTAAAAGACCCATACAGCATCATATACGAAGTCAAGTATGATTTAAGCAATTTCGCCATCAACAGCAACATAACATGCAGCGACCCTATTTATTCTGAGCCAATAGTTCCAGCTTTGTCATGCAATGCTCCGCATGTCTGCACTAATCTGACTTTTTACAATGGTACTCTGACATTGAATATAAGCTCTACCCTCAAAGACAAGACAAGAATGTATTTTCCGTTTGACATAAGCTCAAATGAATCTTCTACTGCTTCCGACAATTGCACTCGGCAAGGTTTATCTTTTAGGGTTGAGGACTTGATGCAGAAATCCCGCAATGCGACTTGCACGAGGGGAGGTGTAAACATAACAGATATTGGGTTGGGATATGGAAAAGCAGTGACTTTTTCGGGTGGCGGTTTTATTAATGATACATCTGTTACAGTTGATATTACAAGGGCAGATTATTGTGTTTGTTTTTGGATGCGTCCGACTGCAACAACAAATGGCCAAAGATTGTTTGTTATTTATGATAATTCTACAAATTATATTACTGTAACAAAAGATTCAACAGATGACCTTGCGTGGGGTGATGTTCCAAATAATGCTTCTGGCACTCAAAATATGACCACCACAAACACAGGGGCTTTTTGGGAAATTGGTTCAATTCAGCATGTTTGTTTGAGTGCAAGAAGGTTGCAACATTACAGGGAAATATTTGTAAATGGTACAAATTATACTAGTAATTTAGTTCCAAAAAGTTCTACTGTTGGTATAGGTACAAATAAAGGATCGTTTTTCGGGGCGAGTAATGCTATGAACAATTTGTATAACGGTGCATTGGATGAATTTATTGCTATGAACGCTTCTTGTGATAATGCAACTGTTCAGAGGATTTTTCGAAATGGAACACGGGAAGTAAGTGGTTCTTATGAATTCAATGTATCGTCAGCTGTTTATAACACTTTTAACACTTCTATCTTGCAGACGGGAAACTTAACACCTTTGGCTACTTTTATGTCGAGTAAGCATTCCTCTTCAACATGCCCTTCTGGATTGACAAGTTGCTCAAGTGATTTTGGGGATTATGGCACAGAAATTTCAACAGACAGCATAAACCAAAATGCTCCAGAAGGTAGCCAATGCGGTTGTTATAAAGTTGTGTGGAAAAATGGTTATGGCAACAGGACTTTTTATCTTAAATCCTTTACAGTCAATACAACAAATGTTGCAACAGATTCTTGCACTTATTCAAGCGGTAACTGGAATGTGGATTGTGGGGATAACTGCATTATCTCCTCGTCAGTTGACTTGAACAGCAATAATCTATACATCACAGGCGGACCTGGACAATTTACGATAAGAGCAAGAATCTCGGAGATTGGAGCAGACTCGTACAATAGAGGGACAGGTTGTGAAGTCAGGTGCGAGAATAACGCTTGTATAGAGGATTAAACAAAAGTTTTATAAAGTATAAAAATAAGAAAAATAAAATGAAAGCAATAGAACAAATAGCTCAATATGGTGTAATTAAGGAATTTCCCTCTTGTGAAAATTGTGGTAAAACAGAACAAGAAATGAAAGAAAAAAGTGGTAGAGCTTTTTTAATGGGAGTTAGAGATAAATTTGTGTGTGGTGAATGTGTAACATTAATTATGACACCAAGACAATGTAAATGTGGAGGGATGTATACCTATGATAATAAATTTTGTCCAAATTGTGGAGTAAAAATATGACACTTATAATATGTCCTAGATGTCAAGTCAGAATAAGTGTGGCAAATAATTCTGGTGACCATGTACATCAATGTAATTCTGGTCAGGATGTTTTAGACCAAGAAGATGTTTTAATTAAGGGTGCATGGACAGATTATACTGGCTCTGATTTTACCAAAAGAACAGCAACACCTAATATCATGTGGCAAAATACAAGTAATAAATTAATGGGTACAGATGAATGGGTTAGAGATAATACTAAGGTTGTGCCTTATACAATAAGAGGTAACAATGCTCAAATCAATAGGCAAAGACAACACTTGGAATATATTGAAGACATAAAAAATGTTCCTCAGGATACTGATTTCTAGATTATATAATCTAAAACAAATGTTTAAATATTAATATATTAAATATATTTTTAAAATATTTAAAAAAGGTTGATATTATGGAAAAGCGAGATGAAAAGGGCAGAATAATCGTTGCTGAAAATGTGCAAATTGTATTTAATGCTGAAATTGAGGTAAATGATGAGTGAAACAGTTTTAGAGCAACCACAACCTTTACAACAAATAAAGGAAGGTAAGGTAAATGTAAGTGGTATTGCCATTAGAGAAGGTAAGTCTAGAAATAATATAAAATATACAAGTGAAGAGCTTGATAAGTTTGCAACAACATTAACCAATAGACCAATTCTAAAAGACCATGATGCGAGGGTAGATAATGCTGTTGGTCTTGTAACAAATTCATTTTCACCAGACAAGGGGAAAACAGTTCATTATACAGGATGGGTTAAAGAAGATGGGACTAAAGTTCTGGAAAAAATTCAGGATAAAAGAATTAAAGAGGTTAGTATAGGAGCTTTGGCTACTATTGTCAAAGAGTCTGATGATAGTGATGTTTATATGGCAACAAAAATGATGGGTGTGGAGCTTTCTTTGGTGCCAGTTCCGGGTATTGTAGGAACTTCAATATCACAAGCTTTAGAATCAATCAAAATAAATGGTAAGCAAAAGTTACCTATTGTAGAAAGTATAAATTTATTTCAGGTGATGGAAATGGAAGATGAATTTAAGTGCAAAGATTGTGGAAAGACATTCAAAAATAAACCAGCTTTGGATAGTCATTATGAGGAAGCTCATGAGAGTGTAAAAACTCTTAACAAAGAAAGTTATGAAAAGCATGTAACTGCTCTTAAAGAAATGGGAGTTGTGGTTAAACATAGCACTTTCGAAGGATATGAATCAGAGGTGAAGGGAAAAATGGACGAAAAATTATTGCAAGAAAAGGATGCTGAATTAAAAAAGCTCCAAGAAGAAAATGCTGCTTTTAAACAAGAGAAAAAAGAAAAAGCAGTTGCAGAATATAAAAAATTAGTAGAGGAAAAGGGGATTCAAGCTAAGGATGTTTCTGGAATGACTACAGAAGTTATTGAAAACCTTAACGGGCATTTGAGAGATATTAAGGTAGACTTGACACAATCAAGAATTCCTCACGTTACTCAAACAGGTAGAGGTCATATTACAGAAACCACAAAGTATGGTACTCCTGCTCTGGTAACAGAAGAGGGTTATATTGTAGAAAGGTCAGACAATGGTAAATATTCCATAAGTTGTGACCCAGCAAAAATGAAAACCGAAGGAATAAGATGGAAATTAAATAAAAATCCATCTCCAGGTTATATTTAATTGAGGTGAATGAAAAATGGCAGGTGCAGGAATAGGAAACCCAGCAGGAAATGTTACATTATGGGATTTTGGAACTCCAAAAATAATAGGAGGTTATGCTAGAAGTAATGTTTCTGGGGGAGCTTTTGTTTTTGGCTCAACAGCAAATGGAGTAGTAAGCTCTGGAACAAATTCATTTATTGCAGGAAGTTTATTATTTACTACGGATGCAAGTGGGGCTCAATTTAATGGAATTGCAGTAACAGATGTAGGAAGCAATAATCCTATTTCAGTTGCTCTAGGTGGAGTAATGATATTACAATGTGTTGGTTCAGTAATTGGTGGACAACCAGTAGGATGTGAAGGAACAAATTCAGTAACAACACTAGGTTCTAGTGTAGTTCCAGATGCAGCCACAAATTGGGGTCCAGCAGGTAAAAAAATTGGACGAGCATTATGTGATGGTGCATCAGGTGGATACGCCGTTATCTATATTAATCCGTGAGGTGAATAAAAATGAGTGAATTACAATATGTCAAAGAATTGCTTTCAACAGCAACAGGGACGCAGGGAACTTTATTAATACCCAGAAAGATTTATGACACTTTAATTGATGAGGCATTAAAAGTTTTAATACCTCGTTCAGAAGCAGGTTGGTATTTTGGACCTGGAGACATCCCAGGAAGTTCCATTGACCTTGACCTTGTATCGGAAAATACACAGGCTGTTAGGTTAGTGCCAGAAGGGTCAGAAGTAACTCTAGATAAGGCTGGTTATTCAAACACAAACATGAAGCCTTTAAAATATGGTGTGGCCATTAGAATAACAAGAGAACTTCTTGAAGATGGTAAATGGAATATGTTACAACATAATATCATGTTGGCAGGTAGAAGATTTGCTGAACAGGAAAATAAGCTTGTTATAGTTGCACTAGATGGAGCAGCAAACACAGTTACAGGTGGAGCAGCAATAACTGTACCAAATATAACAAGAGCAATGCAATACCTCAATGATTCAGATAAGATTCCAACAACTTTTGTGGTTGGTATGGAAGTCCTTAACGATTTGAGGAATACAGACACTTTTACCGATTTTCAAAAGATTGGTAACACAGATATGCTGACCAAAGGATTCTTGGGCAATATTTTTGGTATGAATGTTTTGCAAGTAAGCACAAATGCTGGAATGACAACAACTAGTTCCTATGTGTTTGATAACAGGTATGCTTATGCAATTGCAGAAAAGCGACCTATTACCATTGAGAACTTTGACTTACCAACATATGATATGAGTGGAGCAGTATGCACTCAAAGAATTGTAGTTACTGCAATAAGAACAAACGCAATAGCAAAAATAACAACCACGTAAGTGGTTTATTTTTTATTTTTATATTCACATAGCTTGAAGTTGGTTTTAACCAATGAGGGCGAGGTAACTAAAAATGGTAGATACTGGAACTGGATTTACAGGTGTTAAGAGAAGTCATGGTCTTTGGACTAATAAAGTATTATTAGGTGGGTCAGCTTATGACCAAACAGCTGGTGCTGTTGTTGAAATGGCTGTATCAGGAACACAGGCAACACATTGGGTAAATGGTACAATATCAGGTGTAAATATAACAGCTACAGGTTCATTACTAGCTCAAACACAGCAATTTAATAATACAGGAAGCCCATTTGCAGGCGGAATAGTTTATCCATTTACAACAAGAGCAGTATGCTCTGGTGGGACTTGGGTAAATTTATCAGGAAATGCATTGGCAATGGGTTCACCTCAAATTGTAGCAGCACCGGCTATTGGAGTTGCTCTTGCAACTGCAGGAAGTAATTCAACAGTTCAGACATTAGTTTATGGTGTGTATCCAATGATTGCAGAAGGTACAATATTGGCAGGTGCACCTGTTAAACATGGTGTTGGTGCATTAATGAATACAGTTCTTGATGCGGGTTCTCCATCATTTGGAGTTGTAGGGCAAGCATTAAATGGTGTAGGTTCAGAAGGAACATGTTTGGTATTCGTAGGAAAAGGAACATCTCATTAGTCAAGATTATTAGTATGGTGAAAAAATGGCACAAGTTCAAATAGTTCCTTTTATAGCTAAGATTACCCATTCTCAATTATGGGTGGGTAGTCCAGCTGTCCCTATTAGTGGGTCAAATATGGAAGGCAGAAAAGAAATGCTTATTACAGCTAATGCCGGGCAAGTATTATTTCTAGGTAGTGCAGGTGTTACAATGAATAATGGCACACCTTTGGCTATTGGAGATAATATGTCGGTGCCATTTGCAGGAAGTGTTTTCATCTGGGGAGTTGGAAGTGGAACAGGAAGTACAGATGTAAGAATAATGGAGTTTGCTTAAAAATGTTAGGATTAGTAAAGACAAAACATTCAGGTAATACATTTAATAAAGATATCATTATTAAGTTAAGTGATATCGCAGGGGTAGGTCGTCTTTCTGTTCAAGATGCTGATGGGGCAACTGTTTGGAGTGTTGATTCTAAAGGAAATGTAAGAAAGAGAGGTCAGGAATTGAGGATATGATTTATGAAAAAAATATCGTTTCTATTATTAATTTTATTGGGTTTAATAGTTATACCTCTTGTTTTTTCTGAAGTTACATATGATTTATTTTCACAAGATGCTTATGCAATTCTTACAACTACTTCAGTGAATTTCAGTTGGAATGTTAGTTTCACCAATGTGTCATTAGATTTAGGTAATTCTTTAAATTGTAGTGTATGGAATAGGTCAAGTTCTGGTGGTGTGGCATCACAATTATTTGCAGATTTAAATGTGACTAATGCAACATTTGCCAATAGAACAGCATCTTTGGCAGAGGGTCGCACATATTGGTATATTAATTGTTCAACAAGGGGATTAAATGGAAATGAAAATCTTTCTTTTAAAAGTGATGAAAGAGTATTGGATATTGACCTAGATTATTTTACATTATCTCTTGGTGCAAATTCTGTAATTAATTTTACTCTTGATACAGGAAAGATTGTAGCCAGTAATAATATTAGTACATCCCAACATTTATTTGTTACAGGTAATATTACAACTTCGGCAGGTATCAAGGCATCAGCTAATATCACAACATTGGCAGATATATCAGCACTTGGTGTTGTTACAGGAAGCAAAGTTGGTGTTAATGCTTCTTTACCTCTTGGAAAAACTTTTACGGTGTTTGGTTCTACAAATTTGACAGCAAGGGATAATAAACCCTTTGATGTTCTTCTGAGTGATGAGGGATTAAATATTACTACAAATATTACGATTGGACGAAGAGGTGTGGGTATTAATATGACCATGTATGCACCAAATGGGAGTGCTTATCTATGTGGTATTAGTAATACAGGCTCTTTGAATTGTACTTTTAGAGGTTAATATGGTAGATTTAAAAACAATAGCAGCATATATTACAATACCTTTGACTGCTACTGTGTTAATCTTACTTGGTTTAGTGTATCAACCAGAGTCTACTCACTATTGTGAAAGTAAACAGATTAAGTCTTATTGCATGTCCACATCGACTTCTAGATGTTATCTGACAGAAAGTAAAATCAAGAATTATAAAGAGTGTAATGAAGGTTGGAAAAAAATTCCAGTATATCAGAATCCAGATATAAAACTACCTTGTGCAGATGTGGCTGTTATTGCTTATACAGATATTGGTAAGTTTTATTGTGATGGCATTGGTGAGGGTGCTAATTGTGTAAAGTGGGAAGATTTGTTAGGGTGATTAAAAGTGGGTTCCTGGAGTTTGGGTTCTGTGAGTACAGCTTTAATAAATTTGATTCCTAATGTTCCTACTTCAATTTCTGGAGCCCAATTATTAGATTTAGTTGACAGAAGACGTCTTCAGATGGAAACATGGACAGGGGCTACAATTGGTTCTGTGGGTATTGCAGAAACTTATCAGCCTGCTTTGGTATCCTTATCTGCTGCTGATTTGTTAAGATTTATGCATTTACAGGGTGGTGATACATCTATTGATAATATCAGGATAGGAAATGCTATGTTAGAATCAGCTAAAATGTTTGAAGAAAAAGGAATGAAAGAGTTAAAGGCTCTTGGACATAAAATTTTATATTATAAAGCATGGGGTTGATAGAAAATGGTAATAAAGAAAAAAGTAATAAAAATTATAAAAGAAACAAAAGAAGAACTTAAAAAACGCTTACAAGGTACGACTGCACAAACCGCAGCCG
>ERZ1292644.601-Hain-H14-01um-R2-601-length-23338-cov-4_pt2 | contig 10177 bp, 8 predicted proteins | sample MGYA00564402_ERZ1292644 | MGnify/ENA primary metagenome ERZ1292644 (study PRJEB36523, sample SAMEA6512644) | groundwater metagenome | collected 2019-01-09 | study: AquaDiva: Metagenomics assemblies of 32 groundwater samples | reverse complement strand
TAATCCTCAACGGGATGTTGAATGGCGTTTTAGAAATTTAACTACAGATCAAAGAGAAATCGCCCGTCAATTTGGCAAAGAATTTTTTGACGGATACCGGTTATGGGGTTACGGCGGTTATGTTTATGACGGCAGATGGGCAAAAATAATAGGAAGGTTCAGAGATTATTATAATTTGAATTCCGGCAGTTCTGTCTTAGATGTTGGTTGCGCCAAAGGATTTATGCTTTATGATTTTTGGAATATTATACCGGGAATTAAAATATCCGGGATTGATATTTCTTCGTACGCTTTGAGTGAAGCTTCAGTTGCTGTCAAGAAATTTTTGGTTTTGGGTAACGCTAAAAATTTGCCATTTTCCGATCGTTCTTTTGATCTGGTAATTTCCATTAACACCGTTCATAATTTAGAACTTGAAGAATGTAAACGCGCGATTGCCGAGATTGAAAGAGTAAGCCGCTGTAATTCTTTTATCGTAGTTGATTCTTTCAGAAATTCTGAAGAAGAAACAAGAATGCGTAAATGGAACATTACCGGTAAAACAATTTTAAGCATTGATGAATGGAAAAAACTTTTTAAAGAAGTAGGTTACACTGGTGATTATTACTGGTTTATTCCGTAAGTGAAAACTAAAGCCGCAGTTTTAAGAAATATCGGCGGCCCTCTCATAATTGAAGAATTAGAAATTTCTAAACTGGAACGCGGTCAAATTTTAGTAAAAATTTTATATAGCGGATTATGCCGCAGCAATATAAATGAAATCAACGGCCGAAAAGGCGCGGAATTTATTCCCCATCTTACCGGTCACGAAGCATCGGCGGTGGTTCTTGAAATCGGAGAAGGTATTACCAAAATTAGGGAAGGCGATTATGTTGTTTGCAGTTGGATTGGCGGCTCTGGCTTAGAAACTAAATCCATTAAATACAATAGTAATAACGGTATTATTAATTCTGGCGCCTGTTCCACTTTTTCCGAATATGCAATTATTTCCGAAAGTAAAGTTATTTGCATTTCTGAAAAAATCGAATCTGACGCAGCAGCTCTTTTGGGATGCGCGGTGCCAACCGGTGCTGGAATTATTGATAACGAAATTGCTATAAGACGCGATGCAAAAATCGCTGTATTTGGCATCGGCGGGATTGGAGCGAGCGCTTTAATGCGGGCCGCGACGTTAAACTTAGATTGCACTGCTTTTGATATTGTGCCGTGGAAATTAGTTTGGGCCAAGGTAAAGCTCGGAGTAAAAGCTGTCAATATCGCTGTTTTTGATCACCGCAATTTTTTTGACTTAGCAGTAGAGTGCAGCGGCAGTCAATTGGCGATGGAAATGGCTTTTGCGTCTTTGAAAAAAGACGGCACGGCAATTATTGCCGGCAACCTTGAACCGGGGAAACACATTTCCATTGATCCCTTTGATCTGGTTAGGGGTAAGAAATTGCAAGGCAGTTGGGGTGGCAAATGCAACATTGATAGGGATATTCCTTTTTATGCTAAGGAGTATTTAGAAGGTCGGTTGCCTGTAAGAAAACTCATTACTAAAGTTTATTCTCTTAATGAAATTAACAAAGGCATTAAAGATTTGGAAGAAGGAAATATTATCAGGGGCGTTGTTAAATTTTAAAAATTACTTTTATCCTCCGCTTGATAAGCGGAGTTTTAATTTGACTTAGATGGTGATTTTATTTCATAATATCTAATATCTATTATGAAAAATGGCAGAAAAATTGCTTTAATTACAGGAATAAGCGGTCAAGATGGCTCATATTTAGCCGAATTTTTATTAAAAAAAGACTATATTGTTCACGGTTTGATAAGGCGCGCCAGCACTTTTAATATAGAAAGAATTAAGCATCTTTTAAATTATCCGCATCAAGACGAAAAATTATTTTTACATTACGGCGACTTATCTGATTCTGGCTCTATAAATGATATTTTTGCGAAGACAGAACCGGATGAAATTTATAATTTGGGGGCTCAATCGCATGTAAGAGTCAGTTTTGACGTTCCTGAATACACTACTGACGTAACAGGCACCGGAGTTTTGCGGATGCTTGAAGCAATGAGGCGCTATGCGTCCAAGGCCAAGTTTTATCAGGCCAGTTCTTCAGAAATGTTTGGCAAAGTAAAAGAAACTCCGCAAAACGAGTTAACACCTTTTAACGCGCAAAGTCCATATGGCATTGCTAAGGTTTTCGCACACGAAACCGCTTGCCGCTACCGCGACGCCTATGGACTTTTTATTTCCTGCGGTATTTTATTCAATCACGAATCATCGCGGAGGGGAGAAAACTTTGTTACTAAAAAAATCGTTCAAGGTGTAGCGCAAATAAAAGCGGGTCTTCAAGATAAATTATATCTTGGGAATTTAAGTGCCAAACGCGATTGGGGATACGCTCCCGAGTATGTCAAAGCGATGTGGCTTATGTTGAGGCAAAAAAAACCGAGTGATTTTGTAATAGCGACCGGTGAAACCCATTCCGTTAAAGAATTTACTGAAGCGGCTTTTAAGCGCGCCGGTATTAAAAACTATAAAAATTATATCGGAATTGATAAACGATACTACCGGCCAAATGAAGTGAATCTCCTATGTGGTGATGCGTCTAAGGCAAAAAAAGTTTTAAAATGGCGGCCAAAAACAAAATTTGCCGAACTTGTTAATATAATGACTGATTTTGAATTAGAAAATCTGGACATAAAAAAATTATCTGAATTGAAAAACAAAACTCATGTTTAATTTAAGTATTTCATCAATAAAAAAAATAATCGTTGCAAATTTGTTGTTTGTGATTTTTATCGTGATAATCACAATATTTTTGATTATTTTAGCTCTTCCAGAAAATACTATGGATGTAGATACGGCGCAGACCTTATTATCGTCGCGTTATTTTTCAAGAGATGGATTTTTCAAACATTATTTTCTTCAACTGCCATCGGGTTACGGGAAAATAGCGTCTTATTTTGACGAACCGGAATTACAACAGCATGCGGGCGGAACCGTAAACGGCAGTTTAATAGGGAAAAAACTATATTACACGCATCTTCCAAGCTTTTATATCATACCAACGGCGCTCATAATGAAATTGGGAATTGAAAATCTATTTTTATTAAGATTGCCTTATATTATTTTTTCTCTTCTCAGCTTAATTTTCCTGTATGTATTTATTAAGCACGTATCTAATAATAAACACATAGCTTTTATCGCCGCGCTTTATTTTGGCATTTCCCAGGTTTTTATAGTGAGCGCCAAGGTAATTTATTTTATGCCGGTTGAAAATATGCTGCGATTTTTAATTTTAATGCTAAGTGTATTCGCCATTAATCACATTAAGTCGCCCGCCTATTCACCGAAAATAATTTTACGCTACATTTTATCCGTCTGGGCGGTTTATTTTTTACTAGCGCTTACCAGTTTTAACTCAACATTTTTCATTTTTGCTTACTTGGTCGGCCTATCTGTTATTTATATATATAAATTGTCTTTTTCTCATAAAATTCGAACTGCTTCGCTGCTTATAATATTTTTTGCTTCGGCTCCGGTTCTTGGCTTTGCTTTGCAAATTATCCAAAACATAGCATATCTCGGTTGGAATGACATGTGGCTTGATATCTACGGCTCACTAACCGCTTCCGGGAATAGCCCGCATCTCAATTTGATTAGGCGAGTTGAAGCTTCCATTCGTCCTTTTATCACTATGAGCGGCCTGTATAATTTTTATATATTAATGGCGCCGCTTGGCGCGCAAAAAATCAAGCAGTATTTCTTGCCGTCAATCACTCCCATAAGTTATGTACTGCCATTTTTAATAGCTCTGGCAATTGTAGCCTTTGTTAAACTTAAAAAATTTACCGGATATATCATGTTCCCGCTTAGTATTCCCGCGCTTTTATTAATTGCTCCTCTCATCCAATCATTATTACTGCCGCTCAACAGTATTAGAGATTACGCGGGACCGCCAGCTGCTCCTATAATAGGAATTATCATAGGTTCAGTCGTTTGGATGTTATATTTAGCGTTGGCTAAACACAGATCTTTTTCTCTTTCTCGGTGGGTTCTGATTATATTTGTGTCGGCGATCGTATTATCGCTTTTTATAGTACAAATCGTTCTCAACAGCAGTTCATATTTTGGGCCTAATCATACCCCACTATCAGATAGCGAAATTTCTTTTACCAGAGCGATGCAGAAAATTGCGGATGGAGAAAAAGCGGTTTTTATGATTAATACTGTTGACACACAGCTATCGGAAGAAATACTTAAGACAAGATTCGCGACTATTGATCCCAAGGAATATTTAATTAACTATAGAAACTGGGAATATTATTTTGATATGCCGTTATTAAATTTCACAAAGACAAAATATCTTATTGAAGATTTGCTGTTTTTAAAAAAGAGAGCTAAATTTTCTTTTACCTCGATCATTACGTCTGACGATCCGAATTTAATCAACGAGCTCTATAGTAAGTTAAGCTTAAAAAAACTATCGTTAACGCCGATAAAGATTTTGGAAAACCGACACTTTTTTCTGGTGGAAAAATAAAACTATTAATTTTAATTTTTACGGATAATGATAAAAAATTCAATAAAAAAATCCTGGTTTCTTTATTTTTTGATGCTGGCGTTAGAACTTCTAATTGCCTGGTTTATTCTTTCAAATCACGGATTTAATTTTTATCAAGGCGGCGACTCGCCGGGCTATATGTATATGGCCAAACAATGGGCTGAACATGGCACGCTGTTCCCAACCAATTTTCGAACTCCTGGTTATCTTTTTTTTCTGGCGATTATTTACTTAATTTTTCATTCCTTTGTGCCGGCAATATTTTTAGGCGCTTTAATTTCCGCTTTTGCCGCACCACTTATTTATTTTATAGCGAGAGAAATTTTTTCCCCATTAGATAAGACCATTGAAAATGGTTATCTAACGGGGCAGGCTGAAAAAATCGCGTTTGCCGCCGGCATTTTAACTGCCATAGAGCCAATGGGATTATTTTTAGGGGTTTCTATTTTGACCGAAGGAGTTTTTACTCCGGTTTTGTTTTTATCAATTTATCTTTTTATTAGATATTTAAAAAATGAAAGTCAAAAATATCTTTATAGTTCTGCCGCTTTATTTGCGGCGGCAGCTTTAATTCGTCCAATTATGTTTTATTTTTGGCCTTTAGCAATTCCATTTATTTTTTACCGGCAATGGGGCTTTTGGTGGGCGGCAACAAAAAAATCTTTAATATTTATTGCTATCTTTTTTGCGGTTTTAAGCCCTTGGCTGATTAGAAATAAAATAATCGTAAACAGCTGGCAGATAACGGGCCTTCAGGGGTATATCTTTTATATAGACCATTATGGCGCGGTGTTAAGATATCTGGGTGAAGCCGGGCCACTTTCCGATGTTCAGGCGAAAGCTCTAACCCTTGTCAGTCCGGAAAAAGTTTTTACTTCCGAAGGTTCTGATGTTTTATTTAAAACGGCGCTTGTCGGCATAAAAGAACACAAGCTTGCTTACGCCAATGTCTATATCAAATCAATGATTTCTTTTTTTATCGCCAACGGCTATAAATCTCTTTTTATAGATATTCTTGGCGTTCCGGCAAAAGCGCCATATATTCCCTTTGAACTGTTTTTAAGGTTTGATTTCAAGTCAATATTTAAAACATTCTCCGAAATGGATTTTGCCGGATTTTTAATTTATTGGGGAAGTAAAATTTTCTGGGTAACAACCTCTCTTTCGTTTTTTATTACGTTTGTTTATTTATTGATAAATAAAAAATATAAATCAATTAGAACGGAAATTGTCTTTATTGCTATAGTGATATTTTATTTTGCCCTTATTACAGGGCCAACGGTAATAGGGGGTGGCAGAACTAAAGCACCTATAAATGGCTTAATTTTTATTTTTGCCGTATTTGGCCTTATTAAGTTTTATGATTTCTTGAGGAGAAAAATCGCATGAAATTATTGGTTATAACGCAAAAATATGATATTAATGATTCCAATCTTGGAGCTTTTATTGATTGGTGGGATAGGTTGGCTGCAAGGTTAGAAAAAATTTATATTTTAGCTTTGGAAAAAAAATCCGAGCCAAAAAAATTAAATATGAAAGTAATAAGTATGGGTAAGGAAGGAGGAAAAGATTTTTTTGGTAAAGTTTTTGGTTTTTATATCGGCCTTTTTAAAACTATCGGCAAAACCGATGCGATTTTAGTTCATATGATTCCCAAATACGCTATTTTAGCGGCGCCTATAGCATTAATATATAGAAAACCAATTTATATGTGGTATACCGGTGTTTCGGCTCATTGGCAACTGCGACTAGCGGTATTTTTTTGCAAAAAAGTATTCACAGCTCATGAGGCAGCTATGAGGGTTGATACTCCCAAAAGGATAATCACGGGACATGGAATAGACACAGAAAAGTTCAAAGTTCAAAGTTCAAAGCTCAAAACCGATGAGGAAATTACAATTTTATCTGTCGGAAGAATAACGCCGAGCAAAGGGCACGATTTAATTATTAAAGCCGTTTCTGATTTAATAAAATCCGGCAATAATTTAAAATTAAAAATTATTGGCGGAGTCGTTCAGGATTATCATAAAACATATCTGGAATCTTTGAAAAAATTATCTGAAGATTTAAATATAAGCGAGCAAGTAGAGTTTTCCGGTCCGGTTTCTTACGATAAAATGCCGGAATATTTAGAAAAATCTGAAATTTTAATCAATGCCGTGCCTTTTGGCGGTTTAGACAAGGTAGTGTTAGAAGCAATGTCGGCTGGCGTTATCCCGATTACTTCTAACAGTGCTTTTTTAAGTGTATTTCCAAAGGAGATCGGTAAAGATCTGGTTTTTAAAACAAGTGATTTCGAAGGTTTAAAAGATAAATTAAAAAATATTTTGGATAAAAATATTTATAAAGATAATAATATTCGATTGGAATTAAGAGATATTGTTGTAAAAAAACATAATCTCAATAATTTAATTGAAAGAATTTTTGAGGAGATAAAAAATGATTGATTATTTTTCTTCTGATTACGATGATGAAAAACGCTGGGCAAGCTATTGGCATCAGATAAAAGAAATAACAAATTTCAATCCTAAAAAAGTTTTAATTATCGGCAAGGGAAGCGGCTTGGTCTCCGAATATCTAAAACTAATTGGCATAAAAACAATTACTTTGGATATTGATGAAACTTTAGTTCCCGACATTGTTGCTTCTGTTATAAAAATGCCTTTTTCTGATAATGAATTTGATGTCGTACTTTGTGCCCAAGTTTTGGAACACTTGCCATATGAAGATTTTTCAAAGGCAACTCTTGAAATAAAAAGAGTTACAAAAATAGGCGCGGTTATTTCTTTACCGCATTTTGGTCCGGCAATCAGATTTTTATTAAAACTGTCGCTTTTACCGGAAATAAAATTTATGATTAAGTTGCCTTATCCCAAAAAACATATATTTAAAGGCGAACATTATTGGGAGATAGGTAAAGAAGACTATTCAATTAAAAAAATCAAAAAAGAAATTATGAAATCGGGTCTAAATATAGAAAAAGATTATGTTATTTTTGAAAATCCATTACATCATTTTTTCATACTAAAGAAATGAAGTTGATATATATCACAAATAATAGAATACCAACAGAAAAAGCTCACGGTTTTCAAGTTATGAAAATGTGCGAAGCATTTTCAAATGCCGGCGTTGAAGTTGAATTATGGATTCCCAAGCGTTTCAATCCTATTAAAGAGAGTGTATTTGAATATTACGGCATGCGAGAAATGTTTCCTATAAAAAAAATTCCAGTTATTGACCTTATTCCGCTTTATCGGATTTTTGGTGCTTTTGCGAATTTTGTAGAATCACTGACATTTGCGATATTTGCTATAAGTAGATTACCTAAAAGCAATGGTTATATTATTTATTCCCGAGATCAATTTATATTATGGTTTTTAAGTTTTACAAACAAAAAGTTTGTTTATGAGGTTCACAGTTTTCCGGGAAAGCCGAGATTTTATAATCGTATTTGGCGTAAGGCGCATAAAATTGTCGCCATAACCAAAGGAATCAAAAATCTAATAATTAAACGTGGCATCCCCGAAAATAAAATTATTGTTGCCTCTGATGCGGTTGATTTGGAAGTTTTTGAAGCGATAAGCGCGAGTAAAGATAAATTAAGAGATGAACTTAATTTGCCCGATGATAATTTTATAGTCGGATATATAGGAAAGTTTAAAACTCTTGAAATGGAAAAGGGGATTGCTACCATGCTTGAAGCCCTGCCAATGGTTGATAAAGATGTAAAAATGATTTTTGTTGGCGGCGAAGAATCCGAAATTAATAATTATAAGGTAATAGCCAATAGATTTAATGTTTATTCGCAGGTATTGTTTTTCGAGTATCAACCGCATATGAAAGCAATTAAATATATGAAAGCTTCTGATGCTCTTATTATTCCTTTTCCAAATAAGCCACATTATGCTTTTTACGCTTCGCCGCTTAAACTTTTTGAATATATGGCAAGCGGCCGGCCGATTATTTCTTCTGATTTACCGGCTCTTCGGGAAATTTTAAATGATAAAAATGCCCTGTTTTTTAAACCAGAAAGCGCCGCCGATTTGGCCCGTACCATAAAAATGCTGAAAAGCAGCCAAATGCTCGGCTATCACTTAAGCCAGCAGGCACTTGCCGATGTCAAAGAATATACGTGGGACAAAAGAGCGCAAAAAATTCTAGATTTCATTCATTGCGATACTAATATACAAATTCATGCTAATGATACTAATTAAATTCGTATAATTAGTATTCATTAGTATATTTGCATCGATTATGAACTATATAATTCTTCCAACTTACAATGAAAGAACAAATATTGATCTTTTGATTGATGAAATTTTTTCGCTGCTGCCGGAAATTAATATTTTAGTCGTTGATGATAATAGTCCAGATGGCACCGCAGTAGTAGTGGAAGAATTAATGAAAAAATTTCAAAATCTCTCGTTGCTAAAACGACCGATAAAAAATGGGCTTGGTGGTGCCTATATCACCGGTTTTAAAAAATTATTAATCGATCCTGAAGTTGAAAATATTTTTATGATGGATGCCGATTTTTCCCACAGTCCAAAATATTTACCGCAAATGATAGCCGAAGCGGAAAATCACGGTTTGGTAATAGGTTCCCGTTATATAAAAGGCGGCGGCATAGCCAAATGGGAATTATGGCGAAAAATTTTAAGCGCCGGCGGCAATGCTTATGTCAGAATAATTTTGGGAAGAAATATCCACGATTGGACCGGCGGATTTAATTGCATAAAAGCAGAATTTTTGCGAAAAGTTGATTTGGATAAAATCGATTTATCCGGCTATGCTTTTATTATGGGTATTAAGTATTTTCTCGTTAAAGCCGGGGCTAATGTTAAAGAAATTCCGATTATTTTTGAGGCCCGTCGAGGCGGCGAATCGAAATTATCACACCATATTATAAGCGAAGGAATAATTGCTCCATGGAAAATAATTTTTTAAAAAAATGAGCCCATGTCCGGTTTGCAAAAATTCCGGTGCTGGCTTGTGGACTCAAAAAAATTCTTTTGAACTATATAAATGTAATGAATGTAATGCCATTTTTGTTGGTGGAACTCATGACGTTTTTAAAATTTATTCGGAAGATTATTTTTCCGGCGCCCGCGCTGGATTTGGTTATGTTGATTATGATCACGATAAGGCGCCTATGATAAAAACATTCAATTATTTTTTGAAAGTTATAGAAAAATTTGCGCCAATGAAAGGAAAACTGCTTGATGTCGGCGCCGCTTCGGGATTTTTTTTAAAGATTGCCGAAAAGCGCGGCTGGAATGTTGCGGGAGTGGAAATTTCCGATTTTGCGGCCTCTAAAGCCAGAGAAAGGGGGCTTCGGGTGACAACCGGAAAAATTGAGGACCTCCGCAATTGCGGAGAGCGTTATAGCGTTATAACGATGTGGGACGTAATTGAACATATGGCTGACCCCGATAGTGCCTTGGTAGTCGCCGCCGAACTTTTAGAAACCGGTGGCATAATTGCTATAAATACCCCTGATTCCAGTAGCTTGGTTGCTAAAGCGCTTGGTAAAAATTGGCATCTTTTAATCCCACCGGAACATCTTGTTATTTTCAACCAAAAAAACCTAACCGAAATGCTCAGAAATAGGGAGTTTG